>Ga0214469_1000205_pt1 | contig 18957 bp, 17 predicted proteins | sample RVTome_10_FD_187340 | JGI IMG/M metagenome (GOLD analysis project Ga0214469, IMG submission 187340) | Soil microbial communities from uranium-contaminated site in the Upper Colorado River Basin, Wyoming, United States - RVT153D57 HiSeq ... | reverse complement strand
GATCCCAACGACCACATCCGCCTCGGCGGCTACCCCGGCGCGTTCCGTGACCTGCTCGGCATCTGGGTCGAGGAGTTCTTCCCGTTGCGCGCGAACCAGACGGTCCACCTCGACGACGGCGCCACCGCATGCGTGTGGACCGAACTGCTGCACCTGCGCGGCGCGCAGGCGGTGGCGTCCTACCGGGATGGCCCCCTGCCGGGCGTCCCCGCCGTCACCCGGCACGCGTTCGGCGACGGCGCCGGCTGGTACCTTGCTACTCGACTGGACGACCGCGGCACGCAGCGCGTGGTGCAGCGGGTGCTCGCCGACGCCGGCGTGTCATCGCCGACGGCAGTGCCGCGCGGGGTCGAGGTCGTCCGCCGGGTCGGCGACGACGCCGCCTACGTGTTCGTGATCAACCACACCGGCGCCGCGGTCGACATCCCGGCCCGTGGCATGGAGCTGTTGCGTGGCACTCAACTCGACGACGCCCTGGTCGTGCCGGCCGGGGAGGTGGCGGTGATCCGTGAGTCCGGCTGAGCGTACGCCGGACGACGGGGATGCCCGCATGCCACAGGTGGAGCGGCGCGACCGCATCGCCGAACTGCTCGACTCCATGGCGTTCGTCCGGGTCGCCGAGCTCAGCGAGCGCTTCGGTGTGTCCGAGGTCACCATCCGCACCGATCTGGAGACCCTCGACGCCGAGGGCCAGTTGCGCCGCGTGCGCGGCGGCGCGGTCAGCATGGCGCGGGTGCGGCGTGAGCGTTCCTACGCCGAGTCGCTCGGCGATCGCGCCGACGAGAAGGCCGCGATCGGGGTGAGCGCCGCGGCCCTGGTGACGCCGGGGGAGTCGGTCTTCCTCGACGTCGGCACCACCACGACCGCCGTGGCGCGGGCGCTCGTGCAGCGCGAGGACCTCGAGGACATCGTGGTGCTGACCAACGCGCTGCCGATCGCGCTGGAACTGGAACCCGCCATCCCCAGGTTCTCGGTCATCGTCACCGGTGGCACGCTGCGGCCGCTGCAGCACTCGCTCATGAACCCCCTTGCGACGACGCTGCTGGAGCAGCTCCACATCGACACCGCGTTCATCGGGTGCACAGGTGTCGCGTGGTCCACCGGAGTGACCAACGTCAACCTGCCGGAAGCCGAGATCAAGCGCCACGTCGCGGGCAGGGCGGGACGCGTGATCGTCGTGGCCGATGGCTCCAAGGTGGGCGCCGTCTCGCTGGCACCGGTCTGTGCGGTCAGCGAGGTCGCGCTGCTGATCACAGGTGCCAGTGCCGGCCACGAAGATCTCGAGGCCCTCGAGGAGCACGGTCTCGCGGTGGAGGTGGCCGGCCGCGCCCGCGCCTGAGCACCCGCGGCCCGGTCGCGCCATGGCCGGGCCGCGACCGCGTCGGGTGCGCCCCGGCCCGGCATTGGTCCAGTGCGTCCGACCGCGGACCGGGCCGAGGATCGGCGTGCCGGCCAATCCACAAGACCGGACCGCGCCGCGTGCGGGATGGTGGATCGCTGCCTACGATGCTGTTTCGCGCAGGTGAGAAAGGCAGCCATCGTGGCCAGAGTGTTCAGCGGCGTCCAGCCCTCGGGAACCCCACACCTGGGAACCTATCTGGGTGCGTGGCGGCGCTGGGCCGAACAGCAGCAGCCCGATCACTTCTACTGCATCGTCGACCTGCACGCCATGACGGTGCCCTATGAGCCCGACGAGCTGCGTCGCCGCACCATCGACCTGGCGTGCTGGTTCTACGCCATTGGACTCGACCCCGACGTGTGCACCGTGTTCGTTCAGTCACACGTCCGGGAGCACACAGAGCTCACGTGGCTCCTCAACTGTGTGGCCACCATGGGTGAGCTTCGGCGCATGGTGCAGTACAAGGAGAAGTCGCAGGGCAAGGAGTCGGTGCCGGTCGGGCTGTTCGACTATCCCGTCCTGCAGGCCGCCGACATCCTGCTGTACCAGGCCGACGAGGTGCCCGTCGGCGAGGACCAGCGGCAGCACGTCGAGTTGTCCCGCGACATCGCCCAGCGGTTCAACCACCGCTTCGGTGACACCTTCACACTGCCGCGGCCGACGTTCCCCAAGGCGGGCGCGCGGGTCATGGACCTGCAGATCGTCGACAACAAGATGTCGAAGTCCACGCTGTCACCGCAGGGCACCATCGACCTGACCGACGACGAGAAGGCCACCAGCAAGAAGATCATGCGCGCGATCACCGACTCGGGCAGCGAGGTGCGTGCAGGCGCCGACAAGCCGGGCGTCACCAACCTGCTCGACCTGATGGCGGCGGTGACGGGATCCGAGATCGCCGAGCTCGAGCAGCGGTATGACGGGCAGGGCTACGGCACGTTCAAGCGCGAGGTCGCCGAGGCGGTCAACGGTGTGCTGCGCCCTGTCCGGCAGCGCCACGCCGAGTTGTCAGCCGACCCCGGTGCCGTGGCCGAACAGCTGCGCAAGGGCGCGGACCGCGCCCGTGAGGTGGCCGTCGAGACCATGCGCCAGGTCCGCGAACGTGTCGGTCTGCTGGCGTGACCTGCTCTGACGGCCGCGTGGTCGCGGCCGCGCACGGTGTGGCGGCGTGACCAACCTGGTCAGCGTCGAACGGGCGCGTCTGCGCTACATCGACAAGGTCATCCTCGACGGTGTCAGCCTCGGCGTCGACGACGGCGATCGGGTCGGGGTCATCGGACGCAACGGTGGCGGCAAATCGACGCTGCTGCGGGTGCTCGCAGGCGTGGAGGCGCCTGACGAGGGCAACGTGGTGCACGCCAACCGCTTGGTCGTGGAGTTCGTGCGTCAGGACCCCGAGCTCGATCTCGACAAGACCGCGCTGGAGGTCGTGCTCGACGCCGACTCGGAGCCGGGGCGGCTCCACCGGCAGTTCGCCGCGCAGCCCGACGACCCACGCCTCGTCGCGCTGATGGAGGCACGGGGCCTGTGGGACTTCGAACACGTGGCGCGGGCGATGCTCGACCGCTTCGACATCCCCGCCGACCGGCCGCTGCGTGAGCGGTCTGGTGGCCAGCGCATGCGCGTGGCGCTCGCGCGGGGGCTCGTCCACAGCGACGTCGCGTCGCGTACCGGCGACGCGTTGCCGCTGCTCATCCTCGACGAACCCACCAACCACCTGGACCTCGATGCCATCGAGTGGCTCGAGCAACGCATCGGTGACCAGCGGGGTGCGGTCGTCATCGTGACCCACGACCGCTACCTGCTCGACCGGGTCGCCACACGCATCGTCGAGATCGCCGATGGCGAGGTGCACACCGAGCACGGGTCGTACGCCGACTACCTGGCCAACCGCGCCGAGCGCGCACAGCGCGCGGCGGCGGCAGAGCGCAGGCGTGCCGGCCGGCTGCGCACCGAGCTCGACTGGCTGCAGCGCAGCCCGCCCGCCCGCACCAGCAAGTCCCGAGCGCGCATCGAACGTGCGCAGTCGCTGCTCATGGCCGAGCCCGGCGACGACGGACCCGGCGACGTGCGGATCGATCTGCCGGCGCGGCGGCTGGGTAGCAAGGTCGCCAGCATCCACAACGTGGGCTACCGCTACGACGGGGCGCCAGACGAGGGCGGGCGGGCCGGTGCGCGGGCAGGTCTGGTCGTCCGCGGTGTCACCGCCAACCTGCAGCCGGGCGCGCGCATCGGCCTGGTGGGTCCCAACGGCAGTGGCAAGACGACACTGCTGCGGCTGATCGCGGGTGATCTCGAGCCCACCGAGGGCAGTGTGCGCCTGGGCTCCACCGTGCACCTGGGGTGGTACGGGCAGCACACCGCCGCACCGTCGCAGCGGCAGCGGGTCGTCGACGCCGTCAAGGATGTCGTGCTCGAGACCAAGTTCGCGGAGCCTGGTTCCACGAGGCACGCGCCGGACCGGCTCCGCCGGACATCGACAAAGGTCGATGGCATCACGCTGTCCGCGACGCAGTTGCTCGAGCGGTTCCTGTTCCCGCCCGCCATGCAGCAGGCCTACGTCAGCGAGCTGTCCGGGGCGAACGCCGCCGCCTGGAACTGCTGCGTGTGCTGGCGACCGCGCCCAACCTGCTCCTGCTCGATGAGCCGACCAACGACCTGGATCTGGACACGCTCGGAGTGCTCGAGAGCTACCTCGACACCTGGCCCGGCACCCTGGTCACCGCGAGCCACGACCGCTTCTTCCTCGACCGCGTGTGCCGGCGGTTGTGGGCCCTCGAGCCGGGTGGCACCATCCGTGAGCATGTCGGGGGCTGGTCGGCGTACCGCGACCACCGCGCTCGTGCGCAGGTGGCCCAGCCGCGCCAGGCTCCCACCACGCCCGAGCAACCGCGCGGGCGCGCACGGGGCACCCGTGATGCCAGGCTGTCCTACAACGAGCAACGGCGGCTCAAGTCGCTGGAACGTGAGATGCCGCTGCTCGAGCAACGTCGTGACCAGCTCAACCAGGATCTGATCGCCGCGGCGGGCGATCACGTGCGCGCCGGTCAGCTCGCGGGCGCGCTCGACGCGGTCATGTCCGAGCTCGACCGGGCCGAGACCCAGTGGCTCGAACTGCATCTGCGCGACGAACGCGCCAACGAGGAGCACCGATGAGCATCACCCAACCGCTGGTGTGGATCGACCTCGAGATGACGGGTCTCGAACCGGAGACCGACGTGATCGTCGAGATCGCCACCATCATCACCGACGGCAAGCTCGACCACGTCGAGCCGGGGCCCGATCTGCTGGTGGCGGCACCGGCGGCGGCGCTCGAGCAAATGGACGACGTTGTCAGGGCGATGCACACCAAGTCGGGACTGCTCGACCAACTGGAGCACGTCGATCGGACAGCGCAGGAGGCCGAGGCCGAGACGCTGGCGTTCATCCGCCAGCACGTGCCCGAACCCGCCATCGCACCGCTGGCCGGCAACAGCGTGCACGCCGACCGCATGTTCCTGCGGCGGTACATGCCAACGCTCGAAGCGCACCTGCACTACCGCAACGTCGACGTGTCAACGCTGAAGGAGCTTGCCCGCAGATGGCGGCCGGAGCTCCTCGAGCAGGCACCGGTCAAGAGCGAGCGGCACCGCGCGCTCGAGGACATCAACGAGTCGATCGCCGAACTGCGCTTCTACCGTGACGCGCTGTTCGGCGATGCCGACCGCACGGACTAGACCTCGATCACCCGGGTCTTGCCCCACTTGTCGTGGAGACCCTGGTGCGCCACCTGGTCCTGGATCGCAGTGATGAGGATGGCCAGCGTGAGCCCGAAGCTGACCAGGCCGCCGATGAATGTCGGCAGGACGTTGCCCACCACGAAGGGCACGCGGCGTATCACGGCCTGCTGAATGCTCACCGGTGAGCCGTCTTCGGAGACGACCTTGATGCCCAGCAGGCGCTTGGCGACCGTCTGCCCGGAAGCCGCCTCCATCAACGCGAAGTAGGCGACGGTCGCGATCGCGAAGATGAGTCCCTGCACGTAGCCGCCGCCGTCGGCGGCGAAGATGTTGCCGCCCAGTGGCGTGAGCACCAGCACGATGCCCAGCACGATGCCGAGTCCCATCGCGTCGAGGATGAACGCGCCGAAGCGCTTGCCAACGCTCGCCGGGCGCCCCCCGGACGGGATCGGATCCTGGCCCCAGCCGGGTGCGGGGCCGTACCCCGCGTCAGGGCCGGTGCCGTACTCCGCATCGCGGCCGGGGTCGTCGCCCCACCCTCCGGGGGCAGGGTCGGATGGACGCTCGCCATATGGGTCATTGCTCATGTCTGCTGCCTTCGTCGTGGACTCGGACCGGCAGCCCCATGGCCGTGAGGCGTCCATCGGAACGAGCTGCGTCGGTTCGACGATTATGCCAAACCTTGACACCGACGTGAACAATCGGCCCGATGGGCTCGTCGATCACACATAGCCGCGCAGATGCGCCGCTTCGGCGACATGCGTGATGCCGATGGCGAACGCCGCACGGCGCAACGTCGTCTCCAGGTCGGCCGCGCATTCGGACACCTTGCGGTACGCGGTGCGCATGCGTTCAGCGAGCCGCTCGTTGACCTGGTTCTCGGACCATTTGAACTCCTGGATGTTCTGGGTCCATTCGAAGTAGGAGACCGTGACGCCGCCGGCGTTGGCCAGGATGTCGGGGATGATCATCACGTCGCGGTCGGACAGGATGGCGTCGGCGACGGGCGTCACCGGGTGGTTTGCGGCCTCGATGATCATGCGCGCCCGGATGTTGTCGGCGTTGGTGTCGTTGACGACCTCGCCCAGCGCGGCCGGCACCAGGATGTCGACGTCGAGCTCGAGCAGTTCTTCGTTGCTGATCGGCTCGGCGTCGCCGAACCCGACGACCGTGTGTGCCTCCGCCACGTGCTTGTCCAGCAGATCGATGGCGAGACCGCGTGGCAGAAGGATGCCGCCGTTGACGTCGGATACCGCTACCACGCGGTAGCCCTGCTCGACGGCCAGCCGCGCCGCCCAGCTTCCCACGTTGCCGTAGCCCTGGATCGCGACGGTCCGCTCGCTGGGCTGCCAGCCACGCTGCTTGGCTGCTTCGTCGAGGACCATCACCGCGCCCCGGCCGGTCGCCGCATCCCGTCCGTAGGATCCGCCAAGCTCCAGCGGTTTGCCGGTCACGATCGCCGGCTGATGACCGTGGGTGCGTCCCCACGCGTCCATCATCCATGCCATGGTCTGGGCGTTGGTGTTCATGTCGGGCGCCATGATGTCGCGCTTGACACCGACGATGTAGGCGACCTGGTTCATGTACCCACGGGTGAGACGCTCGTGTTCGGACAACGACAGCTCCCGCGGGTCGACCTGCACCCCACCCTTGGCACCCCCGAAGGGGACATCGACGATGGCGGTCTTCCACGTCATGAGGGACGCCAGCGCGCGCACCTCGTCGAGATCGGCCGTCGGGTGGAAGCGCACACCCCCCTTGTACGGTCCCCGCGCGCCGTTGTGCTGGACGCGATATCCGTAGAACGTGTCCACCGTGCCATCGTCCCGCCGGATCGGCAGCTGGACGCGGATCTCACGGTAGGTGCCCTTGAGGACGGCCCGGGTCTGGTCGTCGATGCCGAGCTGGTCGGCCACGTCGTCGAAGAAGTACTGGACGGCCTCGTACGGGCTCAGGTCATTGGTGAGTTCGACCACGGTCATCCCTCGCAGCGTTGCGGTCCGGTGCCGTTCGGCACGCCGGGATCGGGCGTCGGCCCGCCCTGGTGGGATGATCCCCCAGTGAGTGGTACATCACAACCTCCACGGGCGACAACTCCGAAATGCGCGGTCGGTGTTGCAGGATCGTTGGCTTTCGGAGCCAGACGCGCTAAGAATGGTGTCCCACGAAGGCTCAGGGGGCTGTTGGCATGTCGAAATGGCTGCGCTGGCTGCTCATTGCTCTACTCGTCTATTTCGTGATCGCGTATCCCAACGATGCTGCGGAACTGACGACACGGGTGGTGAACGTCACCGTTGACCTGTTCACGGGCGCCGCGCAGTCGGTGGCCGCATTTCTCCGTGCCATGGTTTAGGCAGTCGGCTCGTACGGGATCAAATCGGCGCTAGATGGACCAGCCATTACCTGTGGGGTTGCCCGACCCCACCAAATATCTGCTTCCTGAAGAGACCATCCGTCTCGTCGTCCGCCGGTACCACCCGGTCGTGCTCACGGGTGCCGCCGCCGTCGTGCTCGCGGCCGCCGTGGCCGGTCTGCTGCTGCTCGTCGTGGTCGGGCCGTCGCGCGGACGCGTCGCGTTCGTGCTGTTCCTGGTCGTGGCCGCGCTGGCCTACTTCGGGTACCGCTACATCCACTGGTCACGCACGGTGCTGGTGATCACCAACCGAAGGTTGTTCCAGTTCGTGTCGCTGGGGATCAAACGGGTCACGGTCATGCCCGTGCTGCGTCAGTCGATCGTCTTCAAGCAGTCGCCGATCGGCCGGCGGATGGGGTTCGGCACCGTCATGGTCAAGACGGCCAACGGCGCCATGCTGTTCAACTTCGACTGGCTCGCCGACGCGGAGCGGTTTCGCGACGAGATCACCAACCTGGCCGCCTGAGGTCAGGCCAACGGCGCGGTGAGCGCGCGGTTGCACCCGCGACGCAGGACGTCACCGGCCGTTGCCGCGGAACTTGGCCTTCAGGTAGTCGCGGTTCATCATCGCGATGAAGTCGATCGAGATCTCCTTGGGGCACGCCGCCTCGCACTCGCCCATGTTGGTGCACGACCCGAAGAACTGCTCCATGGTGTCGACCATGTTGGCGACCCGCTCGTACCGTTCGGGTTCGCCCTGGGGCAGCAGGTTCAGGTGCGAGACCTTGGAGGCGGTGAACAACTGCGCGGCGCCGTTGGGGCACGCCGCCACGCAGGCGCCGCAGCCGATGCACGCTGCGGCGTCCATCGCCCGGTCGGCGGTCGCCTTGGGCACGGGGATCAGGTTGGCGTCGGGCGCCGCGCCGGTTGGCACCGAGACGTAACCGCCGGCTTCGACGATGCGGTCGAACGCGGTGCGGTCGACCACGAGGTCCTTGATCACCGGGAAGCCGGCGGCACGCCACGGTTCGATGGTGATCTCGTCGCCGTCGCGGTACTGGCGCATGTGCAGCTGACAGGTCGCGGTGCCGCGCTGCGGCCCGTGGGCCTGACCGTTGATCATGAGGCCGCACGACCCGCAGATGCCCTCGCGGCAGTCGTGCTCGAACTGGATCGGCTCGTCGCCCTGGCTGATGAGTTGTTCGTTGACCTGGTCGAGCATCTCCAGAAACGACATGTCCTCGCTGACATCTGGCGCTTCATAGGTCTCGAAATGACCCTCGTCCTGCGGGTTCTTCTGACGCCACACGTTGAGCGTGATTTTCATACCTTGATCTTCACCCTTTGCGTGAGGTCATGGTCGTTGGAGTTGCGTTTCGGGTCTTTCGACGGAGCCCTCGAGCGGAAGGCAGCCCCTGGCGCCGACTATTTGTAGCTACGTTGCGTCAACGCGACGTAGTTGAACTCGAGCGGTTCCTTGTGCAGCGTCGCCGGCTCGTCCGGGCTGTTGTGCTCCCATGCCGCGACGTACGAAAAGTTGTCGTCGTCGCGCAGCGCCTCACCCTCGTCGGTCTGGTACTCCTCGCGGAAATGGCCCCCGCACGACTCGTTGCGGTGCAGCGCGTCCTGGCACATGAGCTGGGCGAGCTCGAAGAAGTCCTCGACGCGCCCGGCCTTCTCCAGCGACTCGTTGAGGCTCTCCTCGCCACCCAGCACGCGCACGTCGGCCTGGAACTCCTGGTACAGGCTCGGGATCTCGCTCAGCGCCTTCTCGAGGCCCGCCTTGTTGCGCGACATGCCGCAGTACTCCCACACGATCTTGCCGAGCTCGCGGTGGAACCAGTCGACGGAGCGGGTCCCGCGGACCCCGAGCAGGCGGTCGACGCGTTCGTGGACCTCCTTCTCGGCGACCTTGAACGCGTCGTGGTCGACGTCGACGAGCCCTTCACCGAGCAGCGGCGCCAGGTAGTTGCCGATCGTGTATGGCAGCACGAAGTAGCCATCGGCGAGGCCCTGCATCAACGCGCTGGCGCCCAGGCGGTTGGCGCCGTGGTCGCTGAAGTTGGCCTCTCCGATGACGAACAGGCCGGGCAGGTTGCTCATCAGGTGGTAGTCCACCCACAGACCGCCCATGGTGTAGTGCGGCGCCGGGTAGATGCGCATCGGGACCTCATAGGGGTCCTCGCCCGTGATGCGCTCGTACATCTCGAACAGGTTGCCGTACTTGCCGGCGATCGCGTCAGCGCCCATGCGGTCGATCGCGTCGGCGAAGTCGAGGTACACGCCGTTCTTGTTGTTGCCCACCCCGTGGCCGGCGTCGACCATGGCCTTGGCGTTGCGGCTGGCCACGTCGCGGGGGACCAGGTTGCCGAAGGCCGGGTACTTGCGCTCGAGGTAGTAGTCGCGTTCGCCTTCGGGGATGTCGCGCGGTGAACGGGTCTCGTCGAGATCGGACGGGACCCAGATGCGGCCGTCGTTGCGCAACGACTCGCTCATCAGCGTGAGCTTCGACTGGAACTCCTCACCCGGTGGGATCGAGGTGGGGTGGATCTGGGTGTAGCAGGGGTTCGCGAAGTACGCACCCTTGCGGTGCGCGCGCCAGATCGCGGTCGCGTTGGACTTCATCGCGTTGGTCGACAGGTAGAAGACGTTGGAGTAGCCACCCGTGGCGAGCACCACGGCATGCGCGCTGTGGGACGTGATCGCACCCGTCAGCAGGTCGCGCACGACGACCCCGACCGCGCGGCCGTCGTCGACGACGACGTCGAGCATCTCGGTGCGCGGGTAGAGGGTGACCTTGCCGGCGTCGATCTGCCGCAGCATCGCCTGGTAGGCCCCGAGCAGCAGTTGCTGGCCGGTCTGCCCGCGGGCGTAGAAGGTCCGCGAGACCTGTGCGCCGCCGAACGAGCGGTTGTCGAGCAGGCCGCCGTACTCGCGCGCGAACGGCACGCCCTGCGCGACGGCCTGGTCGATGATGCTCAGGCTGCTCTCGGCGAGCCGGTACACGTTGGCCTCGCGCGAGCGGTAGTCGCCGCCCTTGACCGTGTCGTAGAACAGCCGGTAGACGCTGTCGCCGTCGTTCTGGTAGTTCTTGGCGGCGTTGATGCCTCCCTGGGCGGCGATCGAGTGGGCCCGCCGCGGCGAGTCGTGGAATGTGAAGACCTTGACGTTGTAGCCGAGCTCACCCAGCGTCGCGGCCGCCGAGCCACCGGCCAGGCCGGTGCCGATGATGATGATCTCGAACTTGCGCTTGTTGTTGGGGTTGACCAGCTTCATGTCGAACTTGTGCTGGTCCCACAGCGTCTCGATGTCCCCTGACGGCACGCGTCCGTCGAGCGCGTTGTCCCCGTTGGAGCTGAAGATTGCCACGTGCGCTTCCTCCTAGGAGACGATGCCAAGCAGTACCGCGATCGGCACCGTGATGAACCCGCCGATGGTGATCACCGCGAACGCGATCGCGAAGGTCCGCCGCCATGGATTGAAGCGCGGGTGGTTGATGCCCAGGCTCTGGAACAGGCTCCACGCCCCGTGATACAGGTGGTAGCCCAGCGCCAGGTTGGCTGCGATGTAGAACAGCGCCACGATCGGGTTCGACAGGCTGGCAACGGCGTTGCGGTAGACCTCACCGCGCTCGAAGCCGGGGTTGACCCACCCCCACGTGAAGTCGGCCAGGTGGTAGCCGATGAACAGCAGCACGATGATGCCGGTCCAGCGCATGGTGCGCGCGGCGAAGTCGGCCGCGATGTAGTCACGCTTGGACTGGTAGCCCACCGGGCGCGACCTGCGGTTCATCATGGTCAGCGCGTAGGCCGCGTGCACGTGCAGGACCAGCGCGACGATGAGCACGATGCGCATGCCCCACAACGCGACGTGGGCGGGCAGGATCGGATAGAGCAGCGAGTGGCGCAGCCACTCCCCGTAGGCGTTGATCGACTCGGGGCTGATGAAGACCTTCAGGTTGCCGATCATGTGGGCGAAGATGTAACCCATGCCGATCACGCCGGTGATCGCCATGACGTACTTCTTGCCCAGGGCCGAGCGGTAGAACTCGAGCGCCCATCTCGAGTAGCGCACGGCTGCGGGAGGTTTGGCTGTTGCCTGCTGTGGCGGCGGTGCTTGACTGTCGACCCGTGGCGGACGCTGAGTGGTGGACATCTGTGTGCTTTCCCCGATCGCGCGCAAGGGCCTCCGGCCCTGCCATCTTAAGGCACACGCCTGTGACACGCTCGGGCGTGGTTGACAGACATATCATCTGCTTGAAGTGCCGAGCAGCGAGCGAGGCGTGATGGAGGATCAGTACGAGACCGCATCCGGCATTCCGGCGGAGGCCGTCTATCGCCCCGCCACGCCCGGCGACGGCTACCCCGACCGTCTTGGTGACCCGGGCGAGTTCCCCTTCGCGCGGGGCGTCTACGGCACCATGTACCGGGGCCGGCCGTGGACGATGCGCCAGTACGCCGGCTTCGCCACGGCCGCCGAATCCAACGCCCGGTACCGCTACCTGCTGAGCCAGGGACAGACGGGTCTGTCGGTGGCGTTCGACCTGCCGACCCAGATGGGGTACGACTCGGATCATCCGCTCGCGGCAGGGGAGGTCGGCAAGGTCGGTGTGGCCATCGACTCGCTCGCTGACATGCGCCGGTTGTTCGAGGACATCCCTCTCGACCGCGTGTCGACCTCGATGACCATCAACGCGCCCGCGTCGATCCTGCTGCTGCTGTACCAACTGGTCGCCGAGGAGCAGGGCGTCGACCCGTCGCAGCTGCGCGGAACCATCCAGAACGACGTCCTCAAGGAGTACATCGCGCGGGGCACCTACATCTTCCCGCCCGAGCCCAGCCTGCGGATCATCACCGACACGTTCACCTACTGCAGCCAGGTGCTGCCCAACTTCAACACCATCTCGATCTCGGGCTATCACATGGCCGAGGCCGGCGCGACGGCGGTGCAGGAGGTCGGCTTCACGCTGTCCAACGCGATCGCCTACGTCGAGGCGGCGCTGGCGGCCGGCCTGGAGGTCGACGCGTTCGCCCCGCGCCTGTCGTTCTTCTTCGTGGCGCGCACGACGCTGCTCGAAGAGGTGGCGAAGTTCCGTGCCGCACGGCGGCTGTGGGCGCGCATCATGCGCGACCGCTTCGGTGCCACCAACCCCAAGGCGCAGATGCTGCGGTTCCACACGCAGACCGCCGGGGTGCAGCTGACCGCGCAGCAGGCCGAGGTCAACCTGATCCGCGTCGCCGTCCAGACGCTCGCGGCGACGCTCGGCGGCACCCAGTCGTTGCACGCCAACGCCTTCGATGAGGCGCTCGCCCTGCCCAGCGAGACCGCGGCACGCCTCGCGCTGCGCACGCAGCAGGTCGTCGCGCACGAGACCGACGTCCCACTGGTCGCCGACCCGTTGGGTGGAAGCTGGTTCATCGAGGCGTTGACCGACGAGATCGAGCGCCGCGCGGGCGAGTTGATCGCGCGGATCGATGAACGCGGCGGCGCGGTGGCGGCCATCGACGACGGGTTCCAGAAGCGCCAGATCGAGCTGAGCGCCTACGAGGACACACGCCGGGTAGAGCGCGAGGAGCGCGTCGTGGTCGGCGTCAACCGCTTCCAGATCGACGAGGACGTCGAACCGCAGTTGCAGCGGGTGGACGATGCGGTGTTCGACGCGCAGGTGGAGCGCCTGCGGCGGGTGCGCAGCGACCGGGACGACGCCGCCGTGAAGGCCGCGCTCGACGAGGTCCGCGTGGCCGCCCAGGGCGACGCCAACCTGCTGGTCACCATGCGGGAGGCGCTGCGTGCGATGGCCACGGTCGGCGAGGTCTGCGACGTGCTGCGCGGGGTGTTCGGCCGCTACCGGCCACCCGGCACCGTCTGACCAAGACGCGGAACGGCGGTGACGCGACGGCGTCATGGCGTGCCCCGGTCACCCGGCGGGTGAGGGAGGTGCTCGGCGGACACGGCGAGCTCGGCCAGGTCCGCGGCCGCCTGTCCCGCGACCCAGCCGGTCGAGTTGCTGATCGACGTCTTGCGGACCACCGTTGTGGGAAACGCCGCATCGCGGGCGGCCCGCAGCCGGTCGTCGCGCGCAGCGAGCACGGGCAGCAGCTGTCCGGCCTGCGAGGCGGCGACCTGGCCGTCGGCCGCGGTACGCAGGCGTTCGCCGATGCGCTGAGCGAACCCGAGCAGGAACGAGCGGCGGAACGATCGTGTTGTCGAGCGGCCATGGGCGTCGCGCCGGGAGCCGTGCCGGACCATCGCGCCGGTGGCCTGGGTGAGCAGTGACGCGCCGAGCAGTTCGACCGCGTCGAGGTCGTGGTCGTAGCCGAAGACCGTGAGCCACCCGCAGTCCGCGGTGTGGACCGCGCTGCAGCGGTTCGCGTCGGCGACCGCGGCGAGCAGCGCCGCCTTGGCGTCCGCATACGGGTCGTCGAGGTGCATGCGGCGGACCGACGGTTCGCCGACGTCATCGGGCGTGTGGAGCAGTGCTTCGGCGATGGCATGGCGCGCGATCAGTTCCTGTGCCTTGGCCGTGAGCGCCTCCGCCTCCTCTTCGAACTCGGTCGACTCTGCCTTCGCCAGCAGCGCCCGGACCCGCGCGAGCATCCGCTCGTCCAACCGTGTCGCGTTCCCGAGGGCGTCGTCGGACGACTGGCCTGGGCCGGGCACGGTCGGTGGCAGCGGGGACAGCCGCACCAACAGGCACAGCGCCGTGACGGCCACCCGCACGGCCGGCAGGGCGCGGCGCCGGCTGCCGGCCGCCGGTCGCCGCGCGTCGAGCACGTCGAGCTGCGTGCGCCAGCGCGGGTGCAGCGCCTGCCCGTCCCGGATGCGCGACCGCCCGTCGGCCACGATCGCCTCACTGACGACATCGGCGTGTGCCGCCGAGAGCTCGCGGGTGGCGATGTGCACGGCGTCGGCGGGCGTCCAGCCATGCTCCCACAGGCGGTCCAGCGCCTCGGAGATCAACGGTTGCACGGTTGCCAGCACCGGCTCGCCGCGGGCGGCGCGCGCATCGAGCCGGTCGAGCGTCTCGGCGTGGGCGGGTGGGTCAGCCGCCCACGACCACACCGCCGCCTGCACCACGTCCTCCAGCGGTGGGTCCTGCTGCGCGCGCCCGCGCTGCGCGCCGTGCCGGCCACCCCGGCCGCCTGCCCGTCGCTGCCTGTTGTTCCTGCTCATGGGGCGGCAGTGTCGCAGTCACCCGGGTGGCGTGTCGGCATCGCCGGACCGCGCCTGGGGATAACCCGCGTCCGGCGGCGTCGGGACGGCGCGGCTACCCTGCGAGCGTTCACCGACCAACGGGGCGTCTGCGCCTCGTCGAGCGCCAGTGGTAGGCACACATCATGCAGCTCTACGTCATCCGTCATGGGCAGAGCCTCGTCAACCTGAGTGACTGGGCGCACGGCAACCGCGACGAGGGCCTGACCGAGCTCGGACAACGCCAGGCGCGGGCGGTCGCACAACGCTTGGCCAAGGACCCCGGTCAGGTCGACGCGCTCTACGCGAGCACGATGCTGCGGGCGCGTGAGACTGCCGCGACCATCGGCGAGGCGCTGGGCATGGAGGTCGTCCACGACGATCGCATCCGGGAGATCGGCAACAACCGGCTCGACCACGTGCCGTGGCCCGACCTGCCGAGGGACTACGGCGACTTCTGGGCGACGGCGCGGCCGTTCGCCTCGGTGACGCCGGCCGTCGAGCAGGGAGAGTCGCTGATGCACTTCCGCACCCGGGTCGGGGCGTTCGTCGAGGAGATGCTGACCAGGTACTCCGGGCAGGTCGTGGTCGCGGTGGCGCACGGCGGCGTGCTCGACGCGCTGTTCGATCACGTCTTCAACGTCGGCCCGTGGCGCCGGTGCCAGATCTGGACGCACAATGCCGCGGTCACGCACCTCGAGGCTCTAGACTTCGCCCCGGATAGCGACTACTTCGCTCACGCCGGCCCGGAGTTCTGGCGCTTGCACCGTCACAACTGCATGGCGCATCTCGCGGGTCTGGAGAGCGAGCCGGTTGTCGTCGACGGGGAACCGTCAACCGGCGACTGACCGGCGACCTCAGGAGCAAGCGACGTTGAAATCCCATCTGCTCGCGGCCATCGCGCTGCTGCTGGCAGGGATCGGTCCCATCGCGGCAGGCGCCGATGTGCGATCTGATGGCCTGCTCGCACCCTCCGAGCGGATCGTCCCCAGTGCGGGGCCGCTGCGCTCGACCGACGAGGGGTTCGAGTTCGTCGACCAGGAGGGGCCCGCTGTCGGCGACGGCGAGTTGCGGACGTACCGGCTGGAGGTCGAGCCCGCCACCGGCATCAACCCCCGGGTGTTCACCGACCTGGCGGAACGCATCCTCAGCAACCCGCGCGGATGGACGGGCGCCGCGGACTGGACGCTGCAGCGCGTGCCCGGGTCCGACGCCGACATCCGTGTGGTCCTGGCGACGCCTGACACCGTCGACCGGCTGTGCGCGCGGGCGGGCCTGGACACCCACGGTGAGGTGTCGTGCTGGAACGGCGAGTTCGCCGCGATCAACGTCGACCGCTGGGTCAGGGGCGCGGACGGATTCGTCGGATCGCTGCGCGCCTACCGCCAGTACGTGCTCAACCATGAGGTCGGTCACGGTCTCGGCTACCGTCACGAGGCCTGTCCCCGGCCTGGCGCGCGTGCGCCGATCATGCAGCAGCAGACCTACGCGACCAGGCCGTGCAGCGCGAACGGATGGCCGACGCTGGGCAACTGAGCGACGTGATGCGCCACATCGCGCATGATCGCCGGCCCACATGTCTAGGCTCGTGACACGAGCGACGTCGAGCGAGGTGTCCGCATGCGGATCGTGATCATCGGTGGTGGGCCCGCCGGCTACGAGTCGGCGCTCGTCGCTGCGGAGCACGGCGCGGAGGTTCTGCTGATCGCGCAAGAGGGCCTCGGTGGCAACAGCGTCCTGTGGGACTGCGTGCCCTCCAAGGCGCTGATCGTGTCGGCCGACGCCATGGGCTGGATGCAGTCGTCGCACCGGCTGGGCGTCCGGCTCCCCGGAGGCGAGCTGCACGGCGAGTCGACCGTCGACATGCGCGAGGTCATCGAGCGTGTGGCGCGGCTGGCGAACAACCAGTCCACGGACATCACCGACAAGATCGAGAAGGCGGGCATCGAGGTCGTCTCGGGCTACGGCCGCCTGAACGGTCCGCGCTCGGTCTCGGTGACCACCGCCGAGGGTGAGACGTTCGAACGCGACGCCGACATGATCCTGCTGGCGACGGGCTCGAACCCGCGCATCCTTCCCTTCTTCGAGCCCGATGGCGAACGGGTCTTCACCGCGCGGGAGCTGTTCGAGCTGCGGGACCTGCCCGAGCGGCTGATCGTCGTGGGCTCCGGTGCGACGGGTGCGGAGTACGCGCACGCGTTCGCCCGCTTCGGCAGCGAGGTCCACCTGGTATCGAGCCGCGAGCAGGTGCTGCCCGACGAGGATCCCGACGCGGCCAAGGTCATCGAGGACAGCTTCGAGCGCTGGGGCATGATCATCCATCGCCAGCGCAGGGCCGCCGATCTGGAACTGGTGGACGGCGGTGTCCGTGTCCGCACGGAGCGGTCACGCGAGGGCCAGGTGATCGAGGGCAGCGCCGAGTGGCTCGAAGGCACGCACGTGTTGTTCTGTGTGGGCCAGGTGCCGGCGTCGAAGGACCTCGGCCTCGAGGAGGCCGGGGTGCACGTGGAGGACTGGGGAGGCATCCCCGTCGACGGCGTCAGCCGGACCAACGTCCACACCGTCTACGCGGCCGGGGATGTCACGGGCGGCATGATGCTGGCCAGCACCGCCGCCATGCAGGGGCGCAACGCCATGTGGCACTTCCTGGGCAAGAGCGTCGCGCCACTGCGGTCCGACGTGATCGCGCGGTGCGTGTTCACCAACCCGGAGGTGGCCTCGGTCGGCATCTCGGCCGACCGCATCGCCGCGGCGACGACCGAGATCGAGAGCGTCACGCTGCAGTTCAGCGGGAACCCGCGGGCGAAGATGGCCGAGCACACCGACGGGTTCGTCAAGCTCCACGCCCGCCGGGGATCGGGCACGCTGCTGGGGGGCGTCGTGGTCGCCGACAGCGCCAGCGACCTGGTGACGCCGCTGAGCGTCGCCGTGCGCAACCGGCTGACGGTCGAGCAACTGGCGCATGCGTTCACCATCTACCCTTCGATGGCGGGCTCGATCCAGGAGACGGCGCGCCTGATCCTGGGCCGCCAGCCCGACGAGGTCGTCTACTGACGCTCGCCCGGCCCAGTTGCCAGGCCACCTCCGGTCGTTCCGTTCGAGGTGGCGGAGACCTTCGGGGTGTCAGGAGGGCGGGGGTGGCGTTTCGCGCTGGCGCAGGTCGTAGCGCTCGAGGTCCCGTTCGAACTGCGACCAGCTGAGCGTCGGCACCTTGTCGGACTGCTCGCCGTTGGCCCAGCGGAAGAACATTACGGTGATGATGCTCCAGATGACCAGTCCGCCGCCGATCTTGAGCGTGAGCCCGGCGATCTGCTGATCGACGACCGCGTCGAGCGGGCCGAAGACCCGCGGCGCCAGCTCGTACAGCTCGTAGAGCGGGAAGCGCGAGAACGTCAGGAACGACGCCGGGACGGTCGGCAGGATCGACAGGCCGAACAGGTAGACCATGCGGATGGGGTCATCGAGGCCGCGCAGCTCCGGAAGTGGGCGCAGCACCGGCACCCACATGATGATCGACGCGATCAGCCACGTCATGTCCAGCGTGAACGAGCCCGCCTGGGTGATCTTGAGGGTGTCGACGACCACGGGCAGCTGGGTGAGCACCAGCAGGACGTTGAACTGCAGGAACGCAACGTACGGCAGCGTCACGACCCGCGCCGCACGCAGCGGCAGCCCGGGCGGGGCCGACGGGTCGGAACCGATCCGCAGCATGCGTCGCAGCAGCCACGGCGGTATGCCCGACAGCAGCAACGGCGCGACGCCGAAGGTGAAGATCAGCGTGCGCAACGCCGCGACGCCCGCGAGGTAGCCGGCGCCCAGCGGACCCAGCGGCCAGTCCGACGACAGCGCCAGCAGCGCCAGGCCGGCGCCGAAGCGCCACGCGTAGTGCCGGCTGGAGGGGGCGTGCTCGCCGCCACGCTCGGCGGCGTGCCGACGCAACGCCCACGCGTAGGCACCGCCGAGGACGGCGATCAACAGGTACACGCCGACCAGTGGGCGGTAGCTCCACTCCCACGGGCGCCCGATCGTGCCCGAACACCACCAGCTGATTGTCTGGAGCACCTACGATCCGTCCTCACGTACCAACTTGGGAAGATCCTCGACCCATTGTGACTGCCGGGTGCCCCACGGGTAGGCGAGTCGCGCCCTGCCCTGACGATCGAACGCCAGGACCTGAGCCGGGTGCCCCACCGTGTAGTCGTCGCTCGCCGATTCGGACGGCTTCTCCAGCGTCGGCTCGGGCAGCCCGAGGTCGACGACGAACTCGTCGATCTTGTCCTGCGGCGCGGTCAGGCCGA
>Ga0214469_1000204_pt1 | contig 18961 bp, 18 predicted proteins | sample RVTome_10_FD_187340 | JGI IMG/M metagenome (GOLD analysis project Ga0214469, IMG submission 187340) | Soil microbial communities from uranium-contaminated site in the Upper Colorado River Basin, Wyoming, United States - RVT153D57 HiSeq ... | reverse complement strand
TGGGCGATCGCCCCGTCGAGCCGGCGCTCGGCGCCGGCCATCCGGTCGTCGAGCCGCTCGGCGACCTCCTCGACGCGGCCGTGCAGCGCCTCGAACGCGGTCTGCAGCGAGCTGGCGTGGGCGACCAGGTCGTCGCGCCCGCTCGTGCCCAGGACGACCACCTGCGCGGCCCGGAGCCGGCGCAGCTTGACCGCCAGCACAATGGCGGAGATGAGCGCCAGCAGGGCGATCGCCGCCGCGCCGAGGGCGACGAGGCCGGCCGGATCCGTCAGGTCGTCCACTGGGGCGAAGAGTGTACGAGCGGATACCGCGGCTCAGCCGCGGGTGAACAGCACGTTGTACTCGGACCGGTTGTTGTCGACCTTCTCCTCGCCCGGCACCCGCGCGACGTTGACGCGGACCGTCACCGCCGTGTCGAGCGGGGGCTGCTCCTCCAGCGGCAGCTCGGCGGTGGCGCTCTGGCCCATCGCCACCTGCGGGATCGTGTCCGAGGTCGTGACCGGGTCTTCTCCCTCGCGCAGGATCCGCAGCGTCACCTTGACGTCGAACTCGTCGTTCTCGCCCTGGTTGGTGAAGTTGACCGTGAAGCCGGTGCCGGGCTCGTACGTGAGCCGGTTGCTGACGCCGGGCTGGAGCGTGACGTCGCCGTAGTTCGTCGAGTCCAGGCCCGAGCCGTGCAGGCCCGGCCCGGTCGGCTCGCCGCCGCCCCCGCCGCTGGTGAGCTGCTGGTCGAGCACCGTCGCGATCGTCTCCGGCTCGAGCCAGTCGAGGTCCGGCAGGAACGGCGAGCGGCTGATCTCCTGCCCGCCGATCTCCCGCTCGTCGAGGGCGTTGGTGATGAACGGGATGACGCGCGTCTCCCACGCCACGTCGGAGGCGAGGAAGACCTCCATCTGGGCGGCGATCTGGCTGATCGCATCGTCGGCCTGCTCGCTCTCGTCGCCGAGCGCGGGGCGGATCTCCTGGGCGATGCGGTCGAGGCCGTCGCGCCGCCACTCGAGCGCGATCAGCGCCGACTGCTGCGCGCCCTCCATGTCGCCCGGCACGTCGAGCCGCTGCGCCTGCTGGTACTGCTGCTCGGCCTGGACCCGGTAGCCGGAGATCTGCGTCTGGAGCTCCTGCGGCGCCGTGCCGGCGCCCTCGGTCAGGAGCTGGAAGAACGGCGCGCTGACCTGGCGACTGGATTCGGTGGCGATCGTCGAGATCTGGCGGTTGTAGTCCTTGAGCGCGTTCTCTCGCTGGCTGTTGCGGCACGAGTTCACGAAGAACACGAGCAGGAGCAGCACGAGCACGAGGCCGATGCCGGCCACCGCGCGGCGGATCAACAGCGTCTGGGAATCGGTAGTAGTGGCGACGCCTCCGCCGGCCGGTCGCGCACGGCGCGGCCGCGTGGTCCTGCGGGGCTCGTCGTCCTCGTCGAAGAAGGACAAGGCTGGAAGTTCGTCTCCTCGAGGTGCGGCGCCATCTCACCGCACCAGATCGACCCTTTTGGGAGGATCAGTATTACCAACACGCCCGGCGGCACCGCCGGAAGGGTCCCGTCGCCGGCCGTCGAAGGGGGTCCGGATGGACGCCACGGAGGACCGCCGCCTCGCGGGCCCCGACGGCCTCCTCGCCGGCCGGTACCGGCTGGGGCGCCGCCTCGGCTCCGGCGGCTTCGGCACGGTCTACGCGGCCCACGACGAGCGGCTCGACCGGCCGGTGGCGCTCAAGCTGATCCCCGCCCACGGGCCGGCGCCCGAGCGTGCGCAGCGCGAAGCGCTCGCGGCCGCGAGGCTCCACCACCCGGGCATCGTGGCGGTCTACGACGCCGGTGACGACCCGGAGGGTCGGTACCTGGTCTCGGAGCTCGTCCGCGGCCGCACGCTTGACTCGCTCGAGCGCGACGGCGCCCTCAGCGACCGCGACGTCCTCCGCGTCGGCCTCGTCCTGGCCGAGGCGCTGGGCCACGCGCACGAGCGGGGAGTGATCCACCGCGACGTCAAGCCCCAGAACGTGATCGTCCCGGACGAGCCCGACGGCGCGGCCGCGAAGCTGACCGACTTCGGCGTCGCCCACCTGGCGGGCGACGAGCCGCTCACGCGCACCGGCGACGTCGTCGGAACGCTGGCCTACATGGCGCCCGAGCAGGCGGCGGGGGAGCGAGTGGGCGAGCGCGCCGACCTCTATGCCCTGGCACTCGTGCTGTACGAGGCGCTCGCGGGCGCCAACCCCGTGCGGGGAGCGAGCCCGGCGGCGACGGCGCGGCTGGTCGGGACCGTGCTCCCGGCGCTGCGCTCGCGGCGGCGCGACCTGCCGCCGCCGCTGTGCGCGGCGCTCGACCGAGCGCTGGCGCCGGCGGCCGACGACCGCGGGACGCTCGCCGAGCTGGCGGGCGCGCTGGCGGACGCGCTGCCGGAGGTGTCCGACGACGGCGGGACGATCGCGCCGCACCCGCTCGAGCGCGCCGGCCGCCCACTGCCGCCGCTCGGGCGCCTGGCCGCCGGCCTCGCCGCCGGCGGGCTGACGGCGCTGGCGCTGGCCGCGGCGGGCGAACCGCCGCGCTGGGCGGGCGCCGCAGGCGACGGCCTCACCGGCGACGTCGCCGTCACGCCGCTCGCCGGCGCCGCGGTCGTGTGCCTGCTCGTGGCGCTCCTCCCCCGCGTCGGGTGGCTGCTGGCGGCGGCGGGCTGCGTCGCGGCGCTCGCGGAGCCCTGGCCCGACGCCGCCGCGCTGATCGCGGCCGCGGCGATCGTGCCGCCGCTGCTCATGCGCTGCCGCGGCCTGGCGTGGTCGGTCCCCGCCGCGGCCCCCGTGCTCGGACTGGCCGCGCTGGCCGGCGCCTACCCGGCCGTCGCGGGGCGCGCGCCCGGCGCCTGGACGCGTGCGGCGCTCGGCGCGACGGGACTGTGGTGGCTGCTGCTGGCCGAGCCGCTGCTGGGGCGCGATCTGCTGCTCGGCACCCCGCCGGGCGGCGCGGGCGAGGCGATCGAGGCGGTCGCCGCCTCCGGCGCGCTGCTGCTCGCGCCGCTGTGGGCGGCCGCCGCCCTCGTGCTGCCGTGGCTCGTCAGCGGCCGCTCGCTCGCGCTCGACGTCGTCGGCGCCGCCACGTGGGCGGCCGGCCTGGGCGCCGCGACGGCCGCCGTGGCGGGCTCCGCGGGCCTCGCGGAGCCGCGCGGGCTGGCGGCGGGCGCCGTCGTCGCCGGGGTGCTGGCGGTGGCCGGCGCGCGGGCGCGGAATACTCTGGATCCCGAAGATGAACGCCCTTGACCGGGTATCCAACCGCCCCAGCCGCACATGAGTGTGCTGAGAACCCTCGAATCCAAGCTCGCCGGCCTCGTGGAGGGCACGTTCTCGCGTGCCTTCAAGTCCGAGGTGCGGCCCGTCGAGATCGCGCGCAAGCTGACGCGTGAGATGGACGAGCATCGCGTGCAGTCGCTGTCGCGTGTCTATGCGCCGAACGAGTACGCCGTCTGGCTCTCCCCGGACGACCGCAAGCAGTTCGAGGGCTACGAGGACGAGCTCAAGCGCGAGCTGTCGGGCTACCTGCTCGAGCACGGCCGGCGCGAGAAGATCTCGCTCGCGACCCGGCCGCAGATCGAGTTCCGCACCGACGACCGCCTGCGGCTCGGCGAGTTCGGGATCCAGGCCCGCCTCGTCAAGCCGCCCGAGCGCGCCGAGGAGCAGCCGAGCCAGGGCGACCACGGCCACACGATGGTCTACACGGTGTCTGACCGGCTGGCCGAGCCGCTGCGCGAGCCCGACCACCGGCGCGGTACCGCGCGCCTGCGTGTCGACGGCCGGACGGAGCTGGTCGGCGCGGCGGGTGCGGTGCTCGGGCGTTCACGCGACGCCGACGTGATGGTCGACGACCCGAACGTCTCGCGCAAGCACGCCGAGGTGCGGCCCTCGGGTGGCTCGTGGATCGTGCGCGACCTCGGGTCCACCAACGGCGTGAAGGTCAACGGGCGCCGGATCCAAGGTCCGCAGTCGCTCCGGCCCGGCGACACGATCGAGCTCGGCACCGCCCGCGTCACGTTCGAGCTGGAGTAGGCGCGTGGCACTCGACCCCGTCGCCGTGGCGCTCAAGTTCGGCTTTCTCGCCGTGCTGTACCTGTTCCTGTTCTGGATGGCCCGCTCGGCGCTCAAGGACCTGCGACGCGGGACCGCGGAGCCCGCCGGCCCGGCCTACGAGGACGCGACCGGCATGCATCGCGCCACGGCCGGCCTGAACGATGCCGCGGCCGGCTCGCCGAAGCTGCGGGTCGCGAACGCGGCCGGCCTGCGGGCCGGCTCGGCCTACGACCTCTCCGAGGGCGCCATGCTCGGCCGCGGCGATTCCGCCGACATCCGGCTCGAGGACACGTTCGCGTCGTCCGCCCACGCGCGGCTGGTCGCGCAGGGCGACGTGATCGTGCTCGAGGACCTGGGGTCGACCAACGGGACCTACCTGAACGGCGAGCCGCTGAGGGGACCGCAGCCGCTGCACGTTGGTGACAGCATCCGCATCGGTGACAGCGAGTTCACCTTCGAGCGATGAGCGACGTCGCACGCAGGTCGCCGGGATGAGTGACGTCGCACGGAGGCGGCCGGGCGGGGTTCTCCGGCGATACGTATCGCCGCCCGCAGGTCACCTTCCGGTGACCGGAGGGTCCGATCCCAAATTCCATGTTGCGCATCGCTGAACACTTCTCCGCCTCCGACCTCGGCAGGCAGCGCCAGGGCAACGAGGACAACCTCTTCGTCCGTGCGCCGCTGTTCGTGGTCGCCGACGGCATGGGCGGCGCGCAGGCCGGTGAGGTCGCGTCGGAGATGGCGGTCGAGTCGTTCGACGGCGGGCTCCCGGACGGCGCCCCGGCCGAGGGCCTCGTGAAGCTGATCGAGGACGCGAACCGCCGGATCCACGACCGCTCGCGCGCCGAGGCCCAGCGCGCGGGCATGGGCACCACCGTCACCGCCGCCTACGTCGGCGAGCGCGAGGTGACGATCGCCCACGTGGGCGACTCGCGGGCCTACCTGCTCCGCGACGACGACCTCATCCGGCTGACCCGCGACCACTCGCTGGTCGGGGAGCTCGTCGCCCGCGGCAAGCTGACCGAGGAGCAGGCCGAGACGCACCCGCAGCGCTCGGTGATCACCCGCGCGCTCGGCCCCGAGCCCGACGTCCAGGTCGACGTGGACGCCTATCAGGCCCGCGCCGGCGACGTCTTCATGGTCTGCTCGGACGGGCTGACCTCGATGGTGCCCGAGGCGCGCGTGAAGCCGATCCTCGTCGGCTCGGGCTCGCTCGAGCAGGCCGGGCGCGAGCTGATCGCCGCCGCCAACGAGGCCGGCGGGCGCGACAACATCACCGTGATCCTGTTCCGGCTCGAGGAGGTCGGCGGCATGGACGCCGGCGCCGGCGAGTACGAGACGCGCGAGGGCGACGCCGTCCAGGAGCCGCCCCAGGGCGTCAGCCGGCGCGACGGGCCGGCGGAGGGCCGGACCGGGACGATGGAGGCCGCACGGCCGAAGGCGCGGCTGATCGAGGAGCCGCCGGTCCGCACGGCGCCCCCGCCGGATCGACGGCGCCGGCGCCGGCGCCGCGTGCCGGGCGCGGTGGTCGCGATCGCGCTCGTGCTGCTGATCGCCGGCGCGGGGCTCTGGACCGCGTCCCGGGCGGTCTACTTCGTCGGCGTCGACGACGCCTCCGGCAGCGTCACCCTCTACCGGGGCCTGCCCTACGACCTGCCGTTCGGCCTCGAGCTCTACGACCGGTTCTACACCTCGGGCGTGACGCTCGCGCAGGTGCCCGAGCGCCGCCGCGCGGTCTTCACGGAACACAAGCTGCGCTCGAAGGACGATGCCGAGAACCTCGTGAACGAGCTCGAGCGGGGCCGGATCCAGTGAGCGCTCGCAACCGCGAGCTCATGGCGCTCGTCCCCGCGTCGCTGCTGCTGACCGCCGGCTTCGCGGCGATCTTCATCCAGGAGTCCGAGGTCCTGTCCGACATCTCGCTGACCTACGGCGCGTGGTTCCTCGGCCTCTGCTTCGCGGGCCACCTGTTCCTGCGCTTCACGCTCCCGCACGCCGATCCGTACATGTTCCCGCTGGTCGCGGTGCTGGCCTGCTTCGGGCTCGTCGTCATCTACCGGATCGACGAGGACCTCGCGCGCCAGCAGGCGACCTGGTTCGTGGCCGGCCTGCTCCTGTTCGCGCTCACGATCCTGCTCCTGCGCGACCTGCGGGTGCTCGAGCGCTACCGCTACACGATCGCGCTGGCCGGGCTCGTCCTGCTGTTCCTGCCGCGCGTGCCGGGGATCGGCCAGCAGGTCAACGGGGCGTACCTGGGGGTCGGCATCGGGCCGATCTCCTTCCAGCCGGCCGAGTTCGGCAAGATCGCGATCATCGTCTTCCTCGCCGCGTACCTGCGCGACACGCGGCAGGTGCTGGTGCAGGGCTCGCGACGGGTCCTGTTCGTGACGATCCCGCCGCTCAAGCACTTCGGGCCGCTGCTCGTGGTCTGGGGCGCGGCGATGCTGATGCTCGTCTTCATCCGCGACCTCGGGTCGTCGCTCATGTACTTCGGCGGCTTCCTCGCCCTCCTCTACGTCGCCACCAACCGGCTCTCGTTCGTGACGATCGGGATGGCGATGTTCGCCGTCGGCGCGTGGTTCTTCGCCTCGACGGTCAGCCACGTCGAGGAGCGCGTGAGAATCTGGCGCGACCCGTTCGACCCCGCCTGGGTCGAGCGGGAGGGCTACCAGATCGCGCAGTCGCTGTTCGCGCAGGCCGACGGCGGGCTGTTCGGCACCGGCCTCGGGGCGTCGCTGCTGCGCTCGCCCGACGGCACGTCGCTGATCCCGGCCCCGCACACCGACCTGATCTACGCGGTCATCACGTCCGAGCTGGGCCTCGTCGGCGCGTGCGGGCTGATCCTGGTCTACATGCTGCTCGTCGAGCGCGGCTTCCGGACCGCGATGCTCGCGTCCGACTCGTTCTCGAAGCTCCTGGCGGCCGGGCTGAGCGCCGTCTTCGCGCTGCAGGTCTTCGTGATCGTCGGCGGCGTGACGAAGGTGATCCCGCTGACCGGCGTGACGCTGCCGTTCGTCTCGTACGGCGGCTCCTCGATCCTGGCCAACTTCGTCCTGCTGGCGCTGCTGCTGCTGGTCTCCGACCGCGCCCGGCGGCCGGGCGGCGCGATCGGCCGCAGGGGGCTGCGGTGAACGCCCCGATCGCGCGCCTGTTCGCGCTCGTGCTCGTGCTGTTCGGCGCGCTCGCGTTCGCCAGCTCGTGGTGGACGGTGTTCGGCGCCGAGGACCTGCGCGACAACCCGAACAACCGCCGCGTGCTGTTCGAGGAGCAGCGGATCAAGCGCGGGATCATCCGCGCGGCCGACGGCCAGGTGCTGGCGGCCAACCGCGCGCTGTCCGGCGAGCGCTACGAGCGCCGCTACCCGGCCGGCGAGCTGTTCTCGCACCCGGTCGGCTTCACGTCGCTCGACCGCGGCCGCATCGGCATCGAGGACTTCTACAACGACCCGCTGACCGGCCGTCGCAGCGACCCGATCGGCGCGCTCGAGCGCCTGCTGGGCCCGCGCGACGTCGGCGACGACCTGCGCACCACGCTCTCGCCCGAGGCCCAGGAGGCAGCGTACGACGGCATCGGAGACCGGCCGGGCGCCGTCGTCGCGCTGGACGTCGAGACCGGCGCGGTCAGGGCGCTCGCCGCCACCCCGACCTACGACCCGAGCGACCCGGCGAACGCCGAGACGTTCAACCGCGCCACCCAGGGCCGCTTCCCGCCCGGCTCGACCTTCAAGACCGTGACCGCCACGGCGGCGCTCGACTCCGGGCGCTACGAGCCCGGCTCGCAGGTCAGCGGGGAGAACGGGAAGGTGATCTCGGGCACGCCGCTGAACAACTTCGGCGACGAGGACTTCGGCCAGATCGACCTGACGACCGCGCTCACCAACTCGGTCAACACGGTCTGGGCCGAGGTCGCGGAGGAGCTCGGCAAGGACACGATGGCCGAGTACATGCGCAAGTTCGGCTTCTACGACGACCCGCCGATGGACTACCCCGACGAGCAGATGGTGCCGAGCGGCGAGTACGGTCCGCGCGGCCGGCTGCTCTCGCCGACCTCGGGCCAGATCGACGTCGGACGCATGGCCATCGGCCAGGACAAGCTGCTGGTGACGCCGCTGCAGATGGCGACGGTGGCGCAGACGATCGCCAACGGCGGCGTGCGGATGGAGCCGCGGCTGGTCGAGAAGATCGTCGACCCCGACGGGCGCACGATCGACGAGCCGCTGCCCGAGGAGGCCGAGCGCGTGATGTCCGGGGAGTCGGCCGCCGCGCTCGGCGACATGATGCGCAACGTGGTCCGCGAGGGCACCGGCACGGCGGCGGCGCTCGAGGGCGTCGAGGTGGCGGGCAAGACCGGCACCGCGGAGATCGACATCGACGCCGGCATCAACACGCTGTGGTTCATCGGCTTCACCGACCGCGTCGCGGTCGCCGCCGTCGTCGAGCGCCAGCAGGGCGGGTTCGGCGGCACCGTCGCCGCCCCGATCGCCAAGGCCGTCCTCGAGGCGCTGGGGGAGTAGGTGCAGCGACTCGAGCGCGACACGCTGGTCGACGGCCGCTACAAGATCCTCAACCGGCTCGGCTCGGGCGGCATGGCCGACGTGTACTGCGCCGAAGACCAGCAGCTCGGCCGCCGCGTGGCCGTCAAGGTTCTGCACGGGCGCTTCGCCGAGGACGCCACGTTCGTCGAGCGGTTCCGCCGCGAGGCGTCGAGCGCGGCCGGCCTCCAGCACCCGAACATCGTCGGCATCTTCGACCGCGGCGAGTGGGACGGCACCTACTACATCGCGATGGAGTTCGTGGAGGGCCGCACGCTGAAGGACATCGTGCGCGAGAAGGGCCCGGCGCCGCCCGACGCGGCCGTCGACATCACGCTCCAGATCCTGCGCGCCGCCCGCTTCGCGCACCGTCGGGGCATCGTGCACCGCGACATCAAGCCGCACAACGTGCTGATCGACACCGACGGCCGCGTGCGGGTGGCCGACTTCGGGATCGCCCGCGCCGGCACGTCGGACATGACCGAGACGGGCTCGATCATGGGCACGGCGCAGTACCTCTCGCCCGAGCAGGCGCAGGGCCGGCCGGTCGACGCGCGGTCGGACCTCTACTCGATCGGCGTCGTCCTCTACGAGCTGCTTACCGGACAGGTGCCGTTCGACGCCGACTCGCCGGTGACCGTGGCGCTGATGCAGGTCAACGAGGCGCCGGCGCCGCCGCGCTCGCTCGTGCCGGCCATTCCGGCCGCGCTCGATGCGATCGTGCTGCGGGCGCTGGAGAAGGACCCGGCGCGGCGCTTCGCCGACGCCGACGAGTTCATCGCGGCGCTCGAGGCGGGGCGGGCCGCACCGCCGCCGCCGGTGGTCGAGGAGGTCGTCGAGGAGGAGCCCGAGCGCAGCCGCTGGTGGCTCTGGCTGCTGATCCTGCTCGCCCTGGCCGCGATCGCGCTCGGGCTGTACCTGACCCTGCGGCCGGAGCAGGTCACGGTGCCCGACGTGGTCGGCCGCGAGTCGGCCACCGCCACGCAGATCCTCCAGAACCGCGGCTTCGACGTCGACATCGTCAACGTCGAGAACCCGGACGTGGAGCGCAACACGGTGGCATCCCAGGACCCGCGGCCGAACACGACCGCGGAGGAGGGCTCGACGGTCACGATCAACGTCTCGACCGGCCCAGGCCAGGCGTCCGTGCCGTCCGTCGCCGGCCTGCCGCAGGACGAGGCCGAGGCGCAGCTGCGGGAGGCGGGCTTCGAGACGCAGGTCGAGCGCGAGTTCTCCGACGAGGTGCGCAACGGCCGCGTGATCACCACCCAGCCGGGCCCCGGCAGCGTCGTCGAGCGCGGCACGGAGGTCACGCTGCAGGTGTCGCGCGGGCCCGAGCAGGCCGAGGTGCCCGACGTCGTCGGCGAGAGCGAGGACGACGCCCGCAGCGCGCTCGAGGACGCCGGGCTCGGCGTCGGCGACGTCAGCGAGCAGGAGACCGGCGACGAGGAGCCCGGGACGGTGCTCGAGCAGAGCCCCGGCGCCGGCGAGCAGGTCGACCTCGGCACGACCGTGGACCTCGTCGTCGCGGCCGCGCCGCCCAACGTGCCCGTGCCCGACGTGCTCGACCTGGCCGAGGACGAGGCGATCGCCGCGATCGAGGACGCCGGGTTCGAGGTCCGCGTGCGCGACCGGCCGGTCACCACGCCCGACGAGGAGGGCGTCGTGCTCGATCAGGCGCCCGACGCCGGCGAGGAGCGGCCGGAGGGCTCGACGGTCCGCATCGCGGTCGGCAGGCTCGAGTCGCCGACGCCGACGCCGACGCCGACGCCCACGCCGACCGTGGAGCCCTAGCAGGCCCCTGAAGACTCCCCCAGACCACGGTCCTGTCTTCAGGGGCCTCCTAGCGCGTCGAGGCCCGCTGGAGCAGTGCGATCTCGGCGATCTCGACGCGCTGCGAGGTCTCGGGCAGCTCGGTGATCCAGACCAGGTAGTAGCGGTAGGTCTCGCCGGCGGCGGCGAGCTTGAACCGCTGCTCCTCGTCGCGGACGACGCCTCCGCCGAGCCGCTCCCAGCCGGCGTCGATGCCGTCCGGGACGCGGTTGCCCGACGCGCCGAAGATCTCCGCCTGCCAGCCCTGCTCGGGGCTCTGGATCTCCATCCGCACCGCCTCGACGCCGGGCCTGGCGTCGACGTAGATGCCGACGCCCTCCTTGTTGGCGCCGGCGAGGCCGCTGCTGTAGCTCTCGGTGATCCAGGTAGTGCCGGGATCGCGATCCACGACGAGCTGCGTCCGCTCGGGGTGCTCCTCGCCGTCGCCGGCCGGGTCGTAGTCGTTGGCCGACGCGCTGGCGACGGAGACCACCCTCTCGCCGGCGGGCGGCTCGATCGGGCCCTGGCCGGTGCCGCGCTGGGTGCGGTCGACGCCCTCCTTGGCCAGGAACGCGACGGTGGCTGCGGCCGCGGCGAGCAGCAGCACGACGCCGAGCACCGGCAGGTGGTGGCGCATCCGGAACGGGAGCCGGCGGCGCGCGGTGGCCGGCAGCGTGCGCAGGACCGCGGTCGCCTCGCCGGTCGAGTGGCCCGAGCGGGCGGCCTCGATGGCCAGCGCCTCCTCGAGATCGGCCACGAGGCTCGGGACGTCCGTGTAGCGGCGCCGGAGGTCCTTGTCGGTCATCCGGTCGAGCACCGAGGCCAGCGTGGCCGACGCCTCGGGCCGCCGCGACTGCAGGTCCGGCATGTCCTCCCGGACGTGCTTCATCGCGACCGAGACCTGGTTCTCGCCGTGGAACGGGACGTCGCCGGTGAGCATCTCGAACAGCACCACGCCGAGCGAGTAGATGTCCGACTGACCACTGACGTCGCGCCCGAGGGCCTGCTCCGGCGAGACGTAGTCGGTCGTGCCCAACACGCGCCCGTCGGCGGTCAGCCCGTCCTCGTCGAGCGTGCGCGCGATGCCGAAGTCCGTCACCTTGGCCGACCCCTCGGGATCGATCAGGACGTTCTGGGGCTTGACGTCGCGGTGGACGATCTGCCGCTGGTGGGCGCCGCCGAGAGCGCGCGCGATCTCGATCGCGTAGGCGATCGCCTCGTCCATCGGCAGCCGGCCCATGCGGCGGATCCGGTCCTTGAGCGTCTCGCCCTCGACGTACTCGAACACGATGTAGGGGCGGCTCTCGTCCTCGCCGGCGTCGATCACGCCGACGATGTGCGGATGCGAGAGCTGCGCGACGGCGCGCGCCTCGCGGCGGAAGCGCTCGAGCTGGTCGGAGTCGGACGCGATCTCGCGGTGCATGAGCTTGATCGCCACGCGCCGCTCGAGCGTCTGGTCCATGGCCAGGTAGACGGTCGACATCCCACCGGCGCCGATCTGGGCATCCAGCCGGTACCGGCCGCTGAGCTGCATTCCGACGAGCGTGCTCATCTACGCCGTCCTATTGTGGCCGATATGGCCGCGGTTCCGGCGACGGTCTTAACGGATCCCTATTGTGCATGGTCGTGGGCGGCCGAGCCGCAGCTCCGCCGCCTCCAGGTCGAGTTCGGCGCCTCCCTGGCGTTCACCTTCGTGATCGTGGGCCTCAAGCGGAGGATCGAGCCGGCCGACGCCGGCGCGCTGGCGCTCGCCGTCGTCGACGCCGCCGCCGAGAGCGGGATGCCCGCCGACCCGCGCGTGTTCCTGCGCGACCCGCCGAGCTCGACCCATCCCGCGGGCCTGGCGGTGGCCGCCGTGAGCGAACAGGGCGATCCCGGGCCGTTCATCCGGCGGCTGCGCGAGGCGATCCTGCTCGAGCGCCGGCGCATGGACACCGCCCCGGCCCTGCTCGACGCGGCACGCGAGACCGGAGGACTGGACCTCGACCGCCTGCGCGTGGACTTCGGCTCGAACGCGATCGTCGAGCGCTTCGGAGCGGACATCGAACGGGGTCGCGGGCACGCGACGCCCGCCTACCGGTTCGGCGACGGCTCGCTGATCGAGGGCTACGGGCCATACGAGCGGCTGCGCGAGGCGGCGCTGGCGGCCGGCGCCGCGCGCGCGACGGACGGCCGCCCCGGCGTGGAGGAGGCGTTGCGGCGATTCGGCGCGCTGGCGACGCCCGAGGTGGCCGCGGCGTGCGACCTGCCCGGCCCACGGGCGCCGGCCGAGCTGTGGCGCCTGGCGGTCGAGTGGCGGGTCAAGCCGCGCCGCGTACCCGGCGGTGAGCTGTGGGAGCCCGCCTAGGGCTACGGGTTGATCGACCGGCCGGACCACGTCCGCCAGTCCGAGCCGCCCTCGTCCTTCTTCTCGTCGTCCTTCTCGTCCTCGTCCGGCGGCGCAGGCTCCTCCGCGTCCGGCGCTGACTCGGGCTCGTCAGCGTCCGGCCCGGACTCGGCCTCGTCCGCTGCCGGCCCGGACTCGGGCTCGTCAGCGGCCGGCCCGGACTCGGGCTCGTCAGCGGCCGGCGCTGACTCGGCCTCGTCCGCTGCCGCCTCGCCGCCGGACGGGTCGGCCGCAGCGCGGTCGGACGTCGCGGTCGGTGGCTCGAACTCGGTCGTCTGCTGCTCGTCGGGCGACTGCGCCGCGAACGGCGCGGGCTCGTCCGACCGCTCCGGGACCGGCGGGCTCCACGCCGAGGACTCGGCAGCGGGCGGCTCAGCGGGCGCGGCGGGCGACTCGATCGCCTCCGCGTCACCGCGCGGGTCCTCCGCCGGGCGCACCGGCTCGACCTGCTCGCCCGCGAGCGGGTTGGCGGCCTGCTCGATCGCGTCGTCGATCGCGCGCTCGGTGTCGGACATGCCCGGCGCGGTCGGCTGAGCGGCCCGCTCGAGGTCGAACTCGGCCTGCTCCTGGCCCTCGGCCTCGCCCTCGCCGGCTTCGGCCAGCGGCCGCTCGGCCTCGTCGGCGGGCTCGCCCGCCGGACCGGCGTAGTCGCTGACCACGCCGCCGATGTTGGCGGCCTCCATCGCCGCGGCGGCCTCCTCGGCCTCTTCGTCGAGCGCCGGCGGCTGCTGCGGCTCCGGCGCCGGGACCGGCGTGGCCGTGTTGGCCACCGGCCCGGGCGCGTCGTAGTTCGACGGCCCCGGCGGAGGCGGCGGGGCGGGCGGCTCGTAGGTCTCGCCGCGGCCGGGCAGGAGCCCCGCGACCTTGTCGCGCTTGAGGAAGACGCCTGCAGCGATGGCGGCAGCTCCCAGAAGGAGCAGCTTTCGGGCCATGGTTGAGCTCCTGGGGTCGAGTCGAGGTCTCAACCCTGGACCGTACCCATCCGCGGCGGGGCCGCGAACCCCGACCGGGGTCGGGAGCGGCCCTCGCCGTGCTCAGGCGTCCTGCTCGCTGGGCTGCGGCAGGTCGGCCGGCGCGTCCGCGGCGGCGCGGTTCTCGTCGCGCACGGCGTTCCAGATCTCCTCGCGGTAGACGGGGACCGACCGCGGGGCCTGGATGCCGATGCGGACGGAGTTGCCGACGATCTCCATCACGTGGACGACGACGTCGTCGCCGAGCATGATCTTCTCGCCGGAGCGGCGGGTGATGATGAGCATGAAGATTCCTCCTTGGAATGCTTCGCGTGAGCGGGTCGTGGGCGCGGCGCGCGGCGCCGCGTGCGGCCGCCTACTAGGCGGCCGCGGTCTCGGCGGTCTCGGCGGCGACCTCGGGGAACAGCGCGGCGCGCACGGCGGCGTGCTCGGCCTCGTTGATCACCTGGTGGCCGCGGCCGCCTGAGACGACGATCGGCGCGCGCAGGTTCGCGCTGAAGTCCGAGAGCTCCGCGCCGGCGCGGACGGTCACGTAGACGGCGGTGTCGTCGCCGGCGTCGACGCGCTCGGTGTCCTCGTCGGACAGCGCGACCTCGTAGTCGGCGAAGAACGCCCACGGGCTGGTGACGGGCAGCGCGAGCGACGGGTCGTCGATCGAGTGCAGCCACTGGAACGGGCCGTCGGTGATCTCGCCGACGATGGTCCAGCGGCGGCTGTCGAGGCCGATCAGGCCCGTGGGGAACTCGATGACCGCGCCGGCCTCGATTTCGAGGGTGCCGAAGCGCGAGCTCTCGACGGTCAGGGTGGACATGGCGGGGATGGCTCCTTGGGTTCCGAGGGACATGTGGACCGTTGCGCCCGGATCAGCGCAGGAAGTCCATGAGGGACGATTGGACGATGCTGGCCCCCGCGCGGAGGGCGGCCTGGTAGGCGGCGGTCTGCGAGTTGAGCGCGATGAGCGTCTCGGCGATGTCGGCGTCCTCGACGGAGGAAAGCTGCCTGATGGTCGACTCCTCGACCTCGTCGAGCCGCGTCGTGGCGGCCTCGAGCCGGTTGGTGCGGGCGCCGTTGGCGGCACGCACCTCGAGCAGCTTGTCGAGGTTCGCGTCGAGGCCGTCGAGGTCGGTCCCGCGCACCGAGGCGCCGTCGCCGGCCCGGAGATGGTCGACGGCGTTGCGCAGGACGTGGAGCAGCTTGTCGTCGCCGGCGGCCTGGCCGCCGCCGAGCACGTCGCTGCCGACGGTGTTGATGGTCATCGTCACGCCGGGCCCGATCTCGCGCACGATCCCGGGCGTGGCCGGGTTGAGGCCGCCGTCGTCGCCGTGGTAGCCGTCGTCGGCGCCGGGCTGGTACGGGCGGACGCCGGTCTCACCGCCGGAGAACAGGTAGCTGCCGCGGTACGTCGCGCTGGCGTTCTGCTTGATCGACTCGATCAGCTGCTCGAGCTCCGTGGCGATCGCGTTGCGCGAGGTCTGGTCCGTGGCGTCGTTGCCCCCCTGCACGAGCAGGTCGCGCGCCTCGCGGACGGAGACCGTGATCCGGTCGAGCGCCTGCTCGCTGGCGTCCATCCAGCCGATCGCGTCCTCGACGTTGCGCTGGTACTGCTTCGTGGCGTTGACGTTCTGGCGCAGCGCCATCGCGCGCGAGGCGTTGAAGGGATCGTCGGACGGGCGGGCGATCTCCTTGTTGGAGGCCGCCTTCATCTGCGTCTTCGTCAGCTTGGCGGTGATCGCGTTGAGGTCCGCGAGCACGTTGCGCTGGACCATCGAGGTGGTGATGCGCGTGGCCATCACAGACCCACCCTTCCGGTCCGGTTGATGAGGACGTCGAGCATCTCGTCCATCGTGCTCATGGCACGGGCCGACGCCTGGTAGGAGCGCTGGAAGCGCACGAGGTTGGTCATCTCTTCGTCCATCGAGACGCCGGAGACGCTCTGGCGGCGGTTCTCGACCGCGTTGGTCAGCACCTGGGCATTGCCCTCCTGGCGGATGGCCTCGCGCACGTGCGAGCCGAACTCGGCCACGAACGCGCGGTAGGCGCCGTCGACCGTGGCGGTGTCGCGCAGCTGGGAGACGGCGAGCGCGATGTCGCGCGTGCCGGAGGCGCCCGAGCCGGCGACGACGAGCTGGGGATCGGCCGCCAGCGAGGCCTCGACGCGCAGGCTCGCCGCGGCACTGCCCGGCCCGCTCTCGAAGAACGTGCCGCCGTAGGTTCCGTTGACGACGGTGGCGAGCGACGTCGCGACCGTGTCGAGCGTCGCCAGGAAGCCGTCGAGCGTGCCGCCGGGACGCGAGGCCTCGAGCAGGCCGCCGAGTCGGCCGCCGGGCGACCAGGCGTCGCCGGCCGGCGGGCCGGCCCAGCTCGCCGTGACGCCCGTGACCACCGGGTAGGTGGTGCCGGCCGAGGCCTTGTCGACGAAGCTGACGTTGATCGTCCCGTCGGCCTGCTCCTCGACCGAGATCTGGCCGAACTCGGACAGGTTGTCGAGCAGCTGGTCGCGGCGGTCGAGCAGGTCGTTCGGGAGGTCGCCGGAGGTGATGAAGCGCCGGATCGTGTCGTTGAGGTCGGCGACGTCACGGGCGATCTGCGCCACCTCGCCGCCCGGGTCGCCGGGTGATGGGACCCCACCCGCCCGCGCCAGGTTGGCGTACTCGGCGTACGACTGGCCCTGCACGAGCCCGATCTGCGCGCGCACGGTCTGGAACGCGTCGGCGAGGCCGTTGGCCTGCTCGATCAGCGCCTGCTTGGCGGCCGCCGGGTCGGCGTTCGCGTTGGCGAGGTTCGACCACGCGTCCCAGAAGCGCGAGAGCTGCTCGTTGATGCCGTTCTCGCCTGGCTCGGCAAGCGCGAGCTCGGCGCTGTCGAGCGCCCCGGCGCGGGCCGCCCACTCGCCCAGGTTCGTGTTCTGGCCGCGGTACTGGAGGTCGATGAACTGGTCGCGGATGCGGCGGTACTGCTGCACGTCGACGCCCGACCCGAGGTGGGCGCCCGACCCGCCGGCGATGCCGCCGGCCGGGATCTGCAGCGCCGGCGACGCGACGAGCGCGGCCTCCTGGCGCGAGTAGCCCTTCGTCGCGGCGTTGGCGATGTTGTGCCCGGCCGTGTCCAGCAGCCGCTGCTGGGCGAGCAGCCCGCGCAGGGAGGTCTGGAGGCCGTAGAAGGAGGAGATCGGCACGGTCTACGCCTGCAGGTCGAGGGCTCGATGGAGGGGCGGAGGGGCGGCCGCGCTGCCGCCGGTGTCACCGGGGCGGCCGTAGCCGGGCTCGGTCTCCTGCCCGACGAGGCGGGTCAGGTGGGCGAGGAACGACAGCTCCTGGCGCATCAGGGCGCGGTTGATGCCGTGCTCGCGGGCGATCTCGGCCAGCAGGCCGCGCAGCTCGCCGGAGCGCTCGCGCGCCGTGGTGGCGGCGCCGGGGGTCACGAGCGCGCACAGCCGCTCGAGCGTGACCTGGGCGGCCGGCACGCCGAGCGCGACGCCGGCGCGCTGCAGCAGCCCGGCGCGGTCCTGCTCGAGCGCGCCGCGGCGGCCCATCTCGGTCTGGACGTCGGTGAGGCGGGCGAGCACGGCATCCACGTCGCGGGCGCGGATCGCCTTGCCCTGCTCGAGCACGAGGGCCAGCAGCGTCCGTGCGGACGCGATCTGGCTGTCGAGGTGGGCGAGCAGCTCGGCTTCCAGGACGGAGCTCACGAGGCGTCCTTCCGCATCGACGGGTAGAGCTGGGCGGCCAGCCCGAGGCCGCCGGCGGCGACCAGGCCGGACGTGAAGGCGTCCTGCATCGCGGCGGCCCGCGGGCCTTCGGTCAGCTCGCCCTCGGGCAGCATCTCGCCGACCAGCTGGCCGAGCAGGATCTGCTCGAAGCCGAGCGCGGCCGTGTAGGCGTCGCGGTCGGCCTTCGAGCCGTCGCGCACCGCCGCGGGCAGCGCGCTCGCCGGGACCTCGGGCAGGCCGGAGATGCTCATCGCTTCACCTGGTTCGCGATGCCCATCATCTCGTCGGCCGTCGTGATGGCCTTCGAGGCGAGCTGGAACGCGCGCTGGGACTCGATCATCGCGACCATGGCCTCGGCCATGTCGGTGTTGGAGGACTCGAGCGCGCCCTGCGTGAGCGTGGTCGCGCGCGGGGCGGCGATCGCGGCGCCGGAGGCGGGCGAGGTGACGAAGGCGTTGTCGCCGGCGGACAGCAGGCCCTGCGGCGAGCGGACCGTGACGATGTCGAGCCGGCCGATCCGGCGGCCGGCGGCGAGGACGCCGCCGTCCGGGCCGATCGAGATCTGGTCCTCGGCGGTCCCCTCGGGGACGGTGATGGCGGGCTGGACGATCGCGCCGGTGCTCGTCACGAGGCGGCGGGCGCCGTCGACGTGCAGGCCGCCGTCGCGCGTGAGCGCGTCGCGGCCGTCCGCGAGGCGGACGCGGAGGAAGCCCTCGCCCTGGATCGCGACGTCGAGCGGCCGGTCGGTGCGCTGCAGCACGCCCTGCGCGAACGCGCGCCCGGCGTCGACGGCGGCAGCGCCGGAGCCGGTGCGCACGCCCTCGGCGGACGAGCGGCCGGTCTGGTCGTACACGAGGTCGCGGAAGCCGACGCGCTGGTGCTTGTAGCCCGTCGTGTTCGCGTTCGCCAGGTCGTTGGCGACGGCGTCGATGCGCTGCTGCTGGGCCGCCATGCCGGCGGCCGCGGTGTTCAGACCCTCAAGCATGCACTCAAGTCTTCGGCCTGACGGCCTCGGACTTGAGGCATGCGAGAGGTTGCCTGCGTCGCCTTCCGGGCGACGCCTTGAGATCGACGGTCGCCGTCCGGGCGACCGTGACCGGGCTTCGCCCTCTTGACTGCCTCGTGCGAGATGACCCGGGCGTCGCCCTCTTGACTGCCTCGTGCGAGGTGACCCGGGCGTCGCCCTCTTGACTGCCTCGTGCGAGGTGACCCGGGCGTCGCCCTCTTGACTGCCTCGTGCGAGGTGACCTGGGCTTCGCCCTCTTGACTGCCTCGTGCGAGGTGACCTGGGCTTCGCCCTCTTGACTGCCTCGTGCGAGGCGACCCGTGGTTCGTCCTGGTGACGGCGACTGCCTACTGCGTGAGGCCGACCTTGGCGGCGGCCTGGCCGAGCGTGTCGTCGATCGCCTGGATGACCTTCTGGCCCGCCTCGAAGGCGCGCATGGAGGCGATCATGTCGACCATCGCGCGGGCGGCGTCGGCGCCCGAGCTCTCGAGTG
>Ga0214469_1000202_pt1 | contig 19065 bp, 14 predicted proteins | sample RVTome_10_FD_187340 | JGI IMG/M metagenome (GOLD analysis project Ga0214469, IMG submission 187340) | Soil microbial communities from uranium-contaminated site in the Upper Colorado River Basin, Wyoming, United States - RVT153D57 HiSeq ... | reverse complement strand
GTCCGGCGCGGTCGAGGGCCGGCCGCTGACCAGCCGCACGCCGAGGCCCACGAGGTGGCCGATGCCGACCGCGAGTGCGGTGCCGGCGACCGACGCGGTGCCGTTGAGCAGGCCGACCGCCAGGCTCGCGCTGATCGCGAACAGCGCCGCCTGGCGGACGAGCTTCATGTCCAGCCAGGCGGTGACGGTGGTGATCGCGACGAGCAGAGCTGGATACGGGGGCACCGGTCCGGCCTGCTCGTCGGTCACCACCTCGGCCGGGTCGGTGGGCATGAACGACGCGGTGCCGAAGGCGTCGGCGAGCACGTCAGGTGCCGAGTTGATCAGCCAGAGCGAGACCAGTGCGGCGACGACGGCGGCCACGACGCCGGCGACGAGGACCTCCACCGTGGTCCGCATCCGGCCGCGCACCATGAGCAGGACGACCAGCAGCGGAGGGAGCACGATGCCGACCAGGCTGGCCGCCCACGCCAGGATCTGGATGAGTCCGCCCGGCACGCGACTGCCGAGCTCCTCGAGGTCGTCGCCGAGGCCGGAGAGCGTCTGAGCCGCGACGACGGCCAGTCCCACGATCGCGGCCACGCCGGCGGTCGTGAGGACGAGCCGGGCGATGTCCATCGGCCTGCGGGCACGGCGAGGCAGCGGAGGCTCCTCGACCGGGATCTCCCGGACCGGAATCCGCGGTTTCGCCACGTCGGTGTCCGCCATCGACCTCGATCGTTCCATGCCGGGCCGCGCCGAGCACCGACCATGCGCGGCCGGAGCGCGCGCGGCGTGATCCCACGCGGCACGATAGCCGCGTGGACGACGAGTACGTCGAGGCCGTGCTGAGCCTGGTCGAGCGGATACCGGCCGGACGGGTGATGGCGTACGGCACGGTCGCGGAGGTCGTCGGGGAGTCGTTGGCGCGGGGCGGTCCACGGCTGGTCGGCGCCGTCATGGCCAGTTACGGCGGCGCGGTGCCGTGGTGGCGAGTCGTGACGGCCTCCGGACGCCTCCCGCCCGGCCACGAGGTCGCCGCGCTGCGGGAGCTGGTCGCGGAGGGCTGTCCGTTGAGCCCCGACGGGACCCGTGTGGACGTCCGACGCGCCGCGTGGCGACCCCGTCCGACCCACGATCGTTGATCGACCCTATGCGTCAAGCACGTCAGGGCCGTGGTTGTCCGCCGGTCGTGATGGGATGTCGGCGTTCCGACGACGCTTGGGGGAGTAGTGGGGCGGCCGGACGTCCGACTGGTGAGAACGCCGCGCGAAGAGGTGTCCGCTCCCACGCTCGACGCTGCGCAGCGCGCGGTCGTCGAGCATCGCGGCGGTCCGCTGCTCGTGCTCGCCGGACCGGGCACCGGGAAGACGACCACGCTGGTGGAGGCGGTCGTCGACCGGATCGAGCGCGACGGTGTCGATCCCGAGCACGTTCTCGCCCTCACGTTCAGCCGGCGCGCAGCCGACGAGCTTCGGCAGCGGATCGCCGGACGGTTGGCCCGCACCGTACGCGAGCCGCTGGCCCGCACCTTCCACTCCTATGCCTTCGGCCTCCTGCGCCGAGAGGCGGTCCTCCGCGGTGAACCCGCGCCCCGGCTGCTCACCGGCGCCGAGCAGGACCTGCTGATCCGCGAGCTGCTCCGCGGCGACGTGGAAGAGCTCGGTGCCGAGTACTGGCCCCCACACCTGCGTCCGGCGCTGACCACGCGCGGGTTCGCAGAACAGCTGCGCGACCTGCTCATGCGGGCGGCCGAACGCCGGATCGGCCCGGACGAGCTGGCCATGCTCGGTCACCGGTACCGACATGAGGGCTGGACCGCCGTAGCCCGCTTCGCCCGCCAGTACGCAGGGGTCACGGGCCTTCGGCAGCCCCCGGCGTACGACCCGGCCGAGCTGGTCCGGGCGGCTGTCGACCTGCTCCGCGGTGACGCCGGGCTGCTCGCCCGCGAGCGCGACGCCCGCGCCCTCGTGGTCGTCGACGAGTACCAGGACTCCGATCCGGCGCAGGAGGAGCTGCTTGTGCTGCTCGCCGGCGGCGGCCGCGACCTGGTCGTCGTCGGCGACCCGGACCAGTCCATCTACGCGTTCCGGGGCGCCGAGGTCGAGGGCATCCGGCGTTTCCCCGACCGCTTCCCTGCGGCCGACGGCTCACCCGCACGGGTCGTTGCGCTCGACGTGTCACGCCGATCCGGGCCGGTGCTGCTCGCAGCCACCCGGCGGGTCGCCGCCCGGATGGGCGGCCCGCGCGGGCACCGCGTCCTGACACCGGGCGAGGCGGACCCGCCCGGCGAGGTGTCCGGGCACGTCCTGTCCAGCGCGAGCCAGGAGGCGGCGTTCGTCGCCGGCCGGCTACGGGAGGCCCACCTGCTCGGTGGCGTGCCCTGGGGGTCGATGGCGGTCCTGGTCCGCACGGCAGGGGCACTGCCCGTGCTGCGCCGCGGGCTTGCCGGCGCCGGCGTCCCGGTCGCCGTGCGCATCGACGAGGTGCCGCTGGTCGACCAGCCACCGGTCCGGGCGTTGCTCGACCTGCTGGCGGTGGCCACCGGCCGGCCGCTCGATCCCGACCTCGCGTTCTCGCTGATCACAGGCCCGTTGGGAGAAGCCGATCCGCTCGCACTGCGGCGCCTGCGGCAGGAGTTGCGATCCCACGAGCTCGCGACCGGTGGTGTCCGCTCATCGGCCGAACTGCTCGTCGAGGCGCTCGACCGCCCCGAGGTGCTGACGCCGCTGCACCCTGCAGCGGTCGCACCGGCCGTCTCCTTGGCCCGGCTGATCCGCGCCGCCCGGGCGGCGGCGGGCAGGGCCGGTGCCACGGCAGAGGACGTGCTGTGGGCGGTGTGGTCCGCCACCGGCCTGTCCGCGCGGTGGTCGGCGGCGGCGTTGGCCGGTGGCCCGGCCGCTGCGGCTGCCGACCGTGACCTCGACGCGGTGGTGGCCCTGTTCGAGGCCGTCGCCCGGTACGTCGACCGCCTGCCGGGCGAGGGGCCGGCCGGCTTTCTCGGGCATCTGCGTGGTCAGCAGATCCCGGCCGACACCTTGTCAGTCGCTGCGCCCGCGGGCCCGGCCGTCCAGCTCATGACCGCACATGCGGCCAAGGGACTGGAGTGGGACGTGGTCGCGGTGACCGGCGTGCACGAGGGCATATGGCCCGATCTCCGCGTGCGCGGCGGCCTGCTCGGTACCGAGACCCTCGTCGACCTCGTCGCCGGCCGGCCCGACTCCCCGGTGGCGCGACAGAGCGCGCGGCTGGCCGAGGAACGGCGGTTGTTCTATGTCGCGACGTCGCGGGCGCGGCGGACGCTGCTCGTCACGGCCGTCGCCGACGAGGACACGCAGCCCTCCCGCTTCCTCGACGATCTCGAACCGCCCGCCCCGCAATCGGCCGCCGATCGACCGATCGAGCGGGTGCCCCGGGGGCTCGACCTGCCGTCCGTCGTCGCGGAGCTCCGCCGCGTGGTGTGCGACCCCCTGCAGGGTCTCGCCCGGCGGCGGGGCGCGGCGCGGCAGCTGGCGCGACTGTCGGCGGCCGGCGTCCGCGGCGCTGCCCCGAGCCAGTGGTACGGCCTGGGAACGGTTTCCGACCCTGCCCCGTTGCGTGCTCCGGGCGAACCCGTGCGGATCTCGCCGTCGAAGGTCGACGAGTTCGACCGCTGCGAGCTGCGCTGGCTGCTCAAGGCGTGCGGTGCCACCGACACCGACACCACCCGCGTCGGCGTCGGCGCACTGGTCCACGACCTGGCCGAGCAGGCGGCCACGCACGACTGGTCCGAGGCGCGGCTGGTCGAGGAGTTCGAGCGTCGCTGGCCCGGCCTCGGCCTCGGTGCGGGCTGGGTGGGCCGCCGCGAGCACGACCGGGTCCGGCCCATGGTCGAACGGCTGGGGCGATGGCTGGCCGACAACCCGAGGAAGGTCGTCGCCGTCGAGGCGCCGTTCGACGTGGAGATCGGCCGGGCCCGCCTGGTCGGGCGGGTCGACCGGCTCGAGCGCGACGAGCAGGGTCGACTGGTCGTCGTCGACCTCAAGACCGGCAGGTCCGCGGTCAGGGACGACGACCTCGCTGTGCACCCTCAGCTCGCCGCCTACCAGCTCGCCGTCGAGCACGGGGCATTCGACGAGCTGGCCGCACCCGAGCGCCGGTCCGGTGGTGCGAGCCTGGTCCAGTTGGGAGCCGCCAAGGCCGGCGCGCGCGAGCAGGTCCAGCCCCCACTGGCCGAGGCCGACGATCCCGGCTGGGCGGGCTCGCTGCTCGCCCGAACGGCCGAGGGCATGGCCGGCGCGGTCTTCCGGGCCGAGCGCACCACCTGGTGTGGCTACTGTCCCGCCCGGCCCTCGTGCCCGGCCCATCCCGAAGGCGCGCAGGTGACGCCGTGACGCTCACACCGGCGCAGCTGGCCGCACGGCTGGGGCAGCCGCCACCGACGGCCGACCAGGCGGCCGTCATCGCGGCGCCGCTCGCCCCGGGCGTCGTCGTCGCCGGGGCGGGGTCGGGCAAGACCGAGACGATGGCTGCCCGGGTGGTCTGGCTGGTCGCGTCCGGCCAGGTGCGGCCCGAGCAGGTGCTGGGGCTGACGTTCACCCGCAAGGCCGCCCGCGAGCTCGCCGCCAGGATCCGCCGGCGCCTGGGGCAGCTCGCCGCGCGCGGCGTGCTCGACGCCGCGCTCACGGCCGACCCGACGGTGCTCGAGGGTGAGCCCACGGTCGTCACCTACGACGCGCTGGCCGGCCGGATCGTGGCCGAGCACGCGCTGCGGCTCGGCCGCGAACCCACGGCCAGGCTGGTCACGGAGGCCGTGGCGTGGCAGTACGCGACGCGGGTGGTCGAGGCGTACGCCGGCGAGATGGACCACGTCACCCACGCACCGTCCACGGTGGCCGAGCAGGTGCTCTCGCTGCACGGCGACCTGTCGGGGCACCTGGTCGACCCGTCCCGCCTGGTCGACGTCGCCCGGGAGCTGCGAGCAGAGGTCGACGCGCTGCGCACCGTGCCCCGGATGCGTGGGCCCTACTACCAGGAGGTCCGCGACGCCCTGGCGGTCCAGGACGCCAGGGCGCAGCTCGTGCCGCTCGTCGAGGCGTTCCGCTCCCTCAAGCGCGCCAACGAGGTCGTCGACTTCGGCGACCAGGCGGAACTGGCGGCGCGGCTCGCGGTCGACTTCCCCGAGGTCGGTGCGGGTGAACGGGAGCGGTTCTCCGTCGTCCTGCTCGACGAGTACCAGGACACCAGCCATGCCCAGCTGGTGCTGCTCCGTGCGCTGTTCGGCGGCGGGCACGCGGTCACCGCGGTCGGCGACCCCTGCCAGTCGATCTACGGGTGGCGGGGAGCCAGCGCGGGCACGCTGACGGCCTTCCGTCGGGAGTTCCGAACCGGCACCGGCGCCGACGCCGGGCAGAGCGCCCTGACGACGAGCTTCCGCAACGGCGAGCGGATCCTCTCGGTGGCCAACCGGCTGGCCGAGCCGTTGCGGGCCGAGGGCCTCGACGTTCCGGTGCTCGGCTCGTTCGAGGGTCGGGCCGGTGGCGATGTCGTCGTGTCGCTCCACCTCACCGCCGACGACGAGGCCGCCGACGTCGCCCGCCGGGCCCGGGCGTTCTGGGACGGGTCAGCCGAAGGGCGCTCAGCCGCGGTGCTGGTCCGCAACCGGTCGCAGATCCCGCGGATCGAGACCGCGCTGCGCGCGGCCGGCCTGCCGGTGCAGGTCGTCGGCGTCGGCGGGCTGCTCGCGACGCCGGAGGTCGGCGACGTCGTCGCCACGCTGCGCGTGATCGCCGATCCTGCCCGCGGCGACGCCCTGATGCGCCTGCTGACCGGTGCGCGGTGGCGCATCGGTCCACGCGATCTCGACGCCCTCGCCCGCTGGTCGCGCGTCCTCGTCCGCGGCGACCACGCGCCGGACGCCGACCCTGACGAGGTCGACGACCGCAGCATCGTCGACGCGCTCGACTCCCTGCCGCGGGAGGGCTGGTTCTCCGCCGACGGCGGCCGCCGGCTCGCCGGCCTGTCCGGCGAGCTTCGCGCCCTGCGCAGACGGTCCGGCCAGCCCCTGCCCGATCTCGTCCACGACGTCGAGCGGACCCTCGGCCTGGACGTGGAGGTCGCGGCCGGGGTCCGTGCCGGTGGTCGCACCAACCTGGATCGCTTCCTCGACGTCGTGACCGAGTTCGCCGCCTCCGGTGAGGCGCCGACGCTGTCGGCCTTCCTGGCCTATCTCGACGCCGCGGAGACCGCGGAGCGCGGCCTGCGTCCCGGGGAGGTGGAGGTGGTGGGCGACCAGGTCCAGGTGCTGACCGTGCACGGTGCCAAGGGCCTCGAGTGGGACGGCGTGTTCGTCGCCGGACTCGTCGACGGCGTGTTCCCGGCCGGTCATGCCACCGACCGCGCGTGGCTCGGCAGGCCGGGGGAGCTGCCGTACCCGTTGCGCGGCGACCTCGCCGCACTGCCGGTCTTCGGCCTCGACGGTGCCCGCGACCAGCAGGACGCCCGTGACGCCGTCCGTCACTTCGTCCAGGAGTGCGGCCGGGCCGGCCGGCTCGAAGAGCGCCGGCTCGCCTATGTCGCAGCCACCCGCGCGCGCGGTCTGCTCGTCTGCAGCGGCTACCGGTGGGGCGACGGCAAGCTGGCCCGGGTGCCGTCGGCGTTCCTCACGGAGATCCGCGAGGCGTGTGCGGCCGGCGCAGGCGCGGTCGGGGTCTGGGTCGACGACCCCGGCGAGGTCAATCCGCTCGCCGACCTCGTCGACGACCTCCACTGGCCCTACGACCCGCTCGCCGGCCGGCGACCGGCGGTCGAGGAGGGTGCCGCGCTGATCCGCGCGGCCGGCACCGGCGACGATGCCGCCGACCTGCTGGCAGAGGCCGAGATCGCGGCGGCGGCGGCCGAGTGGGACGACGAGGTCGCCACGCTTCTCGCCGAACGGGACCGGTCTGCCACGGAACGGCCGGTCGAGGTGCCGTTGCCCGAGCACCTGTCGGTGTCCCGGCTGGTCCAACTGCGCGACGACCCACGGGGGCTGGCGCGTGACATCCGCCGGCCGGTCCCTCGGGCACCGGCGCCGCTGGCGCGGCGCGGGACCCTGTTCCATGCCTGGCTCGAGTCGCGGTGGGGGAATCCGCGGTTGCTCGACGTCGACGAGCTGCCCGGATCGGCCGACGAAGGAGCCGCACACGACCGTGAGCTGGCCTCCCTGCAGGGCTTGTTCCTCGCCTCCGAGTGGGCCGGCCGCACCCCCGTCGAGGTCGAGGCTCCGTTCGAGCTGCTGATCGCCGGCGTGCTCGTCCGGGGCCGCGCCGACGCCGTCTTCCCTGCCGACGGCGACGGCGTCGAGGTGGTCGACTGGAAGACCGGCCGCCCGCCCGGCAGCCCGGCCGAGGAGACGGTGCGTGCGATTCAGCTGGCCGCTTACCGGCTGGCCTTCGCCCGCCTCCGCGGGCTCCCGCTCACGTGCGTCAAGGCGGCGTTCCACCACGTCCGTGAGAACCTCACGATCCGACCGGTCGACCTGCTCGACGAGACGGCGCTCGAGGCGCTGATCCGATCCGTTCCGGTGGTACGAACCGCCTGATCGCGGATCACCAGTCGATCTCGACCGTCAGGGCGGTGTGATCCGAGACCACCAGCCGCCGCGCGGCGACGGCCCGCACGGCGTTGGGCCCGATGCCGTGGCCGAGAACGTGGTCCCACTGGACCCGCGGCCGCCACGCCGGGTACGTGGGCGCTCGGCCCAGTTCGGCCCAGCGGGTCAGCTCGCCCGGCAGCCGTCCGGGCAGGTTGAGGTCGCCGAGCAGCAGCCTCGGCCCCGGCAGCGTCGAGAGCCACCGGGTCACGCTCAGCAACTGCCGCACGTTCCAGCCCGGCACGAACGAGAGGTGGGCGGTCGCGACCGTGAAGGGTCCGTCGGGTCCGACGACGATCGCGGCGAGGGCGACCCTCGGCTCGTCGGCCACGCGGGTGAGCCCACGCCGTCCCGCGACGTTCAATGGGAGCCTGACCGGCGCCGGAGGGAAACGACGGGCCGCCCACTGCAGGACCCGCAGCCGCGACACCAGGGCGACGCCGTAGGCCGGCCCGGGCGTGTCGCCGAGCGGGTCGGCCGGTGTCCAGCGGCCCTGCGGCGTGCCCGTCAGCGCCGGCGCGAACCGCCACCACGGCGCGTCCAGTTCGTCCGCGACGACACCCGCCTGGTCGGACTTGCCGCTTCGCGGTTGACCCCGATCCACCTCCTGGAGCCCGAGCACGTCGGCGTCCACCGCGGCCGCCGCCGTTCGCAGGTCGGACTCCAGGACCTGTCCGGTCTCGACGGCAAGGCCGTGCAGCAGGTTCAGCGTGCCGAACCGCAACCGCGCCACGGTCACGAGGCTAGCCGTCGGGCTTGGTGGGGACCGCCGTGCCCGCCCCCACCGCCCGGTCGTGAAGATCGTCGTGCAGACCAGGCACGCTCACCGCCCTGTCCAGGGCTGCACGACGATCTTCACGGCGCCGAGGCGTGGACCCAAGGCGCCAGCGCCGAGGCGTGGACCTAAGGCGCGAGCGCCGAGGCGTGGACCAAGGCACGCGGCGAGACGAGGAGCCGCCTGGGCCGCGGTAAGGGGGCCGCTAGCGCGACACCGTGGCCAGTGCGAGCTCGGCCATCGTGGAGAACGTGCGCTCCCGCTCGTCGGCGGATGTCTCCTCGCCGGTGACGAGGCTGTCGCTGGCCGTGCAGAGCGTGAGCGCACGGGCGCCGTGTTTGGCGGCCAGCGTGTAGAGGGCCGCGGTCTCCATCTCGACCGCGAGGACGCCGTACTCACCGAGGCGCCTCAACAGTTCCGGCCGGTCTGAGTAGAAGGAGTCCCAGGCCGCGACCGAGCCCACGTGGTGGGGCAGGCCGGCGCGCTCGGCCTCGTCGACGCATGCTCTGAGCAGATCGAAGTCGGCGGTGGGTGCGTAGTCGACGCCCTCGAAGCGCAGTCGATTCATCGACGAGTCGGTGCAGGCGCTCATCGCGATCACCAGGTCACGCACGGCCACCTTCGCCGCCAGAGCACCGCACGAGCCGACTCGGAGCAGCGTGCGAGCGCCGTAGTCGGTCAACAACTCGTGGACGTAGATCGCCAGCGATGGCTGCCCCATCCCGGTGCCCTGGACCGACAGCCGCCTGCCCTTGTAGGTACCGGTGAACCCCAGCATGTTGCGGGTGCGGGAGTAGCAGGTGATGTCGTCGAGATAGGTCTCGGCGATCCACCGGGCGCGCAGCGGATCACCGGGCAGCAGGACGGTCTCGGCTATCTCGCCCGGCTGGGCCCCGATGTGGATGCTCACGAGCGACGACGGTAGCGGCAGCCGTCGGGCGCACGGTGCGGACCGGCTCGCGCGAGCCCGGCGGCGTGCACCTAGGGTCGGGAGCCGTGGAGGACGACGCCGGGCCGACGCATTCCCTGCTGGCGCCGCTCGCGCTGGCACACGCCGAGGTCGACCGCGCGGCGCACCGCCGCACCGACGACGCCTGGCTCGCCGCGGCCTGGGCGGACCCGGCGAGCCGCGGGTTCGTCGTCGGCGACGGCCGGGCACCGGTGCGCGACGGGAGGCTCGTCACGGTGTCGCCGGCTGACCTCCCCGCGGGGGAGCGCTTCTTCCTCGGCGTCGACGGCGCCGGACTCGCGTACTTCGCGGTCCACGTCGACGGAGCCCACCCCGACCCGGACGCGGTGACGTTGCGGCACGCGTCGATGGTGCTCGACGTCCATGACGGCGGGCTCATGGTCCATGCCGTCGCGCTCTCCAACTGGCATCGGGCGCACGGCCACTGCTCCCGATGCGGTGCGGTCACCGAGGTGACGTTCGCGGGCCACGTCCGCCGGTGTCCGGTCGACGGGTCCGAGCACTTCCCCCGAACGGATCCTGCGGTGATCGTGCTGGTGACCGACCAGGACGACCGGTGCCTGCTGGCCAGGAACGTGCAGAGCCCGCCGGGGCGGTTCTCGACCGTCGCCGGCTTCGTCGAGCCGGGAGAGTCGCCGGAGCAGGCGGTGGTCCGCGAGGTCGCCGAGGAGACCGGGATCGTCGTCACGTCCTCTCGGTACGCGGGCAGCCAGCCCTGGCCGTTCCCGTCCAACCTCATGCTCGGCTTCTACGCCCGTGCCGACGGCGCCGAACCACGTCCCGACGGTGCGGAGATCGTCGAAGCGCATTGGTACACCCGCGACCAGCTGGTTGCGGCCCTGAAGTCCGGCGAGCTGCTCCTGTCGCCGTCGGCGTCGATCTCGAGACGCCTGGTCGAGGGGTGGTACGGCTCCGAGCTCCACCCTTGACCCTGGGGGTGGCGCCATCAGTGATCAACTTCCGGGGAGCATGGCCCTGACCTCGTCGACCGTGGGGTTGGTCAGTGCCGAGCCGTCGGCGAAGACCAGCGTGGGAACGGTCGCGTTCCCCCCGTTGACCGAGCGGACGAGCTCAGCCGCTGCGGGGTCGGAGTCGATGTCCACCTCGTCGAAGGTGATGCCGTCACGTTCGAGCACGCGCTTGAGCCGGCGACAGTAGCCGCACCAGGCGGTGCTGTACATCGTGAAGGACATCGACGCTCCGGTCGGTACGTAGGGGGACGAAAGCGACAACACAGAACCTTCCACCAGTGTTCCTCCACCGGCCGTGAGCCATGCCACCGAGGTGACGGGGCGGTCCACCGGTGCTGCCGCTGCCGCCCGGACGTCGGCGCGGACTGCCAGGATGGGCGCCGTGTCCAGCAGCCGTGCCGACGTCCTCGCCGCGCTCGACCCCGAGCAGCGCGATGTCGCGACAACGCTGACCGGGCCGGTCTGCGTCATCGCCGGAGCGGGCACCGGCAAGACCCGGGCCATCACCCACCGGATCGCGCACGGCGTGCTGAGCGGCGCCTACGATCCCCGCCGGGTGCTGGCCGTCACGTTCACGACGCGAGCGGCCGGTGAGATGCGTGGCCGCCTGCGGTCGCTCGGGGTCGAGGGTGTCCAGGCGCGAACCTTCCACTCCGCCGCGTTGCGCCAGGCGCGCTACTTCTGGCCCCAGGTCGCCGGCACCGACCTGCCCGAGATCTCCGCCACGAAGCTTCCCCTCGTCGGCGCCGCGGCCGGACGGTGCCGGGTCTCCACCGACCGCACGGTCTTGCGCGATCTCGCGTCCGAGATCGAGTGGGCCAAGGTCAGCAACGTGTTACCAGAGGCCTACCCGGAGGCCGCGGCGGCAGCGCACCGCGAGGTCGCCGGCGTTGACGCCGGCACAGTCGCCCGGGTCTACGCCGCCTACGACGACGTCAAGACCGATCGCGGCGTGCTCGACCTCGAGGACATCCTGCTCGCTGCCGTGGGTCTGCTCGCAAGCCGGCCCGGTGTGGCCGAGGCCGTCCGGGCCCAGTACCGGCACCTCGTCGTCGACGAGTACCAGGACGTCTCGCCGGTGCAGCAGAAGCTGGTCGACCTCTGGCTCGGCGAGCGCGACGACGTCTGCGTCGTCGGCGACCCGGCGCAGACCATCTACTCCTTCGCCGGAGCCCGACCCGACTACCTCGTCGGGTTTGCCGAGCGTTACCCACACGGCCGGGTGGTGCGGCTGGTGCGCGACTACCGGTCCACCCCACAGGTCGTCGCCGTGGCCAACGCCGTGCTGTCCCGCGGCACCGATCCCGCCGCTCGCGCCGGGGTGCGGCTGCGGGCCCAGCAACCCGACGGCCCTGCCGCCGAGTTCGCCGAGCATCCGGACGAGATCGCCGAGGCGGGCTGGGTCGCGGCCGAGATCGCCGACCTGGTCGCCTCCGGCACACCGGCGCGCGAGATCGCCGTGCTGTTCCGGGTCAACGCGCAGTCCGAGGCGTACGAACAGGCTCTGTCCGAGGCCGGCGTTCCCTATGTCGTGCGGGGAGCGGAGCGCTTCTTCGACCGCGCCGAGGTGCGGCAGGCGGCGATGCTGCTGCGCGCCGCCGTCCGGTCCCGCGACTCCGACCCGGACGCTCCGGACGCCGCGGCGGCGACCGCTGCCGTGCTGGGGTCCGCGGGCTGGTCTGCGCGGCCACCCTCAGGAGGCGGCGCTGCGCGCGAGCGCTGGGAGTCGCTGGCCGCCGTGGTCGCGCTCGCGGAGGAGGTCGTGGCCTCCGATCCGTCGGCCGGACTCGCCGAGGTGGTGGCCGAGTTCGAGCGACGGGCGTCCGCTCAACACGCCCCGGTCGCCGACGGCGTAACCCTGGCCTCACTGCACTCGGCCAAGGGGCTGGAGTGGGACGCGGTCTTCGTCGTCGGCTGCCACGAGGGCACCCTGCCGTTGGCCTATGCCGAGTCCGCCGCCCAGCTCGCCGAGGAGCGCCGCCTGCTCTACGTGGGCGTCACCCGGGCCCGGCGATGGCTGCGCGTGTCCTGGTCGTGCGCGCGTACGCCCGGCGGGCGCGGGTCGCGCCGGCCCAGCCGTTTTCTCGACGGCGTCCGGCCGTCCGGCACCGCCCGAGCCGACATCGCCAACTCCGCGGGCACCGATCGTGCTCGGCACGTACGCACCCGGACACCGCAACGGTGCCGCGTCTGCGGCGCGCCCCTTTCGGCCGCCGCCGATCGCAAGATCGGCCGGTGTGCGGACTGCCCGTCCTCGGTCGACGAGGCGCTGTTCGAACGGCTGCGGGCCTGGCGACTCGAACGTGCCCAGGAGCAGAAGGTGCCGGCCTACGTCGTGTTCACCGACGCCACGCTCACGGCGATCGCCGAGTCCAGGCCGGACGACGAGCATGCACTTGCCGAGGTTCCGGGTGTCGGGCGGACCAAGCTCGACCGTTACGGATCCGACGTCCTGGCGCTCTGCCGAAATCCGAGTCAATAAATGCATTGCTCCTTACCGGATCAAGGTCTAGGCTTTCGTGCTGACGCCCGGGCAGCGCGACGTTGTCGCGTGCCCACGAACGACCGAAGGGAGGTGCCGGTGATGATCACGAAGAGCGGACCGGTCGACGGCTTCGCCCACGACGCGCCGGTGACCTCCGGCGTGCGCGCCCTCGGCTTCGGGAGCGTGCGGGAGCGTCGCCTTGCGTCCACGGATGTCCCGTCGACGGGTGGAGTGCGTCCGCAGGCAGGCACAGTCGCCCCCGCTGGCACTGCTGCCATGGCGGGCGCGCCGACCACCACCGCCGACGACCAGGCCCGCACCCGGGTCCTGACCTGGAGACCACCGGTATAGCTGCATCCACCGGTGCCTCCTCCAGGCCGCGGACCCGAAACCCGGGACCGCGGCCTTTTTCTGTGCCACACGGTCGTCGAGGTTCCATCCGGACCGAGACCCGAAGGGAGGTGACCACCGTGATGCTGGCGAGTGTCCTCGACCGTGCCGTCGACACCGACGCGGCGATCCCCTGCCGGACAGACCCCGAGTTGTGGTTCGCCGAGTCGCCCGCCGACGTCGAGCTCGCCAAGTCGCTGTGCCACGAGTGTCCGGTCCGATCGCAATGCCTGGCCGGCGCCCATGCGCGACGCGAGCCCTGGGGCGTCTGGGGAGGAGAGCTGTTCATCTCCGGCGTCGTCGTGGCGCGCAAGCGGCCCCGCGGCCGTCCGCGCAAGACCGAGGTCGCCGCGTGAGCCGACGAGCGGCAGCGGCGAACACGAACCGGCGCGTCGACCGACGCGCCGACAAGGGTCCGGGCGACAGCCCGAGCTCCCGACAGAACGAGAGAAGCCCATGACAGCGACGACCCACCGGTACGTCGACCCGATCGTCAGGAGTACGCACATGTTGTTGATCAGTGAAGCCCTCGCGAGAGCGCAGTATCAGCAGCGCCTCGCCGAAGCCGAGCACGAGCGATTGGCTCTGCGCGTAGCCGCCGCACGGCGGCACCAGCGCCGTGCCGAGCGTGCTGCCAGTCGGGCCAGCCGAGCCAGTCGGCTGGCCAGCGTCTCGGCCGCCCGCGCGCTCTGAGAACACCGACGGCCGGATGCTGCGACGGGCGCCGTGACGCCCCCAGCGCATCCGGCCGTCGGCCACTCCGCGGCACCGACCAGACTGGAGGCCGTGGACCGTCTCGTCCAGCGTGCCGTGGATGCCCTGACCGCTCCGGAGCTCGGCGACATCGTCGACCTCGTGGCCTGGCCGGACGGCGACGGCGCAGTACTGGTGGCGAACGAGGCCGGACGGGCGCGGCTGTGGCCGGGTGCGCCCGACGAGGTGATCGACGGGATGAATCCGGTCGCCGACCAGGACCCGATGGCCTTTCTGCCGTACAGCCAGGAGTGCGGCGACCCGGCTCCGCCCAACGCCCGCAATGCGTACCCCTACGCAGCAGACCGGTTGCGATCCCTGTTCGCGGACGGTGGTCGTTCACCGGACCTGGTGGTCGTCCACGCGGCGGCGCACTACTTCCCCGAGGCCGGTGGGCACATCGGCGAGCACGGAAGCCTCGACGTCATCCAGTCCAGGGCCCCGCTGCTGCTGTCCGGACCCGGCGTCAGGACCACCGGGTGGCTCGACGACCACGCCCGGCTCCGCGACATCGGTCCCACCCTGGCGTGGCTGTCCGGCGTCGACCCCGACCCGGTCGCCGGCCGGCTGCTCGACGCCGCCGGCTCACCGGTCGACGGCGTCGTGCTGGACCGGCTGGTCGCGCGGGAAGCCGCCTGGGCCGTCGGCGTTCTGTGGGACGGAGCCCACTGCGGCGACCTCCTGCACCTGGCCGGCCGAGGGGAGCTGCCGGCCGTGGCGAGACTGCTGGAGCGCGGCTGCGCCCTCCGCGGCGGAGCAGTGGCCGAGTTCCCCAGCGTGACGCTCACGAATCACACCTCGATCCTCACCGGAGTCGGTCCCGGCCGGCACGGCATCCTCGGCAACCTGTTCTTCGACCGCAGCTCGGGCCGGTCGGTCAACACGAACGAGGCGACCACGTGGCACCGGTCGGCGCAATGGCTGCGACCCGGCGTCGCCACCGTCTTCGAACAGGTGGCGCGCGCGCGGCCAGGCGTGCTCACGGCCTGCGTCAACGAGCCGGTCGATCGGGGCGCGGGCTACTCCACGATGGCGCTGATCCGCGCGACGGGCTCGGCCGACGGCGCCACCAGCCTGGCGCAGGCGCTGCCGGATCCGACCGGATCCCCGTACGTCGGCGACCGACGCCAGCTCGCGGACCCCTACTACGCCTGGGCAACACAGGTGGACGACGCGGGTCTCGACCAGATGCTCAGCCTCTGGCACCGCACGCCCACGGCACCCGTCCTGACCTGGTGGTCGAACGCCGTGACCGATGCCGGACATCACGCGGGCGGACCGCGTTCGTCGAGCGCCAGGCACTCGCTGCGTGACGCCGACCGTCGCCTCGGCGCGTTCCTCGACCACCTCGACCGCATCGGCGTGGCTGACGACGTCCTGCTGATGCTGACGGCGGACCATGGGTTCGAGGGGACGGACCCGGCGTGTCGCGGTGGGTGGGACGGCGCCCTGCGCACGGCCGGCGTGCCGTTCCGTGACGAGGGGCCTGGTTTCGTGTACGTCGGGGAGGGGATGTCACCGTGACGACATCCGCACACGAGGGGGAGCCATGAGCGTTCGATGTGCAAGTTGTGGCACGGCCGCCGAGGGCGACGACGTGCCGCTGGGGTGGGTCAGCAGCGTCGAGACCGATCGGACGCTGCACTACTGCGAGCGCTGTGCGCGCGAGAACCTCCGCGCGATCGAGGCCCGTCTCGACCCTGCCTGGTGGTGACGCCGTCGTCTTGTGGCGGCAAGGCAACGTCTCATCGCCGAGGGAGAGGTTGAGAACCCGCCACAAGTCGGGCGGAGGCCGGATTCAGGGTGGGGGCCGGATCAGGGTGAGTCGGCGGCGAAACCGGGCAGCCAGCGGTCGAGCTCGGCGCGGAACGGCGCCTCGCAGTCGAGTTGCGACAGCACGCCCAGGCCGCCGAGCCATACCCGGTGGATGAGCAGGTACGACGGCGGCAGGTTGAGCTTGAGCCCGACCGTGTAACCGGGACGCCTCGGGTCGTTGATCCGGGCGAACTGCTCACGCATCCACGGCCGGTCGAAATGGAAGCGCTCGACGGCGGCCGGCTCGAGGAACGGCGCCATGTAGTCGTAGAGGGCCTCCGGCTCTATCTGGATGTGCTGCTTGACGAAGCCCTCCTCGCGCAGGCCCTCGAGCATCTCCTCGACCTGGCCGGCCAGGGCCCGCCGCATGAGCTGGCCGATCGACGGCGGCAGTCCCTCCGGCAGCCTGGCGACCGCGCCGTAGTCGAGGACGCCCAACCGTCCGTCCGGGGTCATCCGGTAGTTGCCCGGGTGCGGGTCCGCGTGGAGCAGGCCGGCCCGGTGCGGTCCGGAGAACAGGAAGCGGACATAGAGCAGGCCCACCCGGTCGCGCTCGGCCTTCGTGCCGGTGGCGATGATGTCGGACAGCGGCCTGCCCTCGAGCCACTCGGACACCAGGACGTGCTCGGCGCCCTCGACCAGGTTCGGGACGGCGAACTCGGGGTCGCCCGCGAAGGCGAGCGCGAACCCGTCCTGCGCATCGGCTTCCATCCGGTAGTCGAGCTCCTCGACGACCCGCTCCTTGAGCTCGTCGAGCAACGGCCGGATGTCGAGCCCCGGCACCATCGCCCCGATCAGGCGGCCGAGCCGGCCCACCTGGTTGAGGTCGGCCCGCAGTGCATCGCCGGCGCCCGGGTACTGGACCTTGACGGCGACCTCGCGGCCGTCGCGCCAGACCGCTCGGTGGACCTGGCCGATCGACGCCGCCGCAGCCGGGACGTCGTCGAACTCGCGGAACCGCCGCCGCCAGTGCGACCCGAACTCCTGCCTCAGCACGCCGTGGACGACCCTGGCCGACATCGGCGGAGCCGCTTCCTGGAGCTTGGTGAGCGAGGCGCGGTACGGCCGGGCCAGTTCCTCGGGAAGTGCCGCCTCGAAGATCGACATCGCCTGGCCGAACTTCATCGCGCCGCCCTTGAGCTCGCCGAGCACCTTGAAGATCTGCTCTGCGGTGCGCTGCTGTACCTCCGCGGCGACCATCTCTGCCGGACGCCCGCCGAGGCGCTTGCCGAGCCCGATCGTCGCGCGTCCCGCGATGCCCAGCGGCAGCGTGGCGAGCTTCGCGGTGCGCGTCACGGCCTTGCGCGGCAGGTCGGTCACGAGCGCCATTGTCCCGTGCCCGACGACCGCCCGCACGGCGGATAGCCTGAGCCGGTGAAGCCGGCCGCCGTGGGTCTGGCGGCTGCGGTGGGTCTCGGGGCGGCCGTCGCCGTGGTCGTCGGCATGAACGTGGCCGATGACAGCGGTACGGACACGACGGCGGATCTCCCGACGGCCGGCGCGGGCAGCAGTGATGCCGGTGACGACGTACCGGCGGGAAGTCTGCCCGACTGCCCCGCGCTCGACCCGCCGGCCGTCGCCGATTCCGGTCCGGTGGTCGTGCCCGAGTCGGCCGGCTCGGGGCCCGCGGCCTACACCGTCGAGGTGATCGACCGCACCCCGCACGACGAGATCGCCTTCACCCAGGGCCTGATCCACGCCGGCGGCCTGATCTACGAGGGCACCGGGTTGTACGGCGAATCGCTGATCCGCCTCCTCGAGGCCGACACCGGCGACGTCATCGCCGAGGAGACGGTCGACGAGTCCCTGTTCGGCGAAGGGGTGGCGGGCCATGCGGGCCGGCTCTACCAGCTCACCTGGCGGGAGGAACAGGTGCTCGTCAGAGACCGTTGCTCGCTGGCGGAGACGGGACGGATGACCTACGAGGGGGAGGGCTGGGGCCTGACCGGGGACGGCTCCGTCCTGTGGCGCAGTGACGGCACCGACACGCTGTCCGTTCACGACCCGGACGACTTTGCGGTCACCGCGACGGTGGACGTGCGTGACCGCGGTACGCCGGTGACCCGGCTCAACGAGCTCGAACTGGTCGACGGGCAGATCCTCGCCAACGTGTGGCAGACGCCATGGATCGCCCGCATCGACCCGGGCTCGGGCGAGGTCACCGGGTGGATCGACGGATCACCGCTGGTGGAGGAGATCGGCTCGACCGACCCGGAGGCGGTGCTGAACGGCATCGCCGTCGACGCCGGTTCCGGCCGCCTGTGGCTGACCGGCAAGCGCTGGCCGACGATGTTCGAGGTACGGGTGGTGCCGGCCGCCGATCTCCCCCCGCCCGGCGGATCGGGCTGAACCTCGGGCGGCGGAGCGGGCTGTGGACGCTCAGGCCGGCCAGGTGCAGCCGCACGCCGGATGCGGGTGCCAGCTGCGCCGACGGGGCATCCCGTCGGGCAGGCGGATCTCGACCGTGCCGTCGGCCGTCGTGGGCACGAAGCCGTCGAGGTGTGCCAGTGCCTGCTGAGCTGCCAGCGCACCGGCGAGCCCCGCGAGCGTGACGTCACAGGCCGCCGGTCCGGGCGGATCACGCTCGACCTGGGCCAGGATCCGGGGCCAGGCCGGGTCGCGGTCGGTCCGGTGCAGGTCGTGGCAGCGCAGGCACGAGGTCCGGCCGGGAACGACCAGCGGCCCGACGATCGCCGTCGTCTCGACCACGCGGACGAGCAGATGCGTGACACCGGCGCGGACCAGGACGGCGGCGTCGTCGCGCCCGGTGCCGCGAGTGGGCGCGAGCACCACGATGGCCGGCGCGTGACCGGGGTCGTCGCGACCGGGCATGGCGGCCTCGAGCGCGGGCCCACGCGGACGTCCCACGTCGTGCGTACCGAGCCCGCCCGGTGAGACGTCCGCCGCCCTCGCGCGAACCGGATCGTCGACCGTGACCCGCCCGACGCCGGCCGCGCAGAGCAGCCGCGCGAGCGTGGCGCCGACTCGTCCTGCACCACGCACCTCGACGTGAACCCGGTGGCGAGCGTCGAGAGCGGCTGCTCCTGCATCGGTGGACCCGTTCAGCAGGCCGAGACTGGCCCGGTCGGGTGTCAGCGCGTCGCCGGGATCGTCGGGGGCGGCCCGGTCCGCGTCCACGAGGACTCCCGCGGTGCGCAGGAGGTGGACCAGGCGGTCGGCCGTCGCCGGGTCGCCGCCCGACTGCGCGGCGGTCTCGCGCAGGGCGCCCTCGTCGTGGACCCCGTCGATGGAGTGGAGCACCACGGTGTCGACCCGCCCCAGGCCGCCGATGACGACCGCGCGGGCTGGATCGAG
>Ga0214469_1000201_pt1 | contig 19077 bp, 20 predicted proteins | sample RVTome_10_FD_187340 | JGI IMG/M metagenome (GOLD analysis project Ga0214469, IMG submission 187340) | Soil microbial communities from uranium-contaminated site in the Upper Colorado River Basin, Wyoming, United States - RVT153D57 HiSeq ... | reverse complement strand
CGCCTATCCCTTGGTTGCCACCGACCAGCCTGTGCGCTTGCGATGAATCCCGCGAGAACCGCGTTGAACAGCTCCGGTTCCTCCAGGTTGAGCGTGTGCCCGGTCTTAGGGAACATGCTCAGGCCCGCGGTCGGAATCTTCCTCTTCATCATCACCGACGGTTCAATGGCACCCTCGTCCTCGTCACCAGCCATGATCAGGACGGGGATTTCGATGTGCGCCATCTCGTCGATGAAGTCGTAGAGGGAGGGACGCTCCTTTTGGAAACCTCGCATGGTGGCCGCTGCACCGATGTCGGAATGTTCAGCCAACATGCGAGCGAACTCGGCGTGGCCGCGCGGGTCTTTGTTCTGAAATTGGACCCTTGTCGGCCCGACCGCGTACCGCTTGGACACTTCAGAGGCACCTTCGGTTTCGAACGCGGTAGCGATCGCCTCGCACTCGGCCTGAAAGGCGGCGCGCGACTCTGGGGGTGCACCATATCCGACTCCGCCGATCGTCGCCGAAAGGGCGCGTTCCGGATGGCGAAGCGCGATGTGGAAGGCGCAGAACCCGCCCATCGACAAACCGACGACGTGGGCCTTTTCCACATTGAGGGAATCAAGCACCGCGAGCGCGTCGGCCACCGCCTTGTCCTGGGAGTACGAGGACGAATCGTGGGGAACGTCAGAAGGCGGATAGCCTCTCGCTGCATAGGCTATGCACTGATGTCGCCGCGAGAACGAACGCACTTGAGGTTCCCAGCTGCGGTGGTCGCCGGCAAACTCGTGAATGAAGAGGATGGGGACGCCGGTGCCTGTACTCTCGACATGGAGACCTACACCGTCCGCTGTCCCGACTCGATGTTCCGTGGCTTTCATTGGGGGCGATCATATGCTCCAGATTCGTAGCTCCTCTCTTGACGGCCGCCATGGCTGATCCCGACGCAGTCAAATTCGACGATGATCCGCGCGGATTCCGGATCGTCACGATCGACCGGCCTGGGACTCGAAATGCGATTAACCGGGACGTAGCCAATCGTCTCCGCGAAGGACTCCTCTCTGCGGCGGGGCCCGTCGTGATTTTGGCTTCGAGCCATCGAGCAGCGTTCTCGTCTGGAGCCGACATCAAGCTGGCAGACTCGGAGCGGGCCGCCGTCAGTGACATGCTGTACGCCCTCTACAAAGAAATGCGCGCCTCGCGCAAAATCATCATCGCCGCAGCTTCGGGTCATGCTGTCGGTGCTGGGGCGCAGTTGCTGATCGCCTCTGACCTCCGAATCGCAGCCTCCGATCTAATAGTGCGATTTATGGGTCCGGGCCACGGACTGGCAGTGGGGGCATGGGGGCTTACGTCACTGGTAGGTCGGGGCCGGGCAGTCGACCTATGCCTGTCGATGCGACCAGTGTCTGCCGACGAGGCTCTGTCCATCGGTCTCATCGATCGAATATCCGCCGATCCGCTAGCCGAGGCCACCGATTACGCGATCGCCGTCTGCGCCCTGGATCATTCGGCCGTCGCGACAGTAAAACGTGTGATCTCTATCTCGTCGCCCGATCGGGCCCTCGCCGAGGAACGGGCATACAACGCAGCCTGGAGCGGCGCCATCTCGGCTTCGGATTAACCAAGTGCGGTCACTTCCGCTCGACGATCCGGAGGTCGAAGCGGCCACCCTCGCTGCTTGGGCCGAACACGTGGGACGGCGGGTCCATGAAAGTGATCTGCGGGCGGCGTTGGGACGGGGATCGCTCCCAGAAGCGTTCGCGGAAACCGCACGCCGGCGATCCTCTCACGTTGCCGTCGCCGTGGCCGGTGAAGCAGTGACCCACGGTGAGCTCGATTCGATGGCCTCCCGAGCCGCGAGTTCACTGGCGCGTTTCGGCGTCGGTGAAGACCGACGGGTCATGCTGATCGCGGAAGTCGGGATCGAGGAGATCACCGCCTACCTAGGCGTCCTCCGCCTAGGAGCAACCCTGGTGCTGGCAAATCCATCTCTCAGCGAGTCTGAGCTTGCCAAGCTCGCTCGCGTTAGCGAGGCATCGCTGATCGTGGGATCGGGTGCCGGCCTCAGTCGCGTTGTGGGTTCCGACCTGCCTGTCGTGGCGGAGCTAGTTGGTTTGCGAGGGTCAGACGGGGACAGTGCTTCGGCAATGCTGGGCGACGTGGCTGACGATAGCTTCCACCCGGTTGTCCCAGTCGATTCCGACTCGTCGGCAGTGCTCGCATTCACGTCGGGCACCACAGGACTCCCCAAACCTACCCCTCTCACGCACGGAAATCTCTTAGCCTCTATCCGCGGTGTGATGATGGCCTGGCGGTGGGGTCCACAAGATCATCTCTTGCACTCTCTTCCAATCAGCCACCAGCACGGGCTCAGCGGTATTCATGCGACGCTCCTCGCTGGGAGCAGGTGCACCCTGCTCGGTGCTTTCGACCCCGAGTCGACACTCGACAGCATCATGAACGACGGCGCAACTGTCCACTTCGGCGTTCCTGCCGTCTATCAGCGACTGCTCGATGGCTTGGGAACGAGAGCGGGCGAGCTATCACGGCTCAGGTTGGCGACATCCGGGTCAGGTCCTCTGCCTAAAGAGATCGAGGAGCGTTATCACACCATCGTCGGTCAGCGACTGCTCGAGAGATACGGCACCACTGAATCGGGCCTCGACGTCTCGAATCCCTACGAGGGGCGTCGAGTGGGTGGCCAGGTCGGTCTACCCCTTCCCGGGGTTGAGATCGCACTAGTTGACCCGACCGGGAAGATCGTGGAAGGGGGCGCAGTGGGCGAGATTCTCGTCCGTGGGCCACAAGTGTTCTCCGGCTATATCGGACTAGCTGATTCAAAACAGCCGTTTTTTGGAGACTGGTTTCGGACTGGCGACCTCGGTGCGTGGGATCCTGAGACGGGATATCTGCGCATCGTGGGTCGAACCAAGGAGGTGATCATCACCGGAGGGATGAACGTCTATCCCCGCGAGGTCGAAGACGTACTACTAAGTCATCCGGATGTCGACGACGCCGCCGTTATCGGGGCGGACTCCAATCGTTGGGGTGAGGAGGTAGTGGCTGTGGTTTCACCGGCAAACGTCGATCCAACCAGTCTCATGCGATTCGCCGCTGGCCGCCTAGCGCCATACAAGCGTCCAAAGCGGGTCATAGCCATCGAGAGGATTCCCCGCACCTCGGTCGGTAAGCCAGATCGGGAGGCGATCGTCGGGCTAGTTCCACCAGTCGGTGCCTAGTTGCCGGCAGATGGAATAGGATCGCAACCCAACCACTCATCGGAGGAGAAATGGAACTCGGCCTCGGCGGCAAAAACGTTCTGATCACGGGAGGGAGCAAAGGTATCGGCAAAGCGACCGCCATGTTGTTCGCAGAAGAGGGCGCGAACGTGGCGATCACTGCGCGAACACCGGCCCTCTTGGAATCGGCAACGGCGGAGATCTCGGAGGCCGGCTCGGGACGCGTGGTCTCCCTACCAGGCGACATGACGAACTGGGAGGACGTCAGGCGTGTCGTCGACGAGGCGATCTCAGAGCTCGGTTCCATAGACATTCTGGTTACCTGTGCCGGGAGCTCGCCGGGAGGCCTCATCGAAGAACTGACCGAAGAGGACTGGGACTCGTCGCTCAGTCTGAAGTTCATGGGATATGTACGAGCGATGAAAGCTGTGCTGCCACACATGAGAGAGCGGGGGTCCGGTTCAGTCGTGCTGGTCGTTGGGAACGACGGGCTGAAACCTACTTTCTGGGAGACGACCGCCGGTGCGGCCAATGCCGCGGGAATCAACGTCGCATCATCGATGGCAGAGCAATACGGCCCTCATGGGGTCCGGGTCAACACAGTGAACCCGGGGCCGGTCGATACCGACCGGTGGGACGGATTGGAGAAAGCGATGGCTCGCGACATGGGTATCACCCAGGACCAAGCCCACGAGTTCGCTGTGTCCAGCATTCCCCTCGGTCGGATCGCTCGAGCCGACGAGGTTGCCGATTTGGTCGTCTTCCTGGCGTCCGAACGAGCAAGTTTCATCAATGGAGCCCATGTGGTGATTGATGGCGCACAGCGCAAGGCCAAAATGGACCGCGATACTCGAGAATAGCCCTCAGGCAAAATGGTCGTGAAGCAGACTGCTCACCACCGCCGACGCCTCCACGTTGGCCAAGTGTGCCCCAGCAACCTCGGCGAAGTGCGCGTCCGGAATCGAAGCGGTCAGGCGGTGGCTCATTTCCGGGGTCGCGCCAGTGTCGTAGGCTCCGGCTATCACAAGAGTCGGCGCGGCGATGTTTCCAAGCTCATTTGACAGCGTCATTGTGGCTATGGCCTCACAACAGCCGGCATATCCCTCGTCCGAAACCGAGGCCAGCATGCGGCGGAATCCCTCGACTGTATGAGGGTTTGAAGAGCGGAACGCTGCGGTGAACCATCGTTCGATCGAGGCTTCGAGCAGTGCCTCTGTTCCTGACTCTCGTACCTGGGCAGCCCTCTCGTGCCATAGGACAGGCGAAGCGGCCTCAGCATAAGTGCACAACAGAGCAAGCCTTTCGACGCGTTCGGGACTGTTGATACCCAGCCACATACCGACCATGCCCCCAAGAGACAGGCCGGCGAAGTTCGCCTTCTCGATCGAGAGGGTGTCCATCAGATCGAGGACGTCCCTTCCCAGGTCGGCGAGGTCGTAGGGCCCTGGCGGCACGGCGGATCGTCCATGGCCACGGTGGTCGAAGGTGATTAAGTGGAAAGTTTCAGATAGTGCCTCTACCTGTGGAGCCCACATCTCGGACGTGGTCCCGAGCGAGCTTGAGAGGATTAGCGGGGTCGAGCCTTCATCCCGTCGTCCGTGTTCGTAGTGGGCGATGATGTCGTGTTTTCCTGACATGGATAAGAACTCTATGGATTGTTCTAGTCACCGGCATTGTGATGCCAACTGCTGATACGGGCGTCTAGTGTCGCGCGTTGTCGACGAAAGGGAGTCCGACCGTGTCCTATGCCGTGGTGGCAACGTACTCGAGCAAGCCTGATCGGGTTGGCGAATTGACTGCCCATCTCAGGGCGATGGTAGGGCCAACCAACGCCGAGGAGGGATGTGAGATCTACCGGGTGGTCAACTCCCTCGAGGATCCGAACACATTCATCCTCTTCGAGATCTATCAGGACGAGAATGCGTTCAAGGCACATGCCTCGAGCGACCACTTCGAGGAGCACATTCGCCAAGGTGCATGGGACTGTCTCGAGTCACGCTCCGTCGTCTTCGGGTCAGAGCTCGACGCCTGAGACTCGATCTCGAGGCTTACATTCCCGCATCGGGTGAGATGCCTCTCTTGGCCCAGAACACCACCTTCTTATCTACCCACTCGATGAACAAGAAGAGAACAATGCCGAGGATCGCCAAGACCATTGTGATCGCCCAAACCCGGGACACCTGAAGCTGGTAGGAGTAGGCAGAGAGGAGAAATCCGAGGCCCGCTCGAGCCCCGACGAACTCTCCGACTATCGCACCGACCAGAGCAAGTGTGAGGCTTGTCTTTACTCCGGCGAAAATCGAGGGCATCGCGTGTTTCACAGACAGCTTCCAGAAGATGTCACGTTTTGACGCTGTGAGGGAACGCATCAATTGCACTGACTCGGCGTCGACTGTCATCAACCCGGACATGGTGTTGATGAGAAGGGGAAAGAAGGAGATAGCAACGGCCATCACCACTTTCGACATCATTCCGAATCCGAACGCGGTGAGAAAGATCGGCGCTAGCACGATCTTGGGGAGTCCCTGGAAGGCGATGATGTACGGGTAAGCCACCTCGCGAGCGAGAGCTGACGACCCGAGGAGGGCTCCGAGTCCGAACCCAAGAAGAACGCCAACCACGAAACCCACGACTACCTCCTGGACGGTCACCCATAAGTGCCCGTAAAAGAATGGTTCGGTGAAAGTTTCGTAGAACGCAATTGCGACATCGATGGGCGGAGGAAGGATCACGCGGTGAACGATTTCGGCAGATACGAGAAATTGCCACGTGCCGGTGAGCAAAACGAAGAGAATCAACCCACCAATCGGGCCGCGGAGTCGCCGCCAGGTCGACCTTCTGAGGGGCTGCTCGGACTGGCTTGCTTCCTTTTCTTTGTTTTCGGTGATAGTCATGACTCGCTCCCCGCCATGAGTTCGCGAACTTCTGCCACCTTCTCTGCGAATGCAGGTGTGCCCGACGTGGCCAAGTCTCGGGGGCGACCAAACGGCACGTTGACTGTACCGGCCAAGCGCCCTGGTCGTGGCGTGAACACGAATACTCGGTCGGAGATCATCACCGCTTCGTAAACACTGTGCGTGACTAGCACGACTGTCTTCTCGGTGAGCGTCGCGATCCGAGTCAGCTCGAGATCCAAAGCTTCTCGGGTCATCTCGTCGAGGGCGCCAAAGGGCTCATCAAGGAGCAGCACGTCGGGGTCCGGGAGCAGCACGCGAGCCAATGCCACTCTCTGTTGCATACCACCCGACAGTTCCCACGGGTACTTGTCCTCCCAGCCATCCAAACCCACTAATTCCAGCAACTCAGCAGCCCTCTTCTTCATGTCCCCTCCGAGCTTCATGATCTCGCCAGGCAACAGAACGTTTTCGAGCACTGTGCGCCACGGGAATAGAAGGGAGCGTTGAAACATCATTCCGACCTGCTGACGAGGGCGAGGCGGCTGGCCTCCGACCTCGGCGTGCCCGTTGCTCTGCGGGATCAGCCCGGCAAGCACATTTAGAAAAGTGCTTTTGCCACAGCCACTAGCGCCGAGAAGACTGGTGATTTCACCCTGATGAATCTCCAAAGTGACCCCTTCGAGGGCGACTACATTGCCGCTCGTCGTCACGTAGGTCTTCCCGATGTCCTCCGTGCGGATCATGGTCGTGGGCATGTCACCTCCGATCTGGAATGTAAGACGATCGCATTCGAATCTCTAGCGTTCTTTGGTTGCGTCACCTAGGTGTACTTTCCAACTTGGCATGAGCTGGAGTCGCTTGCCGAATCGTTGTCCAAACATTGCATGGGTCGACCGGCATCTGGATCTCTGTCACCCCGAGATGCGACACGGCGTCCACCGCCGCATTGACCATGGCGGGTGGGAACCCGATACAACCTGACTCGCCTACACCTTTGGCTCCAAGAACGTTCGAAGGTGCGGGCGTGACCAGGTGTGCGGTTTGGAAGAACGGTAGGTCGGACGCCCTTGGTGCGAGATAGTCGACCAGAGTCGTCGTGAGAGGCTGGCCCTGGTCATCGTAATGTACCCTCTCGAACCGAGCCTGGCCGATGCCTTGCGCCAATGAGCCATGTATTTGAGCAGTGACGCCGGACGGGCTGAGAACGGTGCCGCAGTCGTCGACTGCCACGGCTCTCAGCAATTGGACGTCTCCAGTTTCACGGTCCACCTCGACAATCGCCGCATGGGCGCCGTAAGGGAAAGTGTGAGCCCCAGGCACCCAGAGCTCCTCACAATGCAATTCGACGCCAGTCTGGACAGCTCGGGCGCTTACGTCATCGAGGCCGACACTGACACCCGAACGATCTATCGTCTCGAATCTTCCCTCGCGCGCGACGAGGTCGGCTGGATCGACCTCAAGCATCTCCGCCGCGACGTCACGCGCCCGCTCGAAGAGGCTTGTCGAGCATCGTGCGACAACCGAGCCACATATCTGGGTCGATCGGCTGGCAAAGGTGCCGACACCTTCGGGTACGAGGTCGGTGTCCCCCGACACCACTGCGATACCGCTCCCACTCAAACCAAAGGGTGCCCCAGCGATCTCCGTCCAGATCTCGTCATGACCCTGGCCTGTATCGACCGCACCCACGCGAACGGTCAGGGTTCCTGCATGACCAATAGCGACTGACGCGTACTCACCTTCGGTGAGCGGCCCACCAGCGCGCTCCAAGTACATCGCAATTCCCAACCCGAGAACAGCCTCACCAGTGTGGGCCCGTCGACGCTGTTCGTCTCGGACCGCATCGACGTCGACCTCGGCAAGCAGCGCATCCAGCGCGGCCGGATAATCACCGCTGTCGTACTCGGCTCCGGACGGAGCTGTCATGGGAAGGCTGGATGGAGGTATCAGATTGCGCCGACGAACCTCGATCGAATCGAGCCCACATTCGCGGGCGAATGCCTCGATGGCGCGCTCCAGCGCATAAGCAGCTTCCGGTCTGCCGGCACCTCGATATGTCCCGATCGGGGCGGTATTGGTCACAACCATTGTCGTTTGCGTGCTCACCTCATCGATCAGATAGGGGCCAGTGGCCATGAATCGGGTGAAACCCGGTATCAGGGAACCGTTATGGGGATACGCACCTAGATCGGCAAGGATTTCGACGCGGGCTCTTTTGATCCTTCCGTCTTGTTCTCCTTCAAGTCGGATTCGATGGGTCTGAGCCCTGCCGTGGATTCCCCCGGTGAAGTCCTCGCGTCGTGTAGCCACCCATTTGAGCGGTGCATTGAGTCGAATTGCGGCAGCAGCCACCACGAGGTACTCGGGATAGAACATACCGCGCGCGCCGAATCCACCCCCAACATTGGGAACGGTGACCCTGATCTGCTTCTCAGGAAGCCCCAACATCGCTGCGAGTTGGGATCGCAGCCGGTGCGGCGCCTGATGCCCGCACCAGATGTGGAGCCCGTCTCCAGTCGGTTCGACGAGGATGCCAAGAGGCTCGAGGGTAAGCGGAGCCAGTCGTTGGTTGGTGACCTCGATAGCGGCCTTTATTGGCCAGTGTCCTTCGCGGCTCTCACCGGTGGAACTGCTGTCGACGACATTGGTGCCGGCTTCAGGAAAGAGCAGAACCCGGCCGGATTGGGACTCGACGGGGTCAATGACCGCCGGCAATGTTTCGAAGTCAGCGAAAACGGAATCGGCTGCATCTGCGGCGAGCGTGGGCGTGTCCGCCACAACGAGCGCAAAGGGCTCGCCGACGTAACGGACTCGATCGTTGACGAGTGGCGGGCGTCCCATCTCCGGTGCCGACGGTCCGTGTCGTAGCTTCCCAGGTATATCCTCGAGAGCCAGATCGGATGACAACAAAACGGCATGGACCCCTCGCCTCCGCGCTGCTAACCCAATTTCGATGCTGGTAATGACCCCGTGGGCGATCACACTTCTCACGAAGTGACAAGAGAGAGTCCCTGCGATGTCCAGGTCGTCGAGAAAGAGTCCGTGACCGCGTACTAGTTGTTCTCGTCCAGGGGAAGCCGCATCAAAGCTCGCGACCATCAGATGTCCTTCACGATCGATCCAACAGGGCTTGTGCCGCGCCGCCGAGGATCGCTATGCGGTCAGCCGAGTCCAAACAGCGCGCGTTCGCCACTACTTCGACGGGGGAGTGGTCTCCAATCGGGAACGGGTAATCAGAGCCCAGCATCACCGAACCAGGAGATGCCTTGGACACTAGGTAGCAGAGGGCATCGGGGTCGAAGACGACGCTGTCGAACGCGAGCGCGGCGAACCCGGCCTGTGGGTCCCCCACCTCAGGGAAAATCTCCTTGTTGCGCTTGAGCCGGCCCAGGATGAAAGGAACCGCCCCGCCGCCGTGTGCGAGGATCAGCCGGAGTCCGGGGAAACGCATCGGGACTCCGGCTCCGAGGAGTCGTGCAGCTGCGATGGTCGTGTCGAGGGGTCGTCCGACCGCGTTCACCATCCCGTATGGGGCAGTGCGATCATCAGAGTCGATGTAGCCAGGATGCAAGAAGACAGGGAATCCCGAGTCGGCGAGCGCCGTCCAAACGACGTCGAAAGCAGGATGGTCCAACTCTGTTCCCGAAATTTGAGTTGCGAACGTCACGCCGAGAAAGGGCTTGTCAGCCAGATCCGACACCATGGCCGCAGCCTCTTCAGGAGCTTGCATGGGCAACGCGGCGAACGCATGCAGCCGATCTACTTTCTCAACGGCGTTGAGGAGTGTCTCATTGAGCACCTCGCACCAAGCAACACCGGCATCTGGAGATAGGCGGTAACCGAACAGGTCCGCCCATGTGCCCACGATCTGAACATCGATTCCGGCGTTGGTCATCCATCGTTGCCGCTCTTCGACGTCTATGAGTCGCGGTGGCAGAGTCCTGGTGGTGGCGCCGGCGATCGTGAAGGAGTACTGACGTTCACCGTGATCAGTGACCTCAACCCCGGGAATGGAGGTCTGCGCGGCCGCCTCGATCAACTCACGGGGCACAAGATGAGCATGGATGTCAATCACTTGAGATTTGTCGAACGCCAATGTTTCACTCCGTGGCAAACAGATTTCAGTAGGTGGACGATAGACGAGACTGACGGACCGGTCACGTCAGGGGGCCGCGTTCCCACTTCGAGAGGCCGCTTTCGACTAGGTGGTCGTGCCCACCTTGTGGAATCGTGGCTGTCATGCACCTCCGGCAGTCTCTCCACCCGCACCCTGCACCGTCCGAGCCTGGCTCTGCACGAGCATCGCCTACGCCAGCCAGATTGACCCTGGCGGATGAGAGCAAACCCATAGGCGCCCACTACAAATCGGATCGATAGCTCAATTGAAGGGCAGTCGACGAAACCTACGAACATCGCTCCCCCTCGAGCCCTCCCAGTCGTCGACCCGGGGCCGACGCGGGGCAAGCGCCGATTCAGGAGTCCTGTGGGGCGTATGCCCTAAAGCCATCAAGGACGTGCTCGTTAGTTATCGCCCTTGCCTCCGAACAGTCTCCATCCGAAAGGGCTTGAAGAATCTCTTCGTGTTCGGTCACCCAGCGATCGCTCGACATCTCGCCCGGTGGCCCGCCCTCCAGGTTCCTCCAGAGGAGGTTCAGCTGTGCCAGGAGTGCCGGCGATCCGGTGATCTCGCAGATACGAAGATGGAATTCTCGATCGATCTGAAGTCTCTCGGTCCGGTCGGTTGCCTTGGCCAGGCGCGCGTTCAAAGCACTCAGATCAGCCATGTCTTCCGGCGTGACTTTCTTGGCAGCGAGTTCAGCACCCAAGCCCTCGAGTGTGCCCCGGATGACCGCAGTCTCGTAGACATCTGACTTCTCGGGCCACACCACGATCGTGGCCTGATGCGGCTCGCTCGCCACATACCCCTCAGCCTCGAGTCGACGCAGGGCCTCACGGACAGGCGTCGGACTGACGCCCAAGCGTTCGGCGATGTCCCTCTGTCGGAGCTCCGTGCCGGGCTCGAGCTCACGGCTTCGGACCATTTCTCTGATTGCTTCCGCTACCAGATCAGTCTTGGTCCGGTACGCCACCTTGGATGACATATCAGGGTCCTTACATCTAAACCGAACGATCTCGTCTTATCCACGGCGAAGTCACTCGCATGAGTGGGTCGCTTCTCCAATAGCAGGGAGCCCACCTGTCGCCCCATCTTTTTGTCGAAGCAAACCTCGCATTCGACAGAGTCAGGATGCGGCGCTACTTGAAAACACCGCAACCTAGCGTTACCCCGGCTCGTTCCCCGGCTTCCATGAGATCGCGCAACCCATACTTGGCATTTGCTCTGCGGGGACCGGCTCACGGTCAAGGACAGCCTCGATGGCGCGCCGGAGTTCTTCCCCTGTGACCGGCTCATCATTACGTGGCCGACTTCCATCCATTCGACCCCTATAGACCAACTTGCGATCACCGTCGAAGAGGAAGAAATCTGGCGTACAGGCAGCCTTGTAGGCCTTGGCAACGTCTTGTGACTCATCGATCAGATAGGGGAAGGTAAACCCGACCCTTTCGACTTGCTCTCTCAAACCGTCGGACGTGTCCTCCGGCTCTTGATCTACGTCGTTGCTGCAGATCCCAACGGCGGCCAAACCCCGCTCCTGGAATTCGGATACCAGTGAGCCGAGTTCCTTCTCGACGTGGCGAACGTATGGACAGTGATTGCAGATGAACATGACCAAGAGTGCATCAGCGTCGGAAAAGTCATCGAGAGTCACAAGGGTCCCATCTAGCGATGGCAACTCGATCGATGGTGCTGGTGTGCCCAGCGGAAGCATGGTGGATTCAACGGCCACGTCTCTCCTACTTTCTGGTCGCTTACGACGTTGACAGATCGCCGTCATCGACAACCGGACGTCGGTTCCCGACTCTTCCGGCGAATCCATCCCGGGTCTGGCATCCGAAAGATCGGTTGCGGCACCCTTCGAAATGTAGTATATCTCAATGGAACCGCTGTTTCAACCAGTGGCAACCGGCCAAGGGAGACCAAGTTGAGCAGACAGAGCAGAAGAGGTCGAGTGCTGGGGGCGCTGGTTGCAGTGCTCATGGTGCTGGCGGCTTGTGGTGATGGAGACGCGACCGACACAACCGGGGCTTCTGACACAACTCAGGTGCCTGGAACTACAGGCGCCCCAGATACCACGGACGCTACAGAAAGCCCAGGCACCACAGAATCAGAGCCTGTCGTGCTCCAGGCGATCCATGGGAGTTCTCTCGACTTCATCGATCTGGTTGGTATTGCGGCCTTCCAGATTCTCGAGGAAGAAGAGGGCATAGTGGTGGAATCGTCCTTCGCTCAAGAAGCGGAGACGGCCATCCAGGCCATCGTGCAAGGCGAAGCACAAATCGGAGTGAACATCGGAGTAAACGTCGGAGTTCCGGCCGTCGACGCAGGTGCAAACATCGTCGACGTGGTCGCGACTCAGAGGCCAACTTGGGCACTCGCAGCTGCCCCCGAGTTCGAAACGATGGCAGATCTGGAAGGTGCCCGAATCGCCGTCCACGGAGAAGCATCTTTCACGCGGGCCGTCTCGATTTTCTTCGCAGAGCAGCACGGCTACGAGTACGAGGAACTCATCATTCCGGGAAGCGACGTGAGAGCAGAAGCATTGGCCCGAGGTGAAATCGATGCCTCGGTTATCGATCTGCCCGACATCGTCCTGCTGCAACAGACATTCCCGGACTCCTTCCACATCCTTCAGACGATCGGCGAGCAGTTTCCCGAATTGATCGAAGCTGACGTGTGGATGGACGCTGAGTGGGCCGAGGCAAATCCAGAGCTTGCGACAACCGTCGTCAAATCGATCCTGCAGGCAGCGCGGCGGATGACATCGGATACCGACTTCGCCGTCCAAATCGCCATGGAGAATCTCCCGGAGATGGACGAAGCGGTCCTCGAACGCCTTGTTCAGGAATATTCGGAGCGTGGGATTTGGGTGGAAGACGGCTTGTTGACGCCCGAGCGTGCTCTGACGACGCTGCAGTTCTTCCAGGACGTTGGAGAGATCGACATCGAAACACCCATAACCGACGAAACCGTTGATCGGTACTTCGAGTTCTCATACTTGGAGAATGCCCTGCAGGAACTAGACGGCTGAAGCCGTGACCGTTCTGGACCGAGGCGAAGCAGAAGCAACGCCCCGGGAGGGTTGGCGGTCCCTACTCGAGCCTTCACGCTTGGTAGGGGCCGCGGCCGTTCTCGGCGGCTTCGCGGTATGGGAGTTTTACGGGCGCTCGCTCGAGACGAACATCTTCTTTCCGACTTTCGGGCAGATGGTCGTCTCCCTCATCGATCTGTTACAGACTCCGGATTTTTGGGATGCATATCGCCAGACCTTGGTCCCGTTCGTATACGGGTGGATCAGCGCAATGGCAGCAGGCGTGCTGGTAGGCCTGGCGATTGGACTCAGCCAAACGATCCGTCAGCTGACCGCTCCCTATGTGGCCTTTCTGAATGCATTGCCGGTGTCTGTGTTAGTCCCTGTCGTCGTAGTAGCGCTGGGAATAGGCATGGTGGCTCGAAGCACCGTCGTATTCTTGTTCGCTTTCTTCGAGGTGTTACTGAGTACAGCGGCCGGCGTCCGTTACATCGGCGATGACATTAGGGAAATGGCCCGATCCTTCGGGATGGGTCCATTGCGACGCTTTCGTCGCATCGTGATACCTGGTGCGATGCCCGCGATCATGGCTGGCTTGCGGATCGGCACCGGTAGAGCGGTGGTAGGCATGGTGGTGATGGAACTCTTGTTGGTCTCAGTGGGAGTCGGCCGTCTGGTATCCCGGTTCCGAGCCAGATTCGACAGTCCGGCGCTCTACGCGCTGGTCTTCACCCTTGCTGTGTTCGGACTCGTTGCGCTCGCAGTCATGCGCCGACTCGAGGTCCGTGCGCTCCGCTGGCGTGGCGAAGACTAGAAGTGCTAGGAGAATTCTTTGATTGAGGTAAAGAGCGTCTCGAAGGTTTTCAGGCGAAATGGCGTGACCCTGGAAGCGCTGCGTGATGTGACCTTCGAGGTGGGCACCGGACAGTTCACGTCGATCATCGGACCTAGTGGGTGCGGCAAGACGACCCTGCTCAAGATGATGGCCGGGCTGATAGCCCCAACGAGCGGAGCCATCGAGATAGAGGGCGAGAAGGTGACGGGATCGGGGCCCGATCGTGCACTCGTCTTCCAACACTTCGTGTTGCTCCCCTGGGCCGACGTCTTGACCAACGCTGCATTTGGATTGGAGGCCCGCGGCGTGGCCAAGTCGAAGCGGGAGCAAATTGCCCGAGCCCAGCTCGAGCAGGTGGGTCTCGGAGGTTTCGAAGCACACTATCCACATGAGCTTTCCGGTGGAATGCAACAGCGAGTCGGGATAGCCCGGGCGTTGGCAGTGGATCCGGACACGCTGCTCATGGATGAACCCTTCGGCTCACTCGATGCGATCACCCGGCAGGTGATGCAGCGCGACCTCTTGAAACTGTGGCAGGAGACCGCGCACAAGACCACAGTCTTCGTAACTCACAGTATGGACGAGGCCGCTCTGCTCTCCGACTATGTCGTGATCATGGACACTCGTCCCGGCCGTGTCGCCCAGATCATCGAGGTTCCGTTCCCACGACCACGCTCCGAAACGCTGACTGAGTCGTCCGAGTATCGAGAATTCACCGCCCGCCTATCACACCAACTCGAGAAGATGCAGCGCGTTGACATGGAGCGCGAGACCACCCAGGAGGCGGAGGGAAGCTCGGATGGTTGACACGGGGACACCTCACCGGGACCCCGAGCGGACTCTGGAAACAACTGGCTTCAGGCCGCGTCCCTATGTCGACATTGTCACGGGCTGGACCAGACGATATCGAATGCAAGCACTCGGAATCGTGCTGGGTGTCATCGCATGGGAAATCGCCGGGCGAGCCGGCATTTCTCCAGCACTCCCGCCCTTTAGTGCCGTCGCCGCTGCCGGAATCGAAGTCTGGTCGGGCGAGCGGTTTCTCCAAGCGATGAGGAGCACTGCGGTCGCCATCGGGATTGCCTTCCCCCCCTCGGTGATAATAGGTGTCATCCTGGGCCTTCTGATGGGCCTCCTGCGCCCGGCCGAATGGATCCTCCGTCCCTACATCAATCTCGCCTTGTCAATGCCCCTGGTAGCGATCATCCCCATCATCCTTCTCATCTTCGGCCTTTCGCAGGAAACGATCATTGTGGTCATCGTCCTCTATGTGCTCCCCGTCGTCATGGTCAACACCTACTCGGGCGTACGCAGCACCAGCAGTGATCTCCTCGAAATGGCGGCCTCGGTCAACGCCAGTCGACTTCTCACAATTCGCCGCATAGTCATTCCGTCGGCGCGAGGCCTAACACTCGCAGGATTGCGCATTGGTGTGGGCAGAGCCATCACGGGAGGCATCGTCGCCGAACAGATCGTCGGTGTCATGGGAATTGGCGGCCTCGTGCAAAGGCTCGGTGGTGCATTCGCCGTCGAGGAGCTCTACGCAGTGATCATCTTCATCGGCGCGGTCGGGGTCATCAGCCTCGCAGCTGTAAATCGCATAGAGGAGCACTATGAGCTGCCCGGAGCGTGAGCCAGGTGAAGGAGAGGAAGCTAACGATGACCCTCAGACAACATGAAAGGTGACATGAAGATCGACGCGTTTTGTCATATCCTGCCCCGCCCCTTCTTTGATCGAGTGATGGAGTTGGGTGACACCCCGGCGGCAGCCGGACTGCGTGGTCGTATTCAGGGCATCCCGGCTCTGTATGACCTCGACGTTCGACTAGGGCAGCTGGAGGAGTTTGGTACCGACTACCGCCAAATACTTTCGATGGCCGCACCCCCGGTCGAAGACCTCGGGCCGCCGGCGGTCTCACGAGAGCTGGCGCGGCTTGCCAATGAGAGTCAGGCCGAACTTGTGAGCGCACATCCAGAGCGATTTGTGGGTTTTGTCGCATGCATACCAGTCAATGACGTCGATGCCTCCCTTTCCGAGATCGATTACGCGGTCGGAGAACTGGGCGCCCACGGCATCCAGATCTACACCCACGTCAACGGTGAACCCTTCGACCGCCCCAGGTTCGAGCCGATTTTCGAGAAGATGGCCGATCTCGACAAAATGATTTGGGTTCACCCCAGTCGCAACGCCGACTGGCCCGACTATCCGACCGAGGACAGGTCTCTCTACGAGATCTGGTGGGCGCTGGGATGGCCCTATGACACCGCAGTGCTCATGGCCCGGATGGTCTTCTCCGGCGTGCTGGAGCGATATCCCGACCTCAAGTTCCTCATACATCACGGCGGAAGCATGATTCCCCACTTCTCAGGCAGGATCGGACCGGGTTGGGACCAGTTGGGCAGCCGCACACCTCCGGAGCGAAAGAGCGAAGTCGAGCACAGCTTGACCAAGAGGCCGCTCGAATACTTCAAGAAGTTCTATGCGGATACCGCCCTCATGGGAGCACAGCATGCGATTCAATGCGCATTGGAATTCTTCGGTCCAGACCATGTGCTATTTGCCAGTGACTCTCCTTACGACCCCGAAAAGGGGCCGGGATTCATCAGGGAGACCATCAAGAACCTTGATTCGCTAGACATCCCCGACGGGGAGAGACAAATGATCTATGCGGGCAATGCCCAACGCCTATTCGACCTGGAGCTTTGACAGTGCCGGCAGACCCGAGCCCTGATCCGGCCGAGTATCCACGGGAAAGCGACCAGACAGTCCCGCCATACTTCCATCCCAACGTGAAGGCGACCCGCCTTCGTGCCCCGAAGAGCCCTCTCATCTCCCTCACACACACACTCTCGGAATCGACAGGGCCCGTATTCGGTGACAAGGCGGTCGCGGAGCACGAACACGACCTGACCAAACAGCATCAGGCGGAGCCCGTAGGTCAGAGGATCATCCTCTACGGGAGGGTGCGCGACAGCGATGGGCGGGGCGTTCCCAACGCTCTTCTCGAGATCTGGCAAGCGAATTCCGCCGGCCGCTACGTCCACAAGTGGGATCCGTACGACGCCCCTCTCGATCCCAACTTCAGTGGTGTCGGCCGCTGCCTCACCGACGACCAGGGTCACTACAGTTTTGTGACGATCAAACCAGGGCCGTATCCGTTTGGCAATCACCACAACGCTTGGCGGCCCGCTCACATCCACTTCTCGGTCTTTGGAACGGCCTTCGTCACCCGCCTCATCACACAGATGTATTTCCCTGACGACCCCTTGTTGTCTCAGGATCCCATCTTCAACGCAATACCCGACGAGTCGGCCCGCAGCCGCGCGATCTGTGAGTTCGATCTCGATGCGACCGTTGCCGACTGGGCCAACGCGTACAAGTTCGACATCGTGCTGCGCGGTCCACGTGCGACCCCCATGGAGACCTGACCTGTGGATTCAAACTCGACCAAGCTTCCCCCAACGCCCGCCCAGACAGTGGGTCCCTACTTCGGGTTGGCACTGACGCCAGAGGGCTCGTCACGACTGGTTCCCGAGCATCACCCTGACGCGATCGTTATTTCAGGCACACTGAACGATGGGGCCGGCCGTCCTGTCAAAGAAGGGATGATCGAGATATGGCAAGCGGATGCCGATGGGAGATACCCCGATCAACCCTTGCCAGCGGATGGTTTCACCGGACTCGGGACTTGTCACGCGGCGGACGACGGAAGCTATGAATTCATCACATTGAAACCGGGTCCGGTGCCAGCTCCCGGTAGAGGCAACCAGGCGCCCCACATCAACGTGGCCATCAACGGACTGGGTATCCTCAAGCCGCTGAGAACCAGAATCTACTTTTCGGACGAACCGAAGGCCAATGCCGAGGATCTCGTCCTCCAAAGCGTCGACGAGAAACGCCGTGACCTCCTCATAGCCCTATTAGACGGTCAGAAGGCGAGGTTTGACATCAGACTTCAGGGGGAGAACGAGACTCCGTTCTTCATGGTGTGAACTTCGGCCGGAGCCGTATCGCCCCTGTCTCGTCCGCATTTAGGCCCCCAGATGAATACACCGACGCTCAGTTGGATCTGCGACTGCGGGCGGTATCGTGACAGCCTCTCCGATAGAACCGAGGGAACAGGTGCGCGGAGCACAGCGACTCTTCATCATCGTGGAAAAATTGAGCGCCGAGCCAATGACCCTCACCGAGGTAGCCAAGTCTGCCGACCTTCCCAAGTCCACGGCTCTCCGCTTTCTCCGCACTTTGGAGGAGGGCGGTTGGGTGTTTCGCGACGAAACCGGCGTCTATTCGCTGGGAGCTGCTATCGCCGGCCTCGCCGCCCAATATCTGTCGGGTAACCCGCTGGTGACTGCAGCGACACCACCGATGCGCAAACTCCATGCGAGAGTCGACGAAACCGTCTCCTTGAGCCGGCGGGTGGGGCTGACGCGGGTCTGCGTTCAGGAGTTCCCCAGCACGAAGAACCTCCGCTTGGTCCTCGGTCTCGGTGAGCAAGGTCCGCTCCATGCTGGTGCCAGCGGCCTCCTCCTCTTCGCCCACATGCCGATCCAGGAGAGACATCGTTTGGCCGAGCAAGAATTCGAGCGGTACACCTCCCGGACCATCACAGATCTCGCGAAGCTCGAAGCAGAAGCTGAGAAGATAAGGCAGCAGGGTTGGGCGATGACAAAGGGCCAGAAAACAGAGGGAGGTCTGGCCATGGCAGTTCCCATCATCGAGCCCGGCTCCGGTGGAGATGTGGCGGCCCTCGGGATCTTCGGACCGGAGATCCGTGCCGCGAGAAAGAAGGAGCAAGATCTGTGGCGTGAGTCTCTCCTGGAAACGGCCCAGGAAATCAACGAGGCGACGAAGTCGGTCACAGCCCTTGAATAGTGGGTAGCCCTTCAATCCCCAGCCCTCCGATTGGGGTATGGTGCCGTTGAATACAACAGGAGTTTCAATGAGTAGCACCACCAGATGCCCGCTGCTT
>Ga0214469_1000200_pt1 | contig 19109 bp, 12 predicted proteins | sample RVTome_10_FD_187340 | JGI IMG/M metagenome (GOLD analysis project Ga0214469, IMG submission 187340) | Soil microbial communities from uranium-contaminated site in the Upper Colorado River Basin, Wyoming, United States - RVT153D57 HiSeq ... | reverse complement strand
ATCGACATCACGAAGCTTGGGTGACCGGTGGCGCAGCCCAGGTTCAGCAGCCGACCCTCGGCCAGGACGATGATCGAGTGCCCGTCGGGGAACACCCACTCGTGCACCTGGGGCTTGACCTCGACCCTTTGCACGTCGCTCATGCGAGTCAGGCCGGCAATGTCGATCTCGTTGTCGAAGTGGCCGATGTTCCCGACGATGGCGTTGTGCTTCATCCGGGCCATGTGCTCGGCGGAGATGATCCCCTTGTTGCCGCTCGCGGTGATGAAGATGTCGGCGGTGTCGATCACCCGCTCCAGCGTGGTGACCTCGAAGCCCTCCATGGCCGCCTGCAGCGCGCAGATCGGGTCGACCTCGGTGATGATCACCCGGCAACCCTGGCCACGCAGCGACTGCGCGCAGCCCTTGCCCACTTCGCCGTAGCCGCACACCACGGCGACCTTGCCGCCGAGCATCACGTCGGTGGCGCGGTTGAGCCCGTCGACGAGGCTGTGGCGGCAGCCGTAGAGGTTGTCGAACTTCGACTTCGTGACGGAGTCGTTGACGTTGATGGCTGGGAACAGCAGCTGGCCGGCCTCGTGCATCTGGTACAGGCGGTGGACGCCGGTGGTGGTCTCCTCGGTGACGCCCTTGATGCCTTCGGCGATACCGGTCCAACGGCCGGGTTCGGTGGCCAGCGACCGCTTCAGCAGGTCGACGATGACGTGCCACTCCTCGGGGTCCTCGTCGGTCGCGTCGGGGACGGCGCCGGCCTTCTCGTACTCCACGCCCTTGTGCACGAGCAGGGTGGCGTCACCGCCGTCGTCGAGGATCATGTTGGGCCCGGTACCGTCGGGCCAGCGGAGCGCCTGCTCGGTGCACCACCAGTACTCCTCGAGGCTCTCGCCCTTCCAGGCGTAGACGGGCATGCCGCGCGGTGCCTCCGGGGTGCCGTCAGGGCCGACGACCGCGGCCGCGGCGGCGTGATCCTGCGTCGAGAAGATGTTGCACGACACCCAGCGCACGTCGGCACCCAGCGTGGTCAGGGTCTCGATCAGCACCGCCGTCTGGATGGTCATGTGCAGCGAGCCCATGATGCGGGCCCCCGCCAGTGGCTGGCCGTCTGCGAACTCGGCACGCAGGGCCATGAGGCCCGGCATCTCGACCTCCGCCAGCTCGATCTCCTTGCGGCCCCAGCCCGCGAGGGACAGGTCGGCGACCTTGAAGTCGCCCTCGGAAAGAGTGGACATGGGTTCTCTCCCTGATGACGTCGTTGCGGTTCCGGCGGTGCCCGCCGGCGTGCGTCACCGGGCTGGGTGCAGCAGCACCACCCATCTCAGCCCGAGGTCCCGTCGAGGGTAGCGCCGTTCGTTCGACTCGGGCGAGACCACGAAATTCGCTCGGGTCGCATCCCCTCCGGAACGTAGCGTCGGATCCCCATGCCGCAGTCCTCCCGAGGTGCGGCGCGCCTGCTCGCCGCCACGTTGCGTTCCGAGGCGAGGCCCCTGGCGGGAGTGCTCGCCGTCCTCGGCGCGTCCATGGCGCTGCGGCTCAGCCTGCCGCTCCTGCTCGGGCGCTTCGCCGACGACGCGCTTGCCGGGCGGCCGGCCGACACCCTGACCCGCCTTGCCGTGGCGTACGTGGTGGTGGCACTGGTCAGCGAGGCCCTCGGCCTGGGGGTCGTGTGGGGATCCGTACGGCTGTCGTGGCGGGCGGGAAACCGGCTGCGCGAGCGCCTGGCGGCCCATGCCCTGCGGCTCGAACAGGCGTGGCACGGGCGCCACAGCCCCGGGCAGCTGATCGAGCGCATCGACGGCGACGTCGAGGCGATGGTCGTGTTCTTCTCCGGCATCGCGATCCAGATCGCCGGCAACGTGGCACTGATCGCCGGCATGCTCATCGTCGCCACCGCGATCGACCCGTGGTCGGGCCTGATCCTGGCGGTGACGGCGTTCGCCGGGGCCGCCGTCATGGTCAGGCTGCGGGTGGCGGCGGTGAGCGCCCGGGAGGCGGAGCGCCAGGTCAACGCCGAGTTGTACGGCGACCTCGAGGAGCGGCTCGGCGGCCTCGAGGACCTGCGGGCCAACGGCGCGGGCGCGTACGCCGTGCACCGCCTGCACCATCACAGCGCCCGGTCGTGGCGGACGGCCCGCCGCGCCTCGCTGCACGGCGACAGCGCCCACGCGGCCGCGGCCATGGTGTTCGCCGCGGGCACGGCCGGCACGCTGCTCGCCGGCATCCTGCTCCAGCAGCGGGGCGCCATCACGGTGGGCGCGGTGCTCAGCCTCTATCGCTACGCCGACATGCTGCGCCAGCCGCTGCAGCAGATCGCGGAGCAGCTCAAGGAGTTCCAGAAGGCCATGGCGGGGGCCCGGCGGGCTGCGAACCTCCTGGCCACCGAGCCCGGCATCACGGGCGGACCGCTCGACGGCAACGCCCTCCCGGCCACCGGGCCGGGACGGGGCCGCGGGCTGTCCGTCGACTTCGAGGACGTGACGTTCGCCTACGACGGCGGCGGCACCCCAGCCCTGGAGGCGCTCGACCTGCACCTGGCGGCGGGACGGCACCTCGGTGTCATCGGCCGGACGGGCAGCGGCAAGACGACGCTGGCCCGGCTGTTGCTCCGCCTGTGGGACGTCGACATCGGCGTTGTGCGGGTCGGCGGTGTCGACGTGCGCGACCTTCGCCTCGCCGCGCTGCGGCAGCGGATCGCCATCGTCACCCAGGACGTCGACCTGTTCCGGGCGTCGCTGCGGGAAAACCTCACGCTGTTCGGCACTCACGGAGCCGATGATGCCGATCTGCACCGGCTGCTGGCGCGGGTCGGTCTCGGCCACTGGGTGGCGTCGCTGCCCGAAGGGCTCGACACGGTCCTCGAGGGCCACCAGGGGCTCTCCGCGGGCGAGGGCCAACTGGTGGCCTTTACCCGGGCCTTCCTGGCCGACCCCGACGTCGTGGTGCTCGACGAGGCATCGAGCCGGCTGGACCCGGTGACCGAGGCCCGCATCCGCGCCGCCACCCGCCGGCTGCTCGACGGGCGGACCGCCGTGGTCATCGCCCACCGGCTGGAGACGCTGGCCGAGGCCGACGAGATCGCGGTGCTCGAGAACGGACGGCTGGTCGAACACGGGCACCGCCATCGCCTCGCCGCCGACGCCAGCAGCCGCTACGCCCGCCTGCTGCAGACCGCCGAGCACGGCCTGTTGGCGGCCGAGCCCGAGGAGGCGACGGCGTGACGCGCCTACGCAACCCCGGCTCGACCACCCGGGTGGCGTGGCGGCTCGCCCGCCACGAGCCCGTGGCCTACGCCCTCACGTGGATCGGGTGGGTCACCTTCTTCACCACCCCCCTGCTGGCCGGCCTGATCGTCAAGGTCGTGCTCGACCGTGTGGCGGGCGCCCCCGAGGGTGGCGTCGCCACACCGTGGGCGCTCCTGGCGGTGTTGCTCGGCATCGAGGTGGTCCGCTGGACCTGGCTCATCATCATCGCCGTGCAGTGGCACGGCTGCTGGGTCGGCTGGCAGACGGTGCCGCGGGTGAACCTGCTGCGGTCGTTGGTGGCGGCGCCGGGGCCGGCCGCGGGCCGGCTGCCGGGCTCCCCAGGCGAGGCGGTGAGCCGGTTCCGCGACGACGTCCAGGACCTGGCGATGGTCCTCGACGTGTGGCTGGACCTGTCGGGTGCGGTGGTGGCGTCCACCATTGCCGTGGCGGTCCTGATCGCCATAGATCCCAGCGCCACCCTGGCCATCGTCGTGCCCATCGTCCTCGCCGCCCTCGGCACCACGTGGCTCGGCCCCCGGCTGCGACGCTGGCGCCGTGCCGCTCGCGAGGCGACGGCGCGCGTGACCGGGTTCATCGGCGACACCTTCGGCGGCGTGCTGGCGGTGCAGGCCGGCGGCGCCGGCCCGGCGGTCGAGGACCGCTTCTCGCAGCTGAACGCCGAGCGGGCCCACGTGTCGCGGCGCGACCAGGTCGGCTCGGAGCTCGTGCGCTCGCTCGGCTACGGGACCGGCGAGGTGGCGGTCGGCGTCGTGCTCGTGGCCGTGGCGGCGGCGTTCCGGGGCGGCGACCTCAGCGTAGGCGACCTCGGCCTGTTCGCCGCCTACGCCACGGTGATCGCCGAGCTGCCCAAGTGGGTCGGCCGCTACCTCGTCTATCAGCGCCAGGCCGACGTGTCCGTGGACCGGCTGGCCGCGCTGCTGCCCGCGCCCGACCGGCGCGCCGTCGTGGCCCCGACCCGCACCTACCTTCGGCACGGCCCGCCGCCGTTCGCGCCCGCAGACACCGGCGACGCGGGCGCTCGAGAGCTGGCCCCGTTCGAGGAGCTGGAGGTCGAGGGCCTCACGGTCCGCCACCCGGTTTCGGGACGAGGCATCCGCGGCGTCGATCTCGTCCTGCGCGGGGGCGAGCTGGTGGTCGTCACCGGCCCGGTGGGATCGGGCAAGTCGACGCTGCTCCGGGCCCTGCTCGGCCTGGTCGGCGCCGACGCCGGCACGATCCGCTGGAACGGCATGCCCGTGGACGACCCCTCCACGGTGCTGGTGCCCCCGCGCGCCGCCTACCTGCCCCAGGTCCCCCGCCTGTTCAGCGAGCCGCTGGCCAACACGATCCTGCTCGGTGCGTCCTGTGAGGGGCTCGAGCATGCGCTGTGGCTCACGTGCCTGGACGAGGACCTCGCGCGCATGCCCGACGGCACGGGCACGGTGATCGGACCCCGGGGACTGCGCCTGTCCGGCGGGCAGATCCAGCGCGCCGGCGCCGCCCGCGCTCTGGTCCGCTCCCCGCAACTACTGGTGGTGGACGACCTCTCGAGCGCGCTCGACGTCGAGACCGAGGCACGCCTGTGGGAGCGGGTCGGCGACGGCGGGTTCGCCACCGCGCTGCTGGTCAGCCACCGCACCCAGGTGCTCGAGCGCGCCGACAGGGTCGTGGTGCTCGACTCCGGGCGGGTGGTGGACGTTGCCTAGTGCCGGCGCCGGTCATCCTGCTGGAAGTCGCGGAACGTGATCGTCACGACGTTCTCCGACGACGCCCAATTGGGGATGTTCACCACCTCGCGGTCGCCATCGCCCGCACGCGCCACCATCTCGACCCGGATCGTGTCGTCGGGCGGGGTCGCCGCAGGCACCACCAGATCGACCGCCGAGATGAACGGCAGCGAGAACCAGGGCTGCACCGGGGCGGCGAGGTCGCTGACCTCATCGAGGCCGTTGTCGAAGGCGAACAGGGCGTTGACCCGCTTGGTCCGCGGCGCCGTTGCCGGGTTGAGGACGTTCTCGCCGTTGATCTCCAGGGTGTCGTTGTCGGCGCCCTGGTCGCCCCACATCTCCTTGTAGCGGATGACGCCGAGGCTCGCGGACGTGTCGCTGGGCTGCCTCAGCACGTCGAGCCCCTCGCCGGGCCGGGACGTCAGCAGGCGGACCAGGTGGTCGCTGCGCAGGAACGGCTGGAAGTAGAGGTGGTGGACCGACCCGTCGGTGCGGGTCAGCGCGAACTCATAGCGCTCGCCGGCGTGGGCCTTGAACGGTCCCCACCCGCCGTCCGGACCGATGTTGAATGTGGCCTCGGGGCGCCGGCGCTCGCGCTCGCCGGTGCGGCGGTCGATCTCGAAGATCCGCAGGGTGAAGCCGTCGGCCCCCTGGTTCTGGGGGAAGACGTTGGCCTCGCCGGACAGCCGGATCCGTCCCCGCTCGCCGACGACGTCGGTGGTCTTCGGGGCGCGTCCGGTGAAGAACTCGTAGATCTGTGCGAACGTCTCGGCCGACGTCGCCACCTGCACGTGCGACTGGTCGGGTGCGTAGTAGTTCTGCGCCCCGACGATCTCGCGGGCCTGATCGCCCTCCCCCCACACGGCCAGCGTGTCCACGCCGCCGGGCGGTGACGCCGCGGTCCGGCCGTCGATGTTGACGTAGTGGGCCACCCGGGCGGCACGCTCGGGCGAGCTGTCGAGGTAGCCGTGCGACACGGTGGTGCCCAGCGAGTGCCCCAGTAGATCGACCCCGTCGGCGCCGGTCTCGTCCAGCAGCTCGGCGATGAGCTGGTCGAGCCCGGCCCACACCTGCTCCATCGTGTTGGTGCCGAACGTGGAGTCGTACTCGTGCACCGCGATCCGGTCGGCCGGGTAACCGTTGCTGGTCAGCCGCAGCGCCTGGGTGTCGAACTGCGCCCCGGACCCCGAGCCGCCGTGGACGAATATGACCGGCCGGGGTGGCGGGTGCCGCCGCCCGCCCGCGTCAGCGGGGACGGAGCCGGCGAGGCTCGAAACCAGTACCGCGATCAAGACGCCCAGCGCGCCCAGCAGCTTGCGGCTCATCGACCTTCCCCTCAGATCATGAGTACACCGGTGTACTGTTCCACGTTAGCCCGCCGGCGCCACCTCGACCGGGATTCCGTTGAGAACGGCATTGCCCGACACGGGGTCGATCAGCTCCTCGTCGGCCAGCAGGTTGCTGTTGACACCGGCGTAGCGCCGCGCCACCGACAGCTCGACGCCGGGCATGTCGTGGCCCCAACCGTGGGGGATGCTGACCACCCCGGGGCGGATGGCGTCGGTCACCTCGGCCGGGATCGTGACCGCGCCCGCGCGCGACACCACCGACGCCGGCTCGCCGTCAAGCAACCCGAGGCGGGAGGCGTCGTCGGGATGGACGTGGAGCGTGCAGCGCGGGCGCCCCTTCACCAGCACCTCCACGTTGTGCATCCAGGAGTTGTTGGACCGCAGGTCGCGCCGGCCGATGAGCCGCATGCCGCCGGCCGGCCGGCCCATGGCCGACCGCAGGCGTTCGACGTCCGCCACCAGCGGTTCGGGCGCGAGCTCCACCATGCCCGAGGGCGTGCGCAGCACGTCGGGGAGCCGCGGCTCGAGCGGTCCGAGGTCGACACCGTGCGGCTCGTCCAGGAGCGCGTCGAGGTTGAGCCCATCCGGGTCGGCGCCGAAGCCGTCGCCGTAGGGCCCCGTGCGCAGCATGAAGTCGATGATCCGGGACGGGCCCGTACGCTCGCCCAGCAGGGCGACGATGTCGTCGACCGCCCGCCCTGCGACCGGGCTGGTCTCGTCGGCGACGGCACCCTCCACCAGGGTCCGCAGCACCAGGTCGTCCACCAGGGCCGGATCCGCGTCGGCCCCGAAGCCCTGTAGCAGCAGTGCGAGCCGCGCCAGCACCTGCCACTCGTCGGGCTGGCCCTCGTCCAGCGGGAGCACTGCCGGGCTGTAGTTGGCCACGTTGCGCACCGCCAGCTGCAGCAGCGCCAGGTCGTAGTGGGGCCGCTGCAGCGCCGAGGGCACGGGCAGGATCACGTCGGCGTGGCGGGTGGTCTCGTTGACGTAGGGGTCGACGGCCACCATGAACTCGAGCCCGGCCAGGGCGGCGTCGAGCCGCCCGGCGTTGGGCGTGGAGAGCACCGGGTTGCCACCCACGGTCACCATGGCGCGGATCTGGCCCTCGCCCGGCGTGTCGATCTCCTCGGCCAGGCAGGCGGCCGGCAGCTCGCCCATCGTCTCGCCCAGGCCACGGACCCGGCTGTGGCGGCGGTGGAGCTTGACACCTCGGCCGTAGCGGGGCGTGCCCCGGGTGTTGGCGGCGCCGGCCGCGGCCGTAGCGAACATGGCACCGCCAGGGCGGTCGAGGTTGCCGGTCAGGACGTTGAGCACGTCGACCAGCCACGACGTCAGCGTGCCGAACTCGGCGGTGGTGGTGCCGATGCGCCCGTACACGCAGGCGGTCGGCGCCGCCGCCAGGTCGTGCGCCAACCCGCGGATCTCGTCGGGCTCCAAGCCGGTCGCGGGCGCCACCGCCTCCGGTGTGAACGGTGCGGCCAGGCGCACGACCTCGTCGACGCCGGCGACGTAGGGCTCGAGCCGGTCGAGGTCGGTCAAGCCGTCGGAGGCGAGCACGTTGACCAGCGCCATGAGCAGGAAGGGATCGGCGCCGGGCCGGATGGCGAGGTGCTGGCTCGCCGCCTCGGCCGTCTGGGTGCGCCGGGGATCGACCACGACGAGCCGCCCGCCCCGCTCGAGGAGCGCCTCGATGCGGCCCGGCCAGTCGGGGGCGGTCGCCAGGCTGCCGTTGGAGGCGTAGGGGTTGGCGCCCAACATCAGCAGGAAGTCGGTGCGGTCGACGTCGGGCACCGGAACGGTGAGCGCCCCGCCGAACATGAGGCCCGCCGAGACCTCCTTGGGTCGCTGGTCGACGGTGCTGGCCGAGTACACGTTGGTGCTGCCCAGGGCGCGGACGAGCGGCCGCAGGAAGATCAGCGCGGACAACGAGTGGGCGTTCGGGTTGCCGAGGTAGATGCCGGCCGCGTCGCGGCCGTGCTGCTCGACGATCGGCAACAGCCGGCGCTCGACCTCGGCGAACGCCTCGTCCCAGCCCACCGGCTCGAACCGGCCATCGCGCTTGACCAGCGGCTGGCGTAGCCAGTCCGGATCCTCGTGGAGCTGCCGCAGCGTCGAGCCCTTCGGGCAGATGAAGCCGTGGCTGAACACATCGTCACGGTCACCGCGGATGCGGCCCACCCGCTCGGAACCGTCGGTGCCGTGGATGGCGATCTCCAGGCCGCAACCCGCCTCGCACAGTGGACAGGTCCGGTAGGCGATGCGGGTCTCGCTGCTCATCTCACCAAACTAGAGGGGCGCCGGGCCGCTGGGCCACGGCCTCGCCTTCGGCGCAGCCTCTAACCTTCCTGGTCGCGTGTACAAGCCGTCGACGATCGCTCGGCCTCGCCTCGAACGCCGACTCGACGCACCTCGGACTCGTCGCCACCCAGCTGGCGGCCGGGCAGCAGGGGGAGGCCCGCCGCTCGTACCGCGCCTACTGCACCCGCATGGACGAGCTGGGCGTGGAGGCCGCCCCGTTCCCGACCGGCGCCTGAAGCGGGGGCGGAGGATCCCTCGGGCGGGCGGCGCCACCCGGCCCATCCTCTACCGGGCCCGTGTCAGCCCGCGAGCGCCCGCTTCATGTCTTCGAGGACCGGGACGGGGCCCGGGTCGATCCCCTCGCGGGCGGCCATGTGGAGCGACACGAAGTCGCCCACCAGCGTGAGGTCGAACAACTGGGCCAGAGGGCCCTCCCCTACCGCTCGCACTTCGACCACGTCGTGCACCACCTCGGCCATGATCTCGCGCACCAGCTCGAACCGGCGCAGCTCCTGGGGGTGCTCCTCGTCGTGGCGCAGCTCCACCAGCGTGAACACCTGGCGGGTCATGTCGCCGTGCTGGCCCCAACCGCAGATCTCGTTGTGGCACAGCTCCGGGATCGTCGCCGCGAAGGCCGGTGCCTTGGCGTTCTCGTTGACCTGGGCCTTCCAACGCCGTGCCGCGACAGAGCCCAAGGGACCGGCGCCGAAGATGAGCGGCACGGTGCGGTCGATGGTCCGGGCGATCCGTGGCGCCAGATCCCCCGCGACCAGCGCGTCGCGCCGTGCTCGGAGGCGGGTCACGGCGGCGTCGACCCACGACCCGGCGCCGGGGAACAGCCCCACCTGCTCGAGCACCAACAGCATGGGCACGGCCAGTGCCCCCAGGCCCGCCCGGGGCATGGGGATGTCCCCTGGCAGGCGGATGTGGGGCGCCTGCCAGGCCGGCGCGAGCTCGCCCAGCTGTCCGCCGACCGAGACCACCACCATGCGCGCTCCCGCCGCGGCCGCGGCCTGTGACGCCTCGATCGTCTCCTCGGTGTCGCCCGAGAACGAGACCGCGAAGCACAGGGTCCCCGGACCGACGAACGACGGTGGGGCGTAACCCTTGGACACGACCATGGGCACCGGCACGAAGGGCCCGCCGATGGCGGTCACCACGTCGCCGGCGAGGCCACTGCCACCCATGCCCAGCACCATCACGTTGTCGATCTCGTTGCTGTGGGGCAACCCCGCGACCGACGCGGCCGAGTCGACGCTGGCCGCCAGCTGCTCCGGGAACGCCCGGGCCAACCCGAACATGTCGAGACTGTCGAGTACGTCGTCGTCCAGCAAGCCCACCGTACGTTGCTCCCCGCTCATGTCGCCTTCGGCGACGGGCCGCTCGGGCTGCGACGCTGTGTCTCCCGCTCTTCTCGCCTTCGGCGACGGGCCGCTCGGGCCCAGGGCTCGCTGCACTGCGGACGCTCGCTCACGCCTCGAAGGTGGGCTTGATGCCCTCGGTGTCGGCCTTGGCCAGCAGCCGTTCGTGCTCGGTCTCGTCGACGGTCTCGGCCTCGTCGATGAGCATGATCGGTATGTCCTCGCGGATGGCGTAGCGCCGCTTGAGGCGGGGGTTGTAGAGCGTGTCCTCGTCGGCGAAGTAGAGCAGCGGGCCCTTGTCCTCGGGACAGGCCAGGATCTCGAGGAGCTGGGGGTCGAGTGGCATTCGGATCATCCTTTTGTGATCAGCGCCCCCACCTCGGCGACGTGGGTGTCGACGGCGGCGGGGGTGGGCGCTTCGAGGTTGAGCCGCAGCAAGGGCTCGGTGTTGGACGGCCGCAGATTGAACCACCAATCGCCCAGGTCGACCGTGAGTCCGTCGACGCGGTCCTGGGCGCCGCCCGGATAGGCGGCAGCGACGCGGTCGATGATCGCGGCGGGGTCGTCGACGGCGGTGTTGATCTCGCCGGACGCCGCGTAGCGGTCGAACGGTTGGCGCAGCTCGGACAGGGGGACACCCGCCTTGCAGATCCGCTCGAGAACGACCAGCGCGGCGATGCTCCCGGAGTCGGCCCGGAAGTTGTCCCGGAAGTAGTAGTGGGCCGAGTGCTCGCCGCCGAAGGCGGCGCCGGTCTCGGCCATGACCTGCTTGATGAACGAGTGCCCGACGCGCGTCCGCACCGGCGTGCCGCCGTGCTCGCGTATGACCTCGGGCACCGCCTTCGAGCAGATCAGGTTGTGCAGGATGGTGGCCCCCGGCTCGCGCTCGAGGATGCCGGTGGCCACGATCGAGGTGGTGGTCGATCCCGAAACCGGCTCGGCCTGGTCGTCGACCAGGAACACCCGGTCGGCATCGCCGTCGAACGCCAGACCCACGTCGGCGCCAACGGCGCGGACCCGGGCCTGCAGGTCGCGCAGGTTCTCGGGCTGGATGGGATCGGCCGGGTGGTGGGGGAACGTGCCGTCGAGCTCGGGGTACAGCAGGTCGAGCTCGAACGGCAGTCCTGCGAACACCTTGGGGACGACGAGCCCACCCATGCCGTTGGCGGTGTCGGCCACGACCTTCAAGGGCCGCAGGGCGGCGACGTCGACGAATGACCGCACGTGCCGCGCGAAGTCGTCCAGGAGGTCGAGGGGCTCGATGCGCCCGGCCTCGGTGGGCGCGGCGGCCACCCCGGAGGCCACCAGCCGCTTGATCTCGTCCAGTCCCGTGTCCTGGCCGATGGGCCGCGCACCGGCGAGGCACAGCTTGATGCCGTTGTACCGGGCCGGGTTGTGGGACGCCGTGAACATCGCTCCCGGGGCGTCGAGGGACCCGGCCGCGAAGTACACGAGATCGGTCGAGCCAGTCCCAGGTCGACCACGTCGAGGCCCTGGTGCTGCACTCCCTCGGCGAAGGCGCCGGCCAGCTCGACCCCGCTCGTGCGCATGTCGCGGGCCACGAGGACACGCCGCGGTTTTCGCCCATCGGCGTGGTCGAGCACGAAACGACCGAACGCGGCGCCGATCTGTTCGCAGAGTGCGGTGTCGATCTGGTCGGGGACGATTCCCCGGACGTCGTAGGCCTTGAAGATGGTGTCCAGATCCGCCATGCGGCGCCCCAAGCTAGTGCTCTGCAACTAGTCGGACGGGACGGCCGGGCTGGGCTCCGCGACAGGCGCCTCGACGATCGGGGGAGCGTCGCCGTGGGCCTCGTATTCCCCCTCTGCCGACCAGCGACGGATCCGGGCGAGGTCCAGAAGCAGCCGGCCCGCGTCGCGCCCCTCGCGCACTGTCGAACGGCGCGTGTTGACGACCTCCACCGGCACCTCCACGAGGGACAGTTGGTGCCGCTCGACCAGGTGCAACACCTCGATGTCGAAGGCGAACCCGTCGACCCGGGTGCGGCCGAACACGAACCGGGCCACGTCGGAGCGGAACCCCTTGAGGCCGCCCTGCGTGTCGCGATAGCTGCCGAGCAGCACGGCGTAGCCGAGCCAGTTGATCACCCGGCTGCCCAGCGCCCGCAGCGGCGAGGCCGGTGCCAGGGTGCGGCTGTCGGGGTGGCGCCGGTCGCCGATGGCCACGTCCCAGCCATCCTCGACGGCAGCGAGTATCCGACGGAGCTGGTCGGGGGCGTAGGCCAGGTCGGCGTCGGTGAAGGCGATGGTCCGGCCGCGTGCCGCCAGGACGCCGGTGCGCACCGCCGCGCCCTTGCCGCGGTTGTGGGGCTGGACCACCACCTGGTCGGCCCCTCCGGCCAACGCGACGTCGGCCGTGGCGTCCGACGACCCGTCGTCCACCACGATCATCTCACAGCCCCCGGACTCCCGGATGTCGGCCAGCGCCTCTCCCAGCCGGCGGACGGTCTCGCCGATGCGGTCGGCCTCGCGGTACGCGGGCACCACCACGCTCAGGCGGAGGTCGCCGGGAGGATCGGGCCGCGCCCAGCGGACCCGCCGGGCGGAGGTCAGCTCGGCCACCAGTACCCAGCGGTACCCGACCAGCCGCACGGCTCCGGCCGCCACCAGGGCCACAACCTTGGCCTCGATCAGCGCGGCCGTCGACGAGAAGCCGGTGCCCGCGAACAGGGCCCGCAGCACCACCACGTCCACGAGCGCAGCCAGGGTCGCCACGCCGACGAACGCGGCCGGGACCTCGACCCAGCGGACGTACGGGTCGCTCCGGAAGGTGACGACCCGGTGCAGCACATACGACAGGGCGCTGGCCGCGGCGATGGCCAGGAGGTCGGCCACGACGAGGATCCACCCCAACGCCTGCCGGAACAGCACCAGCAACCCGACGTCCACCAGCGTGGGCACCAGCGCCACGATGGCGAAGCGCGGGATCCTGCCGCTCATGGCAGCACAGCTTCGCGCCGTGTTTCCCGCTCTTGGCGCCTACGGCGCCGGGCCGCTCTGGCCCCGCGTGCGCCCGTCGGCGCCCGCTCAGGGCGCCGGATCCGGCCGGTCACGGCCCCGATTCTGGTGACGCCATGGCTTCGCGGGAGCGGAAGCGGTAGACGCCGGCGCGGATCAGCAGCACCAGACCGGCGACGCCGAGCGCGGTCAGCGCGTACGACAGCCATTCCACACCCGTGCGCCCATATGTCAGCTCGACGTGGGTGTCAGTGGGGATCACGACCATGAAGTTGGGCGCCACCCGGTAGGGGCCCTCGGCGCCCGACGCCTCCCAGTTGGGGAAGTACGACATCTTCACCAGCACCGGCTCACCCACCCGATCGACGTCGAACGAAATGCTCTCCTCGTCGATGACCGGGTTCGACACGTCCACCGGGTCGAGCGGCTTGGCCGTGGGATGCTCCCCGACCGCGACCCGCTGCCAGTCGTCGGGCCCGGTCCTCGCCAGCGGAACGTCCCACCACGCGGGGTCGGTGAACCACTGGATCGCCGGCCCGTAGAAGCGGCCCGACTCGTCGCGGGGTTCCTCCATCCACTCCTGCTGAGTGTCGTCGACGCCGGTGACCACGGCCGGTTCGTTCGCGAGCGGCTGGATGACCTCGCTGTCGGCCACCTCGAAGATGGCCCACGGGCCCGATTCGGCGATCTCGGTGAGCTCGGGATTCGATCGTGCCTGGCTGATGGCATTTTCGGAGGTGGCCATGTAGTAGCGCACGCCCATCATCTGCAGGTGATCGACGCCTTCGGTGATGTCGAACGTGCCATAGGGCAGATCGCGCTGGGCGGCGCTCGGCGCCGTGGACAGCTCGGTCTGCACGAGGAAGTGGTACGGCGTGGTCGCCGAGGCCTCGAAGTACAGGCCCTCCATCGAGCCGATGCATCCATCCGTCCAGTGCGGCAGCAGCATGAGCGCCATCGGTGTGCCGTATCGATCGAGCTCCCGCTCGTACTCCCAAAAGGCCCGGCCGCAGCCCTCGTCCTCCCCCACCTGCTCCATGGTGCGGACCACGTCGTAGTACTCCCGGTACGAATCCTTCAGCTCGTACCCCGTGTAGTTCCACTTGGCCCACGAGGTCACGAAGCTCTCCGGGGTACCCGTCGCGGTCAACGGGCTGAAGTTCGGCCAGCGATGGCCGGCGGTCGTGACCCCGTCGTTGGCGACGAGCCGCTCGCTGAACGGCAGCGCCCCGAGCGGCAGGCCCACCACGACCAGCACCACCGCCAGCGAGGCGAGCGCGGTCAGCGCCCCTGCGCCTGCGGGTTCCCGCCTGTACGCCCGCGACAGCTGCATGGCCAGGCGAATCGTCTCCGCGACCGCGACGGCCGCCAGCAGCATGGCGGTCAGGTAGTAGAAGGGCAGCAGCCGGCCGTTCCACAGTCGGCCCTCGGGGATCACGATGAAGGCGATCCCCACGCCCACGGTGAGGATCAGCAGGAAGGTGCCGAGCCGAAGCCGCAACGCCAGGCTCAGCACGGCGCCCACCAGGGCGAGGGCGAACACCCAGCGCAAGTCGACGTCGGGCGCGCGATAGGGGAACAGGTGCTGCAGCCACTCCCGGAACCGTGAGAGCTCGGGGTCGGCGTAGGGCAGCTTCTCCCAGCCCATGTCGTTGAGGTAGGCGCGCCGGAGGTAGAAGGGTGCGACCCAGAACGCCGACAGCAGCCCGCCCACCACCAGGGTCGGCGTCAGCCAGCGCACGCTCTCCGACAGCAGCCACAGCCCGGCGAGCGCCACCAGCACCCCGAGGCCGGCCACGGCCAGTGGACCGGTCTCGGCAGGAGCGCCCAGCGCGAGCCCGACGAGGGCAATGGCGGCACCGCCGACGATGAGCCCGAGCCCCGGCGCCAGAGGCGCCGTCGAACGCCGGAACCGCACCAGGACGGCCACGGCCGTTGCGGCCAGCACCCAGAATGCCGGGATGAGGTGGCACAGCCCCGTCAGCGCCAGCAGTACGGCGGCAAGGGCCCGGTGCTCGCCTGTGCGTAGGCCCCGGAGCACCACGCCCACGTACAGGATCCCCAGGCTCAGCGACATCGAGAAGGCGAACTCCCCGGCCAGCGTCGAGGCGACGTTGCCGCCGTAGATGGTGAAGCCCCGGTAGAAGAGGAAGGGCAGCGTCGCCACGGCCATCACCGCCGGCGTGGGGAAGCGGGCCCCGGCCAGGCGTCCGAAGGCATAGACGGCCAGCGGCAGCGTCACCAACCCGCTCACGGTCACCAGCTTGAATGCGACGCCGTAGGGCAACCCCACGAGCGCGAAGGCCAGTACGGCCATCGCTACGGCCAGGTTGCGCAGCCGGGGCAGGTGGCGTTGCCGCACCGCAACGGCGACGAAGCCGACACCGACGGCCGCGGGCAGCAACGCCGCCAGTCCATGGATGCCGGCGTCGAGCACCACGATCAAGAGCGACGGCACCACCATGTAGAAGTGGAATGCCGGGAACCCGGCGTACCAGTCGGGCGTCCACCCCGCGAGCTGCAGGCTGGGCAGCAGGTGGTCCCGCAGATACGCGGGGGCCCACACATGTGCGCCCATGTCGCCGCCGGCAGGTGTGGTGTTCCGGACCAGCAGGCTGGGCTGCAACTGCAGCACCACGAACACGACGCAAGCCGCCAGCACCGTGAGGTCGACGCCCCAGCGGATCAGTCGCCGCCGCCGGGCCTCGGCCTCCTCGTCGTAGTCCTCGTCGCCGTCGCGCTCGTACCCGCCGAGCTCGGGCATCTCCTCGTGCTCGCCGTCGTCGATGAGGTCGACGCCGTCGGAGCGGTCGGGCAGCGCCTCGGTCTCGGACGCCATCAGTCGACCACCAGGAGCGACACGACGGCGGTGAGGTTGAAAACCATGTGGGCGACGATGGCCGGTCCGAGCCGCCCGTAGCGCTGCGTCACGACACCAAGCACGATGCCGAACAGGAACAACGCCGGCAGCTGGAGCGCCTGGAAATGGGTAAGGGCGAAAGCCAGCGCTGCGCCGCCGATGGCCACGGGCTCGCTGGTTCGCCGGGCGAGCGCTCGCAGCACGAGTCCACGAAAGAAGATCTCCTCGACGACTGGCGCCCCGATGCCAACGATCAGGATCAGTAGCGCCACACCGAGCGGGCTGCTGGCCTTGTCCGTCATCTCCTGTGCGGGCTCGGAGATGTCTCTGCTCGAGATGTCGGTCAGCAGCTGTAGCGGCAAGTAGACGATCCAGAGGATCGCCCATTGCGACACGAAGCCCACGACCAGGCCGACCGGCACATCCCGACCGAGGATCCGGAGCCCGTAGTCGCTCACCGGCCCGTTGCCCTTGCGCTTGGCCACCACCAGCGGCACGCCCAGCAGCCCGAACCACAGCCCCAGCTGGGCCACAGCGACCCAGCCGAGGGACAGGTCGTCGAGATCGTCAGCGCCGCTCAGGGCCAGCACCGCGCCGCTGGCGACGGCCCCACCCACGATCCCGAGCACCAAACCGAGCGCAGCGTCACCCAGTCCCCAGCGAACGTCGGTGCGCTGTTCGGGCGCGGTCATCGTCGGCTCGGGGTCGGGCACCGGAACAGGCTACGGCGCCGCCGGGAGCGCGCCATCGCGCGGTCAGGACGCGAGCGACACGCCGTAGGCGGTCGTGTCGCGGCGATCCTCGAGACGCCAGCCACGCGGCACCGACAGGGCGTCAGCGTGAAGCTTGCAGAGGTCGTAGGACATGGGGTGCGCCTCGCTCGCCAACCGGTCCAACCAGGTGGTCCGCGCCCGGTAATCGTAGGTGAAGGTGGCGGCGGCGTTCTCACCACAACCGGGCCGAGCGCAGGCGCGATGCATGGCGGCACAAGCTAGCGGCAGCACCTGGCCGCACCGGTGATCCGCCGGAAGTCACCCTCCCGATCGTGGTGATGGCACCACTGCTACCGACCACCCGTATCCTGGCAGCCATGAGTCAGCAGTCGCCTCCCCCTCCGCCGCCGCCCCCGTCGCCGGGCCGGTCGTCGCGCGGTTCGGGGACGGGGGGCCGCGAGTCGCTGCCGCGCTGGTCGATCTGGGTCCTGGCCGGCGTGGTCCTTGCGGTGCTGGTGCTGCCGACCTTCATGAACCGCACCGATCGCCAGGAGATCGACTACTCCGACCTGCTCGCCCGGGTGCAGCAGGACGAGGTCCGGGAGCTCACGTGGGACAACAACGACGGTTCGATCAGCGGTGAACTGGAGAACGGCACGGAGTTCGAGAGCAATGGGCCCTTGGAGCCCAGCGAGGAAGACCGGGCGCTGTTCCGCGAGCACGACGTCGACGTGAAGTTCGACACGCCCGGCGGCTCGTGGTTCACGGCGCTGCTGCCGCTGCTCATTCCGGTAACACTGTTCGTAGGGATCTTCTGGCTGATGCAGCGGCGGGCGCAGAGCCAGATGGGCGGCATCATGTCGATCGGTCGCAGCCGGGCCAAGACCTACAGCACCGAGCGGCCGGGCACGACGTTCGCCGACGTCGCCGGCTACGAGGGCGTCAAGCAGGAGATCACCGAGGTCGTCGACTTCCTGAAGCACCCCGAGCGCTTCGCCGAGATCGGCGCCCGCATCCCCAAGGGCGTGCTGCTCGTGGGCCCACCGGGCACCGGCAAGACCCTCATCGCCCGGGCCGTGGCCGGGGAGGCCGGGGTGCCGTTCCTGTCGGTCACCGGCTCCGACTTCATGGAGATGTTCGTGGGCGTCGGTGCGAGCCGCGTGCGGGATCTGTTCCAGAACGCCCGCAAGCTGGGTCGGGCCATCATCTTCGTCGACGAGATCGACTCGATCGGCCGCAAGCGGGGCGCCGGGCTCGGCGGCGGGCACGACGAGCGGGAGCAGACCCTCAACCAGATGCTGTCCGAGATGGACGGCTTCGAGGCCACCGAGGGCATCGTGATGATGGCGGCCACCAACCGGCCCGACATCCTCGATCCCGCCCTGCTGCGCCCCGGCCGGTTCGATCGCCAGGTGGTGGTGCCGCTGCCCGAGATCGAAGAGCGCCGCGCCATCCTCGACGTGCATTGCAAGTCGAAGCGGCTGGCCGCCGACATCGACCTCGACGTCGTCGCCCGCGGCACGCCCGGGATGAGCGGCGCCGACCTGGCGAACCTGGTCAACGAGGCGGCGCTGTTCGCGGTGCGCGACGGGTCCGACGAGATCCGCAACTCCGACTTCGAGCAGGCACGCGACCGGGTGCTGATGGGCCAGCGGCGCGACTCGATGGCGCTGTCCGAGGCCGAGAAGGAGGTCATCGCTTACCACGAGGCGGGCCACGCCGTGTGTGCGGCGGTGCTGCCCAACGCCGACCCGGTCCACAAGGTGACGATCCTGCCCATCGGCATGGCGCTGGGGGTGACCCAGCAGCTGCCGGTCGACGAGAAGCACATCTATCGCCAGGACTACATCGAGGACAGCCTCGTCGTCCGCATGGGTGGCCGGGTCGCCGAGGAGCTGGTGTTCGGGGTCATCTCGACCGGCGCCAACAACGACCTCGTCGGCTCCACGGAGCTGGCCCGCAAGATGGTCAGCGAGTGGGGCATGTCGACCCGGGTGGGGCCGATGGCGTGGGCCTCGTCGGGCCAGGTGTTCCTGGGCGAGGACCTGATCCACACCCGCGACTACTCCGACGAGACGGCCCGTGTGATCGACGAGGAGACCGAGCGCATCCTGCGGGTCCAGGAGGAGCGCTGTCGCGAAACGCTGCGTCAGCGCCGCAAGGGCCTCGACCTGGTGGCCCGCGCGCTGCTCGAGCACGAGACGATCGACGGTGCCGAGGTGACCCGGCTCATCAAGCTGGCCGCCAACGGCGACAGCCCCGAGGCCCCACCGACCCCGGCACCTGCCGGCCGTGACCACGGCATCGACATCGGGCCCGACCGGGGCCCCGACGCGCCGGCGCCGAGCGGCACGTCCGCGCCCGGCCAGGCTATGGCCGGCTCACGCCCGCCCTATCCCCCGCCGCCCGCCCCGGCTACCTGATCGCTCGATCCGAAGCTGATCGCCCGACCTCCTCAGTTGTTGTCGTCGTCGTCGGTGTTGTCGTCGTCGTCGTCGGTGTCGTCGTCGTCGGTGTCGGTGTCGTCGTCGTCGGTGTCGGTGTCGTCGTCGTCGGCGGTGTCGTCGTCGTCGTCGTGGTCGTC
>Ga0214469_1000199_pt1 | contig 19120 bp, 16 predicted proteins | sample RVTome_10_FD_187340 | JGI IMG/M metagenome (GOLD analysis project Ga0214469, IMG submission 187340) | Soil microbial communities from uranium-contaminated site in the Upper Colorado River Basin, Wyoming, United States - RVT153D57 HiSeq ... | reverse complement strand
GCAGGTGAGGAGGCGCCGCGGCCTCGCCGCTGAACTCGGCTGGTGAGCGCACGTCGATGAGGGCGGTGCCCGCCGGCGCGCCGACGTAGTCCGACAGCACCTGGTCCCGCAGCGCGCGGATCTCCAAGTTGGGCTCGGACGCCGCGTAACCGCTGGTCGGCGTGGGGGTGGTGGGTTCGGACGTCATCTCGCGTCCCTCGAGCTCCCAGCGCTTGCGGCCACCGTCCATGAGGCTGACGCGGTCGTGCCCGTACAGCTTGAAGTACCAGTAGGCGTAGGCGGCGAACCAGTTGTTGTTGCCGCCGTACAGCACGACGTGGGTGTCGTTGGTGATGCCCTTGGCGTCCATCAGCTCGCTGAACGCCTTCTGCGCGAGGAAGGCGCGGCGCACGCCGTCCTGCAGATCCTCCTGCCAGTGCAGCGCGATGGCGCCCGGCAGGTGCGACGAGTCGTACAGCGTGGTGTCCTCGTCGACCTCGACGAGGCGGATCTCGTCGGATCCGAGGCGCTGGCTCACCCAGTCGGGAGAGACGAGGGATTCGGTGTCTGCCATGTGACAAGTCCTTGTGTACGCGTGCCCGGTCGGTGGGCCGAGATGCTACCGAGCCCGTGGTGACCCTACGGCAGTGGAAATGGGAACTAATCGTGTCCGCGCTGCCGCCTCGCAGGCGTCGACGTCGAGGCACCGCAGGGGCGCGCACCGCTCCGCTGCACGACGCGATGCGCAGACTGCACTCCCGGGGATATCCCGGTTAGACCTGTTCGGCGCGAGGGAAGGGTCGGTTTCGAGGGGAGACGCGACAGCGGACCGCGGTTATCGAGGGGTTCACTCCCGTTCATTAGGAGCGAAACATGGCGCAGATTGAACTGCAGTTGAGCCTGCCGCGCGACGCGCGGTATGTGTCGTTGCTGCGCCGGATCAGTGAGTCGTTGCTGCGTGGCCTCGAGGTCCCCGCCGAAACGGTCGACGATGTGTCCGTGGCGCTGAGTGAGGCATGCGGCAACGTCATCCGTCACGCCGAGGGCACCGACGAGTACGGGATCCGGCTGACCGTCGGCTCGACGATCTGCGAGGTCGAGGTATGTGACCTCGGGCCCGGCTTCGACCGCAAGATGCTCGAGGAGGCCGAGCGTGTGCCGTCGATCGACGCCGTTGACGGTGCCGAGGACGGTCGTGGGCTGCCGCTGCTGCGTGCGCTGGTGGACGATCTTCAGTTCGTCCGCGAGGACGAGACGACCACGGTCCGGCTGATCAAGCGGTGGGACGGCCTCGTCCCGTTGTAGCCGTGCGGTGCTGCGGCCGGCCGTTGCGAAGATCGCCGTGATGCAACGCGAGCACATCACGCAGCACCATCTGGACCGGTCCGAAGCGCAGGTCGTAGACGCGCTGGGCCAGATCGAGCAGGGCCCGCCACCAGCGGGTGTGGGCGTCGATGATGTCGTGTGACACCAGCAGGTGCGCGACGTCGCTCACATGGGCGGCCACGCCGACGCCGACGCACACGTAGCCGAGCTCCTCGACGGCCTGGCGGTCCCGTGCGACGAACCTGGCACTGTCAAACGACACTGAGATGAGCCGGTGGGCGGGTGCGGGCGGAAGGTCTTCGATCCACGTGGCGTCCGGGACGGACACCTCGACGCACAGGCTGAGCTGCTGATCATCGTTCGTGACCATCTGCTCTGCTTCCCCCTGTCGATGGGCCGCGGCGGCACAGTGCGGCGACGGGCCGCCCTGGTCCGCGATCGTGCTCTGGCGTCGGGACAGCGCTGCATTGTGCCTTGCCCGGCCGCCAGGGTCACGCACCCTGTGTCGCCGTGCGGCTGCGGCGCGTCTGCGCGACGGGTAGACAGGTGGCATGACCTCATGTAGCGGAGCGGTAGGTCGCAGCGAACAGACCTCATGTAGCGGAGCGGTAGGTCGCAGTGAACAGACCTCATCCAGCACGGCGGCAGGTCCCTTACCCAGGCGCGGCTCGCGCGTTTCGTTCAGTGATTTCGCGAAGGTCCGGCGGCCGTGAGCGCCCGGCCGGGCACGATCGGCGAGCTGCGCGCAAGCGACTTCCCGGACCGCTCGGTCAAACAGGAGGTCGCGGCCAATGCGGCCCGCCGCCTGGCAGCGGGCGAGCCTCTGATCGATGGCCTCGTCGGCTTCGAGGACACGGTGTTGCCGGCGCTGGAGACGGCGCTGCTATGTGGACATGACGTCATCCTGCTGGGGGAGCGGGGGCAGGCCAAGAGCCGCATCCTGCGGTCGCTGACGGGTCTGCTCGACGAGTACGTGCCCGTGGTGGCGGGCAGCGAGGTCAACGACCACCCGTTCCGTCCGTTCTCTCCGGCGGCGCGCGCCGCCGTTGATGAGCAGGGCGACGCCACACCGATCGAGTGGCTGCCGCGGGACCAGCGCTACGCCGAGAAGCTGGCGACGCCCGACATCGCGGTGGCGGATCTGATCGGTGACGTCGACCCCATCCGCGTCGCCGAGGGCCGTTACCTGTCCGACGAGCTGACCGTGCACTACGGTCTCGTTCCCCGGCACAACCGCGGCATCATCGCGATCAACGAGCTGCCCGACCTGGCCGAGCGCATCCAGGTGGCGCTGCTCAACGTGCTCGAGGAACGCGACGTCCAGGTGCGCGGCTACACGTTGCGCCTGCCGCTCGACCTGCTGGTGGTGGCGTCGGCCAACCCGGAGGACTACACCAACCGCGGACGCATCGTCACACCGCTCAAGGACCGGTTCGGTAGCGAGGTGCGCACCCACTACCCTCGCAGCACGAGCGCCGAGATGGCGGTCATGCACCAGGAGGCCGTCATCGACACGGCCGTGCGCGCGGTCGAGGTCCCGACGTTCATGTCCGAGATCCTGGCGGCGTTCACCCGGGCGCTGCGCATGGCGTCCGAGGTCAACCAGCGCTCGGGTGTCAGCGTCCGATTCTCTGTCGCCAACTACGAGACGCTGGTGGGTGCGGCCCTGCGTCGTGCCCTGCGCGCCAGGGAGAACAGTGCAGTCGCCCGCCCGGTCGACCTGCAGCAGGTGCTGCAGGCGGGCGTCGGCAAGGTCGAGTTCGAGACCTTCGAGGAGGGCCGTGAGGCCGAGATCCTCACCCGCCTGCTTCATCGCGCCCAGCTCGAGGTCTTCCGCTCCCACATGGTGGGCGTGGATTTCACCGGTCTGCTGGCCCGCTTCGACGAGGGCGCGGTCCTCGAGACCAGCGATGTCATGCCCGCCGAGGAGGTCATCGGTCAGATCGGGCGCATCCCGGGGTTCGCGCGCATGTTGACGGCGCTGGGCATCCACGCGGAGTCCCGAGAGCTGGCCGCGTCGGCGCTGGAGTTCGTGCTCCAGGGCCTCCACCTGTCGCGACGGTTGGATCGCGAGACCACCGACGGTACGGTGCGATACCGCGCCGGATAGGGTCTGTCATGTACATCCGCTACTCCGCCTGGACCGGCCGGACCGAGCCGTTCGCCGGTGGGGTGTCGGCGGAGGACCTGCTGGATCAGCTCGCAGACGACCTGTTCGATGGCGGTGACGTGTCCTCGGCCCTGCAGCGGTTGCTGCGCAGTGGCGTCGGCGGCCACGCCGGGCTGGACGACCTGCGCCGGCGCGTAGCCGAGGCCCGCGCTCGCGAGATGTCGCGCATGGGTCTGGATGGACCGGCGCAGCAGCTCGCCGACGAGCTGGCTCCGATCATCGAACGTGAGCGTGCCGCGGTCGACGAGGCCGCTGACGACCCGGCGGCGCAGGCGCGGAGCGACGAGCTCGACGCGCTGCCCGGCGATCCCTTCGCGCAGCTCAACGCGCTGCGCGACAGCGACTGGTTCGACGCGCAGGCCGCGGCCGAGTTCGATGAGCTGCTGCAACGGATGCGGGCCGATGTCGCCCAGGCCACCTTCGGGCAGCTCGCCGCCGGGCTGCAGAACCTGCGCGATGAGGACATCGAGCGGATGTCGCGGATGCTCGGTGAGCTCAACGACCTGGCGGAGCGCCACGAGCGCGGTGAGGACGTCACCGCCGACTACGCCGACTTCCGTGAGCGCTACCGCGACGACCTGTCCGCGATGGGCATCGATGGGCCGCCGGAGCGCCTCGAGGACCTGCTGGCGGAGCTGGCTCGACGCATGGCCGCGATGAGCGCGCTGGTGGCGGGCATGAGCGGCGAGCAGCGCGCCGCGCTCGCCAGGATGGCCGCGGAGGCGATGGGCGACATCGGCCTGCAGATGGAGGCCGAACGCCTGCGTGCGTCACTGCAGCGCCAGTTCCCGCACATGTCGTGGTCGCAGCCGCCGAATGGCACCCCGCAGGCGTCGCCCGACGCGACATCGCTCAGCGGTGCGGTCGACTGGCTCGAGCGCGTCGAGCAGATCGACGATCTCGAGCGCGCACTGGGACAGCGCTACGCCGGTGCCCGGCTCGAGGACATCGACGCCGGCGTCCTCGAAGACGTGCTCGACGCCGACGCGGCGGCCGACCTGCGCGCACTGCGCGAGATGGAACGGGTGCTGGAGCAGTCCGGCGCCGTCCGGCGGGTGCAGGGACGGCTGGAGTTGACGCCGCGTGGCATCCGGCGCCTGGGGGAGCGTACGCTGGCGCACATATACCAACCGGCCCGCCTGGGTCCGTCGGGGATGCACGCCACCAGCTTCAGCGGTGGTGACGGTGAGCTGTCGGGCACCACCCGGCCGTTGCGCTTCGGCGACCCGTTCCGGCTGGATGTCACCCGCACGGTCGGCAACGCGCTGCGCCGCCGCGCGGGCGATGGGCACGCCCACGACCGCCGCGTTCGCCTGTCGGCCGACGACTTCGAGCTCGCCGAGGCCGAGCTCCGGGTGCGGGTGGTGACCGCGCTGTTGCTGGACATGTCGTTCTCGATGCCTCTGCGCGGCAACTGGGGTCCGGCCAAACGGGTGGCGCTGGCCCTCCAGGCGCTGATCGCGAGCCGCTACCCGCAGGACCGACTGATCATGATCGGGTTCAGCGATCTGGCCCGGCGGCTGCAACCACAGGACCTGCTGGTGGCCGGCTGGGAGCGGGTCTACGGCACCAACATGGAGCATGCGTTCGCATTGGCGCGGCGCGAGTTCGAACGCCATCCCGCGGCAGAGCGCCAGGTCATCATGATCACCGACGGTGAACCGACCGCACACCTGGAAGGGTCACGTCCACTGTTCTCATGGCCGCCGGCAGCCCGCACGCTCGAACGCACCCTGATCGAGGGCAAACGACTACAGCGCAGTGGTGCGACCCTCAACGTCTTCCTGCTGGATCACGACCCTGGTGCGGGCATGTTCATCGAACGTCTGGTTCGCCAGGTCGGGGGGCGTCTGCTCTATCCTGATCTCAACGATCTGGGATCGGTTGTCGTCCGTGACTTCCTGTCGCGTAGGGGTGCCTGATAGCGCTACTGGGCCGGTAGGCTCCGTGGGCCGCTGTGAACGGAGCGGAGCCTGCGGAGCGGCCGTGAGCAAGTTTCCACGCCCCGCGCCGCGGGCATCGTGGGCACGCGGCGCACGCCCGTTCCCAGCAGGCAGGAGGCGCCTCCTTTCGATCCCTGACCGACCACTGATACGGAGCAGACAATGGCAGTGCTCAGGCAGAAGACCAAGGCCAAGAAGGCCGAGCTCGAGGCGCGTGCAGCGGCGGCCGAGGCACGCCGTGCCGCGCACGATTCGGCCGAGGCCGTCCGCGACCTGGCCCAGGCCCTGATGACACAGTTCAAACAGCTCGGCCTCGACGAGAAGACCGGTGAGGCCATCCAGAAGCTGCGCTCGAGTGAGGCCTACGGCAAAGCACAGGCCAAGGCCGACGAGTTGAGCAAGCGCGTCGCGGACTCTGACGCGATGACCGTGGGCCGCGAGAGCGCGGCACGCACGACGGCGCAGGCGCTGGCCGGCCTGGGCGCGTGGCTGTCGATGGGTGAGCGTGGCAAGCGGCTCGGCATCAGCAGCTCCAAGCGCCGAGGCGGCGGTTGGGTGTTCGGTCTGCTCGGCGTGGGCGCCGGCTACGCCATCGGGCTGCTGACCGCGCCGAAGCAGGGGCGCGAGCTCCGCGAGGAACTCGTCAGCCGTGCGGGCGGCAACTCCTCGGGCGACAACGTCGCCGGACCCATCGGCCAGGAGTGGGGCCGCGACGACGCCACACCACCGTTCGAGCGCCCGCTGGCCGACAAGGTGCGCACGCGACTGGGTGAGGACCCCCGCACGTCGCACCTGCCCAAGCTGAACATCAACGTCGTCGGCAGCACCGTCGTGGTGCGCGGCGCTGTGCCCGAGGACGCCGACCGCGGCGCCATCGAGTCCGTGATCGCCGGTGTCGAGGGCGTCGACAACGTCGACATCGAGCTCGGCTCGTCCATCTGACGCATCGCTGGCACACCTGCGAGTGTCGTCAGCACAGTCTGAGGCTGCGGTCCTCGTCGGCGAAGTCGCAGCGGTCGTCTACACCGACGACCGCTCCGGCTTCGGCGTCGTCGAACTGGTCAACCTCGAAGACGATGAGCGCGCCGCCGCGCGCGCGACGGGTCCGCTGGCCAAGCTGACGTCCGGCCAGCCGGTCGCGCTGCACGGGCGCTGGACACAGCATCCCCGCTACGGCGAGACGTTCGTCGCCAACTACTTCACGCCCGCGCCACCGCGGACGACCACGGCACTGGAACGCTTCCTCGCCGGTGAGCACTTCCCCGGCATCGGCAACAGGCTGGCCGCCAGCCTGGTCACCACGTTCGGGCTCGATCTGCCCGACGTCATCGCACAGAACCCGGCGGCGTTGACCAAGGCCGACGGCATCACCGACCGGCTCGCCGATGTCGTGGTCGAGGGCTGGCGTCATGCGGGTGTGCTCGCGCACGTGGTGACGCGGCTGGCACAGGTGGGCGTGGGCGCCGCGGCTGCGCGCTGGCTGGTGGCCCAGTTCGCCGAGGACGCCATCGAGCGCCTCGACGCCGACCCGTACGTGCTGCTCGGCGCGCCGGGCGCGGCATGGAACACCGTTGATCGCCTCGCCCGGGTACAGGACGTCGCGGCCGGTGATGAGCGCCGGCTGGTGGCCGCGGCGACGTGGGCGGTGCGGGAGCGGCGCAACCGCCGTGGTGACGTCGCGGTTACGGCGGCCGACCTGATCGCCGACACGGCACGCCTGCTGGGCGCCGGCCGCGAGGTCGCCGACCGTGCGGTCACATGTGCGGTCGAGGCCGGAGACGTCGTCATCTGGGCGCCGCCGGGCGATCCACACAGCACGCTGTACGCCCTGTTCGTCGATGCGGTGGCCGAGGACGACATCGCCGACGCGATCGTGCGGCTCGACCGCGAGGTCACGCCGCTGCCGGTCGACGACGACCGGATCGCCGAGGTCGACGCCGCACTGACGGATGAGCAGCGCCGTGCCGTGCACATGGCGTTCGCCGGCGCGGTCTCGGTCCTCACGGGCGGGCCGGGTACCGGTAAGACCCGCACGGTCGGGGCGATCCTGCGCTGTGCGGCCGACCTGGACCTGCGTGTCGCCCTGTGCGCGCCGACCGGCCGTGCCGCCAAGCGGCTCGAAGAGCTCAGCGGGCATCATGCCGCGACGATCCACCGGCTGCTCGAGGCGCGCCCCGATCCCGATCGGGACGAGGGCTTCGTGTTCGGCTACGACGCGCAGCGACGCCTGCCGCATGATCTGGTGATCGCCGACGAGTGGTCGATGGCCGATCTCGGGCTGGCACACGCTTTGATCACCGCGCTGCCCGACGGGGGGCGTCTCCTGATGGTCGGCGATGTCGACCAGTTGCCGCCCGTCGGACCAGGTGCGGTGCTGCGCGACCTGCTGGTCGCGGCCGGCGAGGGTGCACCGGTCGCCGCCACCACACTGCGCACGGTGCACCGCCAGGCGGCCGCCAGCCGGATCATCACGCTGGCGCACGAGCTCAAGGCCGGTGACACGCAGCCGCCGCGGGGCAGGGACGGAGACGTGTTCGCGGTCCCGCAGCCGACGTCCGGCGTCGCGGACCGCATCGCCGAGATCGTGGCCGTGCGCGCGCCGGCGTTCTTCGAGTGCCAGCCGTCCGACGTGCAGGTGCTCGCGCCGCGCTATGGCGGTCCCGCGGGCGTGGACCGCATCAACGACATCCTGCGCGAGCGCCTCAACCCCCGCGCCGGCCGCGCCGAGGTGAGCGGGTTCAGCGAGGGCGACCGGGTGGTGCAGACCCGCAACAACATCGAGCTCGACATCGCCAACGGCGAGGTCGGCGAGGTGACTGCTGTCGACGCCGATCAACGCGAGCTCGAGATCGCGTTCGCGACGGGGACGGTCACGTTCGATTCGCGGGCGACGCGTGATCTGAGGCCGGCGTGGTGCCTGACCGTCCACAAGTCGCAGGGCGGGCAGTGGCCGGTGGTCGTGGTGGTGCTCGACCCGACCCACCGCCGCATGCTGTGGCGCGAGCTGGTCTACACGGCGGTCACGCGCGCGATGCGCGGCCTGCTGCTGGTCGGTGCGCCGCATCTGTTGCAGGCGGCGGCCAGGCAGTCGGGCAGCGGGAGCGCGCAGCGGGTGACCACGCTGGCCGGGCGCCTGCGCGACTCCGCCGCGCCCCTGCCCGAGCCCGTCACCCGCCGCAGCTCAGAAGCGCGCGCATCGTCCGGTCCCTGATGCGCGCATGCCGGTCGCACGTTCGCAGTTGGGTGAGCTACCGGCGTTGACAAGGGCGATCTCGTATCCTGGTCAAGGAGGTGTGTGCCGCGTGAAGATCCGCAGCTTTCCGTCCGGGGCACTGCCGGATCCGGATGGTCAGATGCTACGAGCGTTGCTCCACCGCGCGCACGAAGAGGATCCCTTCTCACCGCTGCGTCCGCGCGCCGCAGCACGTCGCGTCGGCGCCCTTGCCGGGGAGATCGGCCTGTCGGCCCATCTGTACCGCGGCGGGTTGGAGCTGACGGGCATCGAGGTCGACCACGTGTGGCTGGCGCTGGACGATCTGGTCATCGACCTGGCGTTCCCGCTGTTCGAGCCCGCGTTCCGCGAGCTGCTCCCGCGGTTCGTCGCAGGTGAGATCGAGGCGGTCGAGCTCGAGAAGGTCGCCGCGCGCACCGGCGTCGACGCGCGGGTGCTCGGTGTGCTGCCACCACGGGTGCGCTATGTCGGCCGGCCCGTGTGGGCCGATCGCGACTCGACCGCGCCGGCGACCACCGGCTGACGGATCGTCGGCGTCAGGGCCGTGCCGAGCCCCGCCGCCTCACTCCATGGCCTGGACGGCGGCCGCACGGCGCAGCCGGTCCATGATCGCCCGGCCCACGCCGGTCTCCGGCACAGCACTGCACAGCAGCACGTCGACGTGCGCGTCCTCGGCGTCTCGGAACGCGCCGTAGAGACCCCGCGCGAGCTCGTCGACGTCGGCGAAGCTGATGATCGAAAGCGCACCGTCGATCGGTGTGCGGGCGGGGGCGACGGCCCCGGCACGCATGCCCTGACCGGCCAGCACGCGCGCCCGCTCCTCCAACTCGGCCGGAGCGACGATCTCGATGGGGCACGCCGGCGCGTAGTGGCGGTAGCGGGTGCCGGGGGAAGGTGCATCCGGCGTCACGAGGACGGCGGACACGCCGAGATCCTCGCGTGTCACCGCGCCCTCACGGTAGATGCGCGGCTCGGTGCCCCTCGCGTCGACGACGGTCGACTCGAGTCCGAGCCCGGTGGGTCCGGCGTCGAGAAGCACGTCGAGGTGTTCCGAGAGGTCGGCGGCGACATGGTCGGCCGTGGTCGGGCTCGGACGGCCCGAACGGTTGGCGCTGGGTGCCGCCACGGGCACACCCGCCGCCTCGATGACCGCCCGGGCGACCGGATGGTCGGGCACCCGCACCGCGACCGTGGTCAGACCACCGGTGGTCACCGCGGGCAGGTCGGGCGCCGCGTCGAGCACGATGGTCAATGGGCCCGGCCAGAACCGCTCGGCGAGGCTGCGTGCGAGTGAAGTGATCATGGGACAGACGCGTGGAAGCTGTTCCGCTGCGGCGAGGTGGACGATCAGCGGGTTGTCCGCGGGACGCCCCTTCGCCGCGAAGATGCGCCGCACCGCGTCGGCGTCCTCGGCGTTGGCGCCGAGGCCATAGACCGTCTCGGTCGGCAGGGCGACCAGGCCGCCGCGCCGCAGCACGGCAGCGGCACGAGCGACGGCCCGGGGATCCGGCGCGTCGGCGTCGACACGGAGGCGCGTCAGCCGACGCGCGCTGAGCGGCTGCATGCCTCCAGGCTAGACGCTGTCACCTACCACTTGGTCGTCTCGCTGGCGCTTGACTTCCAACGCCCAGGGAGCCTCCGGCCTACCAGCTCGCGTCACTCATCTCCATGACACCGAGGTCGGTGCGCTCGAGGATCTCGCGTCGCGCCGAGAACTGCGGGAGGATCTGCGCGGAGAACCAGCAGGCCGCCGCGACCTTGCCGCGGTAGAACGGATCGTCGTCGGTCTCCAGGGCCGTCAGCGCCACGTCGGCCTGGCGCAGCAACAGCCACGCGATCACCAGTTCGGCGATGGTGAACAGCAGTTGGGTGGTGTTGAGACCGATCAGGTAGACCTGGCCCGCGGCTTCGGTCTCATCGGACGCGGCCCGCGAACGCGCGTAGAACCCCGCCATGGCCGCCATCATGCCGCCGACCTGCTCCAGCGCCTCGCCGAGCAGCGCGCGTTCGACCTGCAAGCGGCCATTGCCGGCGTCGCCTTTGGCGAACGCGTGGACCTCTTCGAGCAGGGCGCCGAGCGTCGCGCCGGAGTCGCGGCCGATCTTGCGGAAGAACAGGTCGAGGGCCTGGATCGCCGTGGTGCCCTCGTAGAGGGTGTCGATCTTGGCGTCGCGCAGGTACTGCTCCAGCGGGAAGTCCCGTGTGTAGCCCGAGCCGCCGAAGACCTGCAGGCTCTGGGCCAGCAGTTCGTAGGACTTCTCCGAGCCGTAGCCCTTGACCAGTGGCAGCAGCAAGTCGTTGCGGCGGCGCAGCGCTTCGAGTGCCTCGGCGTCGCCGGCGCCTTCCGCGATCTCGTGCTCGCCTGCGCGGATGCGGTCCTGCAGGTCTGCCGTGTACAGCGCGAGCGCCCGTAGGCCCTCCACGTGTGCCTTCTGGGCCATGAGGCTCCGGCGCACATCCGGATGGCGGATGATCGGCACGCGGGGTGACGTCTTGTCAGCGGCGCGGGCCAGGTCGGGTCCCTGGATGCGCTGTGTGGCGTATTCGACCGCGTTGAGGTAGCCCGTCGACAGCGTTTCGATCGCCTTGACGCCGACCAGCATGCGGGCGTACTCGATCACCTTGAACATCTGGGCGATGCCGTCGTGGCGCTCGCCGACCAGCACGCCGCGCGCCGGTCGCTCGCCGTCGCCGAACACCATTTCGCAGGTCGATGAGGCTTTGATCCCCATCTTGTCCTCGATGGCCGCCACGCGGACGCCGTTGCGTTCGCCGAGCGTGCCATCGTCGTCGACCCAGTACTTGGGGACCAGGAACAACGACAGGCCCTTGGTGCCGAGACCGTTGAGCGGCGCGCCTCCATCGTCGACTGCGCGGGCCAGCACCAGGTGGATGATGTTGTCCGGCCAGTCGAAGTCGCCGTTGGTGATGAAGCGTTTGGTGCCGGTCAGGTGCCATGTGCCGTCGTCGGCCAGGCGCGCGGCGGTGCGGGCGGAGCCCACGTCGCTGCCGGCGTCGGGTTCGGTCAGCACCATCGTGGCGCCCCAGCGCCGCTCCAGCCACGGACCGATCCAGTGGGCGCGCTGCTCGTCGGTCAGCAGCGGATCGACGATCGCCGCGAAGAACGGACCGGCGGTGTAGAGCAGGGCCGACGCGTTGGCACCGGCCAGCATCGCCGTCGCCGACCAGTTCATCGTGGGGGTGGCGCCGTATCCACCGAGGTGCTCGGGCAGTTGCAGGCGGTACCACTCGCCGTCGAAGAAGGCGTCGAGGCTGGTCTTGATGCCGTCGGGCAGGGTGACGTCGCCGTGCTCGTCGAGCGTCAGCGGGGTGCGGTCGCCCTCGACAAAGCTCGCGGCGAATGGGCCGCTGGCGACACGTTCGACCTCGCGGAGGATCTCCCGCGCGGTCTGCTCGTCCATCTCGGCGAAGGGTCCCGACCCCAGACGCTCCTGGATGCGCAACACCTCGAAGAGGTTGAACTCGATGTCGCGCAGGTTGCTCTTGTAGTGGGTCACCGCAGCCTCCCCGAACCGGTTACTCGCCAGTAAGGTTACCGGCTGGTAGTGCCGGACGCCAGAGGGTCGCACCATTGCGCTGCGGCGCGGACACCCGCCCGGACCGGTGGACGGGACCGCGCAGTGGTAGACCGTCGGGGGACCGAGTGATGCCGGCCGAGCGGAAGTGCCGTGGGCGATTGGATGCGCACCACCGCGGTGGCGTTCGCGTTCCTGACGCGCCTGCCGGCGCCGTCGGTCACACCACGCGAGGGCGACCTGACCAGGGCGTCGGCGCTGTTCCCGGTGGTGGGCCTGGTGATCGCGACGCTCGCGGTCGCGGCGCGGGTGCTCGTCGAACCGCTGTGGGGCCCCGCGGCGGGCACGGTCGCGGCGGTCTTCACGGCCGTGGCTGCAACCGGCGCGTTGCACGAGGACGGTCTGGCTGACACGGCCGACGGCATGTGGGGTGGCTGGGACCCTGAGCAGCGGCTGGCCATCATGCGGGACAGCCGTCTGGGCACCTACGGCACGATCGCGCTGCTCGGGCTCTTCGCGACGCGCATCGCGCTGTTGGTCGCGGCGCCGGTCGATGCGTTCGCCGCGGCGATGGTGTGCGGTCATGTGTTGGGGCGCGCGGCGCCACTGGGGCTGGTCAGGCTGGCTCCCGTCATACCGGGTCGCTCCGGTGTCACCATCGCCGGTCCGCTGCCTGCCTCAGGTGTCGTGATCGCGACGGTGGCGACGCTCGTGGTGCCGTTCGTGGCGGCCGGTGTGGCCGCCGTCCCCGCCCTGCTCGTCGCCGGCCTGGTGACGCTCGCCGCCGCACGGTTGTTCCGGCGCCGCCTGGGCGGCATCACCGGCGACACGTTGGGTGCGACGATCGTGATCGCAGAGGTCTGCGTCATCGCCGCCGTGCTGGCCTGGCCATAGCGCACGCACAGTTCCACCGCAACGGATCGCTGCTAGAGTTTGTGTCGGGGAGTTCTTCAACTTGCTCCTCGCGCTGGCGCGCGACTCACAACGGCCCAGGGATCCTGCGGCCCAGAACAATGGCAAGGGGTTTACTCCGCATGGCAAGACGACGCAGTGGACGTCCACCGTCACGACGACAGGTGGACGCCGAGACCAGAGCGAAGCGCGAAGCCCGCGCGGGCACGCAGAAGGAAGCTGCTCTGGAGCTCGAGGGTGTCGTCGAGGAGGCCCTGCCGAACACGATGTTCCGCATCAAGCTCGACAACGATCACACCGTGCTGGGACACATCTCCGGCAAGATGCGCAAGCACTACATCCGGATCCTCCCCGGCGACCGCGTGACCGTTGAGCTGTCTCCCTACGACCTCACCCGCGGCCGCATCACGTACCGCTACAAGTAGGCCTTCACGCGACGGTCAACACGACCTTGCCGATGTGATCGCCGGCTTCCAGCGCACGGTGCGCATCGGCAACATGGTCGAGGTCGAAGACGCTGTCGACGATCACGCGCAGTGAGCCATCGGCGAACCCCGGCATCACGTCCTTCTCCATGCCGCGCGCGACCTGTGCCTTCTGGGCGACCGATCGCGCCCGCATCGTCGAACCGGTGACGGTCAGGCGCTGTGACATCAACTGGCGCAGCGAGACCTCCGCGCGCGTGCCACCCTGCAGCCCGATGATGACCAGCCGTCCGTCCGGCGCCAGTGCTTCGAGGTTGCGCTGCAGGTACGAGCCGCCGACCATGTCGAGGATGACATCGACGCCGCGGCCCTGCGTCAGCGCACGGGCGCGTTCGACGAAGTCCTCGTTGGTGTAGTCGATGCCGTCGTGCGCGCCCAGGCCCGCGGCGGCGGCGAGTTTGGCCGCCGACGAGGCGGTGCCGATCACCCGCGCGCCCGCGCGGACCGCCAGTTGTGCGGCGGCGGTGCCGACACCACTGGAGACACCGTGGATCAGCAGCGTCTCGCCGGACCGCAGGCGACCGCGGACCATGACGTTGTCGTAGGCCGTACAGAACACCTCGGTGAGCCCGCCGGCCTCGATCCACGGCATGTCGTCGGGCAGCCGTAACGCCGTGCCGGCGGCTACGGTCGCGTATTCGGCGTAGCCACCCGACGCAAGCAGGGCCGCCATCCGATCGCCGGGCTGCCAGTCGCTGACCGCACTGCCCGTTTCGACCACTTCCCCGGCCACTTCCAGGCCCAGCACGTCGCTGGCACCCGGGGGCGGGGGATAGCTGCCCTGGCGCTGCGCAACGTCGGCGCGATTGACCGAGGTCGCGTGCACCTTGACCAGCAGTTCGTCCGCATCTGGTACCGGATCGGGTCGGTCGACGATGCGCAATTGCTCTGCTCCGCCGGGCTCGGCAACCACCACAGCACGCACATGCATTCCTTCCGGGTCATGACCAACGGGCCGCCGCAGGGGCGGACTGCGCCGGCGCTCACCTGATCAGAACGGGCCATGTTAAGAGATGCGCCAGCCGAGACGACTGGGTAGGCTTGGCATCGTCCCCCCAGTACCCGACCAATGCGGTGCGCCATGCATCGCTTCTGAGGAGCAAGGTGTCAGTCCAGCCAGGATCCATTGTGCAAGGCAAGGTTGTCCGGCTCCAGGACTTCGGTGCGTTCGTCGAGATCGACACCGACGTCACTGGGTTGGTCCACATCTCTGAGGTACATCGCGACTTCGTCGAGAACATCCACGCGTACCTGACCGAGGGTCAACAGGTCGACGTGAAGATTCTGCAGATCAAGGACGACGGGCGGATCGATCTGTCGATCAAGCGCGCCGACCCCGACTGGCAGGAAGAACCGCGTCGCACCAACAGGGTCGACAAGGACTTCAACCAGCGACTGCGCAAGTTCATGCACCAGTCCGACATGATCCAGGGTGAAGTCCGGCGCCGGCGGCGAGCACGGCAATAACGGAAGATCCTCCCCTGATGCATCGGCGAACGGGACCAGCCACCGGGCGGTCCCGTTGTTGCTGTAAGGACCTGCACCCGTGATGTGGTGAGTGGCAACCGGGAAGGGCGGTAGTGGGCGAATTCGATGTGCAGGCTGTGATTCTGGCGGGCGGCCAGGGAACCAGGTTGCGCCCGGTCACGGTCAACCTCCCCAAACCACTTGTGCCGATCGCGAACCGACCGTTGATCGAACACCAGTTGCGTCACCTCGCCGACCGCGGCGTCCGCGACGTCACGCTCGCGCTCGGCTACGGTGCCGAGCACTTCAAGCAGATCGAGGCGCTCGCCGCCGAGCTGTGCATCACCCTGCGCGTGGTCATCGAGCCGGCGCCGCTGGGAACCGGTGGCGCGCTGCGCTTCTGCGCGGACGAGGGCGCGTTCGACGACCGGCCGCTGCTGTGGATGAACGGTGACATCGTCGCGACGCCCGAGGTCTCCGAGCTGACCAGCTTCCATCTCGACCACGGCGCGGCGATCACCTTCTGGCTGACGTCCGTGCGTGATCGGACACAGTTCGGTGTGCTGGAGCTCAACGCCGACGGGTTCGTCGAGAACTTCCTCGAGAAGCCCTCGCCCGACGAGACGTCCTCGCACCTGGTGAACTCGGGCATCGTGATGCTCGACCCCGCCATCCTGCGGCGCATCCCGCCGGACACGTTCTTCTCGTTCGAACGCTCGCTGGTACCCGCGATGGTGCGCGAGCGCGAGCAGATCTACGGGCAGTTCCGGGGCGGCTACTGGCTCGACACCGGACGCCCGCACCTGTACCTCGAGGCCAACCGCCACGTCCTCGAAGGGCGGCTGACGTGGACGCCGTCGGGCGAGCAGGTCGAGGAGGGGCTGTGGATGGAGCCGGGCGTGGTCAGTGAGAAGGTCGATGTGATCCGCCCCGCAGCCCTCGGCAGCGGTGCGGTCGTCGAGCCGGGAGCACGGCTGTTCGGGCGCACGGTGATCGGCCGCAACGCGGTGATCCGCAGCGGCGCCCGCCTCGAGGACTGCGTGCTGTTCGACGGTGTCGAGATCGGCCATGACGTCGAGGTCGTCAACTCGATCGTGTGCGAGGACGCCAGCATCGGCGCCGGGTCACGGCTGCACACATCGATCGTGGGTGCGCGGGTGCGGCTGGGCGCGCGCAACGTGCTGCACAACACCCGGCTGTGGCCCGACGTGGTGCTCGGCGACCGGGTGATGGTCGTCGACGACTGAGGTTGGCGGCCCGAGCCGGCGCGTCACGTCAGGCGAGCTCGACGCGGTACAGGTTGTTGCCCTCCTGCACCGCACGGGCCAGCGCGGTGTCCGCCCGGCTGATGGCGCGATCGGGATCGTCCTCGGGCATGGCACCACCGATGCCGATGTGGATGTCGAGCGGCTGCAGCCGCTCCGACAGCACCAGCGGCGTCTCGAACGCGCCGAGCATGCGCTCGCTGGCAAGCGTCGCCGCCGCGACCGCGTCGGTCTGGTCGATGATCAGCAGCAGGAAACCTCCGGGGCGCCGCGCGGCCAGCACGTCGGCGTCCCGCACGATCTGTTCGATGCGCTCGGCCATGCGGGTCTGCAGCAGCGACGCCGACTCGGCGTTGTGCTGCCAGGCGGCGCCGAAGCTGGAGGCGCTGATGGCGACCACCGCCAGGTCGTCGCCCTCGCGCGATCGCCGATTGAGGGCCAGTTGCAGGTGCTCGCGGAACAGCGCGAGCGATGCCAGGCCGGTCACGGGGTCGTACATGGCGGCGCGGGGCGTGCTGTGGGCCGGGCGGGCCACCAGCAGCACACGGCCGCGTTCGCCGGTCGGCGACAGTTGGAGCACGATGGCGGCGTTGCCGGCGCCCGCCAACCGCACGGTGCGCTCGTTGCCCTCCCGGGCATCGACGAGTGCGTCCGCCAGATCCGGGTCGTCGACCACCGCGTCGAGGTCCTTGCCGGCGATGTCACCGGCGCCACGGGACAGCACCGACGAGAACGCGGGATTGGCCCAGGCGATCCGCGCCTGGGCCGCGGTGGTGTCAAGGAGGGCGAGGCCGACGAGGTCGTCGATGACGATCTCGCCGGACACGGCGGAGATGTGTGTGTGCTCACGACTGATCACTCTCGGCCGCCTTCGCCCGGGGTTGACTGAATGATCATATGAGATGGCACAGCGTCATCGATGGTGAGTCCCCGCAACCTGTCCTGCAATTGTTCAACAGATCTGTAGAGTAATTCATGTGGGAACCACGCCGAACACGCCGCTGATCGATCTCCTCGGTGAGACGCGCGCGCAGGTGGTGGCGCTGTTGCACGACGGCTGCGCCACCGTCGCCGAACTCGCTGATGGCGCGGAGGTCACACAGGTGGCCGTCCGGCGACATCTGCAGGCGCTGGTGGCCGACGAGCTGGTCGAAGGCCACGTCACCCCGACGCCCGGTCCGGGCCGTCCCGCGGTGCGCTACCAGCTGACCGCAAGGGGAGAGCGGCTGTTTCCCGACCGCTCCGCGGACCTTGCCGACGACGTGCTGACGTTCCTGCACGATGAGCGCGGCAAGAGCGAGATGATCGCATTCCTGCGCTGGCGGCAGAAGCGACAGCAGGCACACTACGCTGGTGAGCTGCAGGACATCGACGGGTTGGACGCGCGTGTCCGACGGCTCGCCGAGCTGCTCAGCGAGGACGGCTTCAGCGCCGAGGTCGAAGCGGACGCCGATGGGTATGCGTTGACCCAGAAGCATTGCGCGATCAAGGATGCCGCCGCGGCCCATCCCCAACTGTGTGCCTTCGAGGCGGCCCTGTTCCGGGAGCTGCTCGACGCGAGGGTGACGCGGCGCAAGACCATCGCAGGTGGTGCGATGGCATGCGTCTGCCACGTACGTCCGACAACTGCACCACCGAGATCTGACTTCCGACCGAACGAACCACTGACCACGCGAGGAGTATGCGATGGCGACCAAAGCTGAAGATCTTCAGCTCGGTACCTACAAGTACGGCTGGCACGACGAGGGCAAGCCCGTCTTCGAACCGAAGCGCGGCGTGTCCGAGGACGTCGTGCGCGAGATCTCGGCGCTGAAGGACGAGCCCAAGTGGATGCTGGACATGCGCCTCAAGGCGTTCCGCCACTTCGAGCGCCGTCCGATGCCCAACTGGGGCGGCGACCTCGGTGGCATCGACTTCGACAACATCTTCTACTTCGTGCGGTCGACCGAGAAGCAGGCGACCACCTGGGACGAGCTGCCCGCCGACATCAAGAACACGTACGACAAGCTCGGCATCCCGGAGGCCGAGAAGCAGCGCCTGATCGCCGGCGTGGCCGCACAGTACGAGTCCGAGGTCGTCTACCACAAGGTGCGCGAGGACCTCGAGGAGCAGGGTGTCATCTTCCTCGACACCGACACCGGACTGCGTGAGCACGAGGACATCTTCCGCGAGCACTTCGGCAAGATCATCCCGCCCAACGACAACAAGTTCGCCGCGCTGAACACCGCGGTGTGGTCGGGCGGCTCGTTCATCGTGGTGCCCGAGGGCGTGAAGGTCGACATCCCGCTGCAGGCCTACTTCCGCATCAACCAGCAGAACATGGGCCAGTTCGAGCGGACGCTGATCATCGCCGAGCCGGGCAGCTACGTGCACTACGTCGAAGGCTGCACGGCGCCGATCTACTCGTCGGACTCGCTGCATTCCGCGGTCGTCGAGTTGATCGCCAAGCCGGGCGCACGCCTGCGCTACACGACCATCCAGAACTGGTCGAACAACGTCTACAACCTGGTGACCAAGCGTGCCGCCGCCTACGAGGACGCCACGGTCGAGTGGATCGACGGCAACATCGGCTCCAAGCTGACCATGAAGTACCCCAGCGTCTTCCTCATGGGACGCGGTGCCCACGGTGAGGTGCTGTCGGTGGCGTTCGCCGGCGACGGCCAGCACCAGGACGCCGGCGCCAAGATGCACCACCACGCGTCCGACACGACCTCCACGATCCTGTCGAAGTCCGTGTCGCAGGGCCAGGGCCGCACCAGCTACCGCGGTCAGGTCGAGATCGCCGAAGGCGCGCACCGGGTCAAG
>Ga0214469_1000198_pt1 | contig 19133 bp, 17 predicted proteins | sample RVTome_10_FD_187340 | JGI IMG/M metagenome (GOLD analysis project Ga0214469, IMG submission 187340) | Soil microbial communities from uranium-contaminated site in the Upper Colorado River Basin, Wyoming, United States - RVT153D57 HiSeq ... | reverse complement strand
ATCGTGATCCCCCGCTCACGCTCCTCCGGAGCCTTATCAATCTGATCAAACTCCGTAAACAAATTCTGACCACCAACCCGCTCCGCCAACGTCTTCGTAATCGCAGCCGTCAACGTCGTCTTCCCATGATCAATATGACCCATCGTCCCCACATTCACATGAGGCTTCGTACGCTCAAACCTTGCCTTGGCCATCGCAGGTGGTCCCTTCCTTCTTTCCTTTCTGCGGCCGACGAGATTACGCGTCGGCACTGATGTAGCGGCGGGCAGACTCGAACTGCCGACCTCTCGATTATGAGTCGAGCGCTCTTACCTACTGAGCTACGCCGCCTCGGGCTCCGCCCGAGGTTAGAGAGATCGCCTTCGGCTCGCTCATCGCTCGCCTATCGCGACTCTCCAGCCTGTCGCACTTCGTACAGACGCGCCGGTAGGCCGACACGTCAGCGGTGGGCATAGCCAACCGCAACACTCGCCGAGACGAGAGGCGGAGCCCCGTTCCGGAATCGAACCGAACACCTCTTCCTTACCATGGAAGCGCTCTACCGACTGAGCTAACGGGGCGTGAACAGGCTCATATGGGAGCCCTCATGAACTTGTGAAACGGTGCGCCCATGGCGTCCGCGTGCCGGGAGAAGGATTCGAACCTCCGTAGGCGTATGCCGGCAGATTTACAGTCTGCTTCCTTTGGCCGCTCGGACATCCCGGCGCACACCGAAACCGTGCGTGAGGAAACGCACGGTTTACGAGAGGGCGAATATTAGCCAAGCACCAGGGCAGTGCCCAATGACGTCTGAGGGTGCATGGAGTCTAGGAATCCCCGACCCGTTGCCATCTGTGACTCAGCTGATCCCCATTGCCATGTTCTGGAGTCTCTCGATCCGGTCCTCCACGGGCGGGTGGGTGCTGAACCACTTGGTGATGCCCCTACCCCGGACCGCTTTCAGAGGGTTCTCGATGAACAACTGGCTGGTGGCCTCGTTCACCCGCATCGGGATGCGCTCGGTTCCCACGGATATCTTCTGCAACGCGCTGGCGAGCTTCATCGGCTGACCGGTGATCTCGGCCCCGGTGCGGTCGGCCTGGAATTCCCGGGTGCGGGAGATGGCGAAGCGGATCAGCATGGCCAGCAGCGGGGCAACGATCAGGGAGATCAACACACCGATGATCCCCAGCGGGTTGTTGCGGTTGTCGCCACCGCCGAACCAGAACGCCATCCGGGCCAGGATGGCGATGGCGGCACCGAGCATGGCGGCGATCGACGAGATCAGGATGTCACGGTTTTGGACGTGTGCCAGCTCATGGCCGAGCACCCCTTCGAGCTCTTCGTGATCGAGGACGTCGAGGATCCCTGTGGTCACCGCTACGGCGGCTTTCTTCGGGTTGCGCCCGGTGGCGAAAGCGTTGGGCTGGGGCGAGTCGATGACGTGGATGGTCGGCATCGGCATATCCATCTGGGTGGTGAGCCGGCGCACCGTGGCATATACCCGGGGGAACTCGGCCTCGGTGACGGGACGCGCTCGCGTCGTGGCCAGGGCCAGCTTGTCGGAGAAGAAGTAGGCGGCGAGGTTGAACCCGACGGCGAGGACGATCGCCCAGACGAACCCGCTCATGGAGTAGCCAAGCCAGAACAACAGCGCGGTCATCAGGCCGAGCAGACCGACCGTCTTGAGAGTGTTCATATCGAAGGATTCTAGGAATCAGCCCGGCTTAGGAGCGCGTGGTCGCACACCCACTCTCGGCGTTCGTTATGGTGGCCAACGGCATGGGCGTGGGCCCGGGCCCGGAGGAAAGCAATCTAGGAGGAAGTGTGAGGAAAGCACTCGTGCTCTTCACCTCGCTCGCCACTGCGCTCGCGCTGGCGGTACCCGCAATGGCGGACCCCCAGCCGGTACAGCCGAGCGAGCCAGTCCCTGACAGCGGACCTGGCGAATTCGTGAACGAGTTGCCATCACTCTGGTTCGTCGAGCTACAAGAGCGACCGACGAGCAAGGGCGGCAACCGGGGAACCATCAACCGACAGCAACGGGCATTCAAAGCCGACGCCGAAGCTGCCGGTCTGGAAATCGACGAGAGATTTGCCTTCTCGTCGCTCTGGAACGGGCTCTCGCTGGAGGTCGGGCCCGGAGATGCAGGCAAGCTGAGAGGTCTCGAGGGCGTCGTCGCCGCATACCCCGTGGCCACGATCGACATCCCTGAGACCACCGGAGGCTCACCCGACCTGGCGTTCGCATTGGCCATGACCGGAGCCGACGTCGCCCAGTCCGAGCTGGGACTCACCGGCGAAGGAGTTCGGGTGGCCGTCATGGACACCGGAATCGACTACGACCATCCCGATCTCGGAGGTGGCTTCGGGCCCGGGAACAGGGTCGTCACCGGATGGGACTTCGTCGGCGACGACTTCAACGCCGACCCCACCAGCGACGCCTTCAACCCAGTCCCGTCACCGGATCCTGATCCCGACGACTGCAACGGTCACGGGACCCACGTCTCCGGCATCGTCGGCGCCGACAGCGCCTCCGGTCCCGAAGGAGCGCTTGGCGTCGCACCAGAGGTCACCTTTGGTGCCTACCGGGTGTTCGGATGTGACGGGTCGACGACAGCAGACATCATGATCGCGGCCATGGAGATGGCACTTGCCGACAACATGGACATCCTCAACATGAGCATCGGCTCCGCATACACGTGGCCCGGATATCCCACGGCCGTGGCGTCGAACAATCTCGTCGACGCGGGGATGGTCGTCGTGGCCTCGATCGGAAACAGCGGCGACACCGGCACGTTCTCCGCCGGCGCACCCGGTTTGGGGGAGAAGGTGATCGGAGTCGCCTCGTTCGACAACACCCACGTGCAGCTGCGGACGTTCACCTACGACGACCCAAGCACCGAGGGCGACGACGCGGTACAGGTTGGCTACGCCACCATGTCCGGCGCCGAGGATCCCCCGACATCAGGATCAGAGGAAGTCGTGTACGTCGGGCGAGCCTGCCCCTCCGAGGGCGACACGCTCGAGGAAGATCCAGCGGGCAAGGTTGCCCTCGCCGTGCGCGGTGTGTGCACCTTCCGCGAGAAGGCCGAAGCGGCACTCGACGCCGGAGCCACTGCCGTCATCATCCACAACAACGTGGCGGGGAACTTCTCAGGAACGGTGGGGACGCCACCTCTGGATGACCCCGTCGTCAGTGCAGCGATGGCAGACGGACAAGCCCTGGCCGGTGTGATCACCGCCAACCAGGACCCGGTCTTCCTGACCTGGACCGACATCGAGGAGACCTTCGTCAACCCGACCGGAGGATTCATCTCGTCGTTCAGCTCCTACGGTCTGGCACCTGATCTCAGTGTCAAGCCAGACATCGGTGCACCGGGCGGGAGCATCCGCTCCACCTACCCACTCGAGAACGGTGGCTACGCCACCATCAGCGGAACATCGATGGCGTCACCACATGTCGCCGGCGGTGTGGCTCTGCTGCTCGAGGCGCGCCCGACGACGGATCCCGAAGATGTCCGCGACATCTTCCAGAACAGCGCGGACCCGGCGGGATGGTCGTTGAGCACGACCCTCGCCGTGTACGACCACGTCCACCGTCAAGGTGCGGGCATGGTCGACATCGATGACTCCATCCTGTCGACCACGACCGTCAGCCCGGGCAAGATCGCGCTGGGCGAGACCGAGGACGGTGCGCCGATCGCGCGCTCGTTCACCATCCGCAACAACTCCAACGCCGATGTCACCTACAACCTGAGCCGTGAGAACGACGGGCTAGGGGCTGGTTGCAGCGCCGCGTTGGAGACGGTGGGCACCTTCCCATCCGAGCTCGGATTCTTCCTCTCCTGTGAGGAAGTCGACGTGCCGGCCCAGGTGACGGTACCTGCGGGTGGCTCGACCACCGTCGATGTGACCTTCACCGCAGAGACGGTGACACAGGTCTCGGACGGTGGGCAATTCGGTGGCTACATCCTGCTGACGCCTGAAGGCGAAGGCGAGCCTCTCAGGGTGCCCTACGCCGGATTCGGTGGTGACTATCAGCAACTGACCGTCCTCAGCCCACAGCCCGAGGGATTCCCAGCGGTAGGTCATCCGACCGAGGTGGGGAGTCAGACGTTCGCCCTCGTGGACGAGGGCCACGTCTTCACGATGGAGGACGAGAACGTCCCACACGCCCTCATCCATCACCACCACCAGGCATCGGCGATGACGATCGACATCTATGACGCCAACAGAGATCGACCGGTCCACCCGGTGTTCTCCACGGCGATTGATGAGACTCTGATACCGAGAAACAGCGCCCTGGACACGTTCTTCGCCTGGGAGTGGGACGGCACCCGTTTCCACAGTCAGGGGGCGTCGAAGGTGAAGCTCAAGGAGGTCCCCGACGGTGACTACTACTTCGTGGTGACCGTGGTGAAGGCTCTCGGCGATCCGGACAACCCGGACCATGTCGAGACCTGGACCTCACCCAGTTTCACAATCGACAGACCATAGGAGAGCGAGCACCCAGTGAGGAGAGACCCCGGCGACACCGCCGGGGTCTCTCTATCGGTCGACGTAGGTGCTCGCCGGCGGCGCCCCACCCACGCACGCCCGGAATCGAGCGTCAATCGCGGATCGGTAGTCGAAGACGTCGCCATCGTGGGTGAGCACCACCCAGAATCCATCCACCAGGGCCTGGGTGTAACTCTGACCCTCCTGAGGGCAGCCGAGGGAGCCGTCGTTCCATGTGACCTGGAGAGCCCGTTCGACTTGGAAGTCGGCCGCGGCGACCCCGGTGTCGTCCGCAACCTGTCGACGAGCTGCGTCGACTATGTCATCGGACACGAACACGCCCAGGGGAACGTCGGGCTGAGTGGAGGGGACGACCGTGGGCCGGGGGTTATCGGTCGTCGAGGGCGAGGTCGAAATGGTGGTCTCGGGATCCGGATTCGACGTCGCGGAGTCGGCGTCGCTCGAGCCACCGCTGCAAGCGGTCACCAGCAGGGCGAAGGCACAGATCCTGGCCAGCACTCTTCTCACGCTAACTCGTATGACGTTTGTGGGAGCAAGGGCGGTTCCATGCGGCTGTCTGCGACCACGATCTCACCTCATTCCCACCCGGATCTCCAACACCCGGAAGTCTCCCAATCCGCGGGGATGGAGCAGGGTCTCTGCCTCGGTCTTCAGCGTGCGGAGACGAAGTCGTCTCAGGTCGTCTCCCGACCGCGCCGCCTCCAGCTCGGCCTTGCGCAACTCGCCCAATCGGTCCCTCAAGCCAAGGCCACCGAGGAAATCATCCTGACGGACGAGGGTGGCGGAGGGGTGCAAGTCCATGAGGGCGGTGAAGTTGACGTCCGCCGTGATGTCGGTATCACCCGGTTCGTCGAGCGGATGAGGCCCCAGGTGATGGGCCCGATAGGTTCGCAACGTCCCGTCCTTCCTCCTCGGGAGCAGGCCGTCGGCAGTGTCGCCGTAGTCGATCAGCAGGAGTGATCCGGCCCCGAGACGTTTGATCACATCTGCCACCCACGTCCGCGCCGCCAACTGGACCTCCACCCAACCGCCGTCGGCAACCGGGCCCGCGTACTTGGTCAACCAGTCGATCACCTCGTCCCGCGGCTCTGCATCTACGAAAGCCAGGTTCTCGCCGTCCAGACCCACCCAGCGCTCTCTCCATCCTTCCCCCGTCATCTGGGCGATAGCGGTGGGGAGGTTGTCGAGGAGCTCGTTGGCGACGAGAACCCCCCGAATCGTCTCGGGCAGGTCTGGCACCGCCTCGACCAGCCCCGTGAGGGCCTCACGCGCCGCCGGAGACGTCTCGACCGCCAGGGCCTCGACTTCGATGGTCGCCAGCAGCGACCGGAGGAGGGAACCGGAGCCGGCGGCCACCTCGACCAGCCGGAACGGCTCACCGATCACTTGTCGGACGTGGTCGACGTATCTGGCCAGAGTCTCCCCGAACAGAGTGCTCACCTCGGGTGAGGTGAGAAAGTCGCCGGACTTCTGCGATCGGAGCCTGCCACCACCGAAAAAGCCGTCCGGGTCGTAGAGCGCGGTATGCATGAATCGCTCGAAAGGCATCGGCCCGTTGACCCCTATGTCCTCGATGATGCGCTGTTTCAGATTCATTGGATAGCGTGGCCGGATGAAGTACGGAGTTTTCATCTTCCCGACCGATACGGCAATTCGCCCCGATGACCTGGCCAGGGAGGTGGAGCAGCGCGGCTTTGAGTCGTTGTGGTTCCCCGAGCACTCCCATATTCCTTCCTCCCGGACCACGCCGTGGGGCGGCCGGGAAGGGGCGCCACCATTGCCGGAGCAGTACTGGCACACCTACGACCAATTCGTCGCCCTGGCCTACGCCGCCTCGGCGACCACGACCATCAAGCTAGGAACGGGGATCACCCTCGTGGCCCAAAGAGACCCGATATGGACCGCCAAGGAGGTGGCCTCTCTCGACCATCTCTCCGGCGGGCGGGTGATCTTCGGTGTCGGATATGGCTGGAACAAGGAGGAGATGGCCCAGCACGGCGTCCCGTATCAGGAGCGGAGAGGGCTGATGCGAGAGAAGGTCCTGATGATGAAGGCCCTGTGGGCCCAGGAGGAGTCATCCTTCGACGGCAGCCTGATGAGGCTGGAGCCGTCGTGGTCCTGGCCCAAGCCGGCGCAGAGCCCACACCCTCCCATCGTCATGGGGGCGGCGCCGGGGCCGAAGACGCTCGAGGACATCGTGGAGTATTGCGACGGATGGATACCACTCTCCGGGCGGCACGACATCGCCGGCCAGGTCGACGAGGTCCGCCAAGCGGTGGCCGACGCAGGAAGGGACGCCGGTCGGTTCGAGATCAGCGCACACGGCGCCAAGCTCGAGCATCTCGAGACACTCGAGGCGGCGGGAGTCGACAGAGCTGTGTTCGCGTTGCCACCGCTCGGCGAGGACGTGGTCATCCCCAAGCTGGACGAGTGGAGCCAGGCTCTCGGTCTGTGATCAGAGGGCTTCGACGCGGGGGGCGAGGCCCATCGAGTCGAGATCCGTGCTGATCTCGTCGACATAGATGGGGTTCATCGGGATCACCAGGTCGGGTCGGACCTCCAGCAGCACCTCGGGGGAGCGCACCTCGACGGCCGACCCGGGGAGCCACTTGCCCTGCTTGTGGGGGTTGATGTCCACGACGGTGACATCGTCGGCCTCGACCGAGGTGAGGAATGCGGCCGCCTTGGACCCTCCTCCCCAAACCGCGACCGCGCCTCCCCCGGCTTGCACATCGGCAATGGTGGAGCGCCAGTGGCCAACCCGGTCCGCGGTGACCCTGGCGAAGTGCTCCGCCAGCTCGGCGATCTGGTCCGGAGTGTCCTCCTCCTCGCGCACCTCACCGCCGGCGCCGGGCACCGACTGTGCCAGCAGGTACTGGTCGTCGAACCCATAGCGAAGGCCGGTGACCGTCATGCCGGCAGCGCGCAGGGCGCGGGCCAGAGAGCCGAGAGTGAAGTACGAGCAATGCTCGTGATAGACGTCCCAGAAGGCACCTTCAGCCAACACCCTGGTGGTATCGGGGACCTCGGTGAACATCACCGACCCCGGGGTCTGCATCGCCGACTCCACCAGCCACCCGAAGAACTCGCCCACGTTGGGGACATGCTCCATCAGGTGCCGGGAGAGAACCAGATCGCCGGTCAGGTGAGTGTCACCGGCGCCGTACCACTCTCGTCGATACTCGACGCGCGACGTATCGGCTTCGTCCCGGTTCGGCAGGTAGCCGGGGTCGATCCCGAGCCCGAAAGCGATCCCTCGCTCGGCCAAGAGCTCGAGGAAGTCACCTTTCCCGCATCCGACCTCCAGGACGGTCTTCCCGTCGAGCCCGTGCTGGTGCACGAGTTCGTCGGCGAGACGGGAGGCAAACTCGGTGAAACGTGGGCTGAAGGCCTGGCTCTCCTCGGTCGGCTTCGAATAGTCGACGAGCGCCAGGTCGAATCTCACGTTTTGGATGAATCCGCAGGAACCGCAATAGGCGAGGAGTATTTCTCCCCTCGGATAGGCCTCGGCCTCGTGGGCGCTATCGAGGAGCACACATGTCTGCGCGGGGACCCCGCCGACCTCATAAAAGGCGACCAGCCCACCCGCACCGCAGGCGTGGCAGGACTGGCGGGCAGCCTCGCCGGCCGACGCCGGAGCCACCTCGCCTGCAGCCGTGGGCCTCGAGGTCACAAAACCTCGGGTACGGGGATCGGGACGATGAACCGGCCTCCCGACGCGGGGAACCACGATTGCTGCTCAACGATCTCGTCCTTGAAGTTCCAAGCGAGGATCAACAGATAGTCGGGTGTCTCGTCGCGCAGATGGTCGGGTGGGTGGATCGGTATTCGCACACCAGGCATCTCCCAGCCGTGCTTGTGATGGTTCCGGTCGACCACGTAGTCGATCAGGCTGTCGTCGATCTGACAGAAGTTGAGGAGGATCGCGCCCTTGGCGGCGGCTCCGTAGGCGGCGATCCGCTTTCCGTCGCTCTTAAATCCTTGCAAGAGCTCCCGAAGACCCGACCTGATCTCGGTGGCATCGTTGGCGAACCGCTCGTAGTAGCCCGAGCCCAGGACTCCCGCCGAAATCTCGTCGGCCAGGAACCTGGCAACCGAGTCGTCTGGCGCATCGGTTCTGGAGAAGTACACACGGATCGACCCGCCGTGGATGGAGAGATGCTCGACTTTCACCAACTCGAGGCCGTGCCGTCTGAACAGCGCCTGGACGGCATGGACCGAGAAGTAGCAGTGGTGCTCGTGGTAGATGGTGTCGAACTCGCACTTGTCGACGAGGTCACGCACGTAGGGAAACTCCATCACCACGAGGCCCTCTGGCGCGAGCAGCATGCTGATCGCCTCGACGAAAGCATTTTGGTCGGGAACGTGGGCGAGGACGTTGTTGCCCACGACCACGTCGGCAAGACGATCTTCGCTCACGAGCCTCTGGGCCAGTTGGACAGTGAAGAACTCACAAAGGGTGGGGATTCCTCGATCCTCCGCGGCCGCAGCGGGACCCGGTGCGGGATCGATCCCGAGCACGGGAATCCCCTCCTTGGCGAACCACTGCAGGAGGTACCCGTCGTTGGAGGCGAGCTCGACGACGAGGGAGCCCTCCCCGACACCGGTGCGACCGATGATTCCCTCGACGTTCAGCCGGGCGTGCTCCACCAAAGCCGGCGAGAACGACGAGTAGTAGGGGTACTCGGACCCATAGAGGGTGGTGGGCTCGACTGTTTCGAGGATCTGCACGAGCGAGCAGTCTTTGCACCACACCAGGGTGAGCGGATACACGGGCTCGTCCTCCCGCGAGGAGCCGCCGGGCACCAGTCCGTCGGAAAGTGGCAGACGACCCAGGTCGAGCACCTGCTCGAGGTGCGCCGAGCCACAGGAGCGGCAAGCATCGACGACGGTGAAGTCAGATCCGAGCACTGGCATCTGAGACCACCTCCATCACCCGGAGGTCCTCGTCGATCCTTCCCTCTCCCTGCCGCGCCTTGATGTGCTTTATACGCATGAGGGAGCCGAAGAACTGATCTTCGGTGAGGCCATATGACTCGAAAGCGTCGCGCAACTCGATTGCGCCGCTCTCCACCGTCCACTTCGTCCGGAACGACGGAATGGCGGTCTTCAGTTTGCCGCAGTCCACCTGGTAGTCGCGGATGTCGGGCCCTGCGGTGCCAGACATCTCGAACTCTGCGCCAGGAACGACTCCCTCGACGATCCGGGCGACGTCTCTGATCTGATAGTTCTCGTCGGTCGAGCCGACGTTGAACACCTCGTTGTGGACGACCTCTCTCGGCGCCTCCACGACTGCCAGGAATGCCCTCGAAATGTCCTCTATGTGCGCCAGGGGTCTCCACGGGGTCCCATCCGACTTCATGAAGACACGACCTTGAGTGATGGCATAACCGACCATGTTGTTGACGACGAGGTCGGCGCGGAGACGGGGTGAGAGGCCATAGGCCGTGGCGTTGCGCAGGAAGACCGGGCTGAAGTCGTCCGACGCGAGGGGGCCCACGTCGTTCTCGACCTTGATCTTGGACCACCCATAAGGGGTCACCGGGTTGATGGCGGATTCCTCGTCGACCCAGCCCCCTGGGCTGGCGCCATAGATGCTGCAAGACGACGAAAAGACATACCGTCCGACACCGGCCGACTTGGCCAGCTCGGCGAGGCGCACCGAGGCGCGATGGTTGATCTCGTACGTGATGTCGGGATTGAGGTCGCCTACCGGATCGTTGCTGATCCCGGCGAGGTGGCACACAGCGTCGAAGCCCTCCAGGTCGGCGAGCTCGACATCCCGCACGTCCTTGCGGATCGATGGCACCGACGCTTCGTCGGCCCCGATGGTGCAGTCCTCGAACATGAAGCTGTCCAGCCCGACGACGTCGTGGCCGGCCTCGGTGAACACTCTGGTGAGGATCGAGCCGATGTACCCGTTGTGACCGGTGACGAGGACCCGGCTCATTCCCAGACCCGCCAAGGTGGATTGCCGCTGTCCCAGAGACGTTCCAGCAGCACTTTGTCCCTGAGAGTGTCCATCGGCTGCCAGAAGCCATCATGGCGGTAGGCCATCAGCTCGCCGTTTGCGGCGAGCTTCTCCAGAGGCTCTTTCTCGAAGAGAGTGTCGTCACCATCGATGTAGTCGAAGACGTCGGGCTCGCAGACGAAGAAGGCACCGTTGATCCATTCCTTGGTGAGCGGCTTCTCGCTGAACTCCACGACCTTGTCGTCCTCGATCACCAACTGGCCGAATCGGGCCGGTGGGTGAACCGCGGTCACGGTGATGGCCTTGCGGTGAGATCTGTGGAAGTCGAGCAGGTCACCAAGGTCGACGTCCGAGACGCCGTCACCCCAGGTCAGGAAGAAGGTGTCGTCGATGTGGTCTCCGAGACGCTTGATCCTGCCCCCGGTGTTGGTCGAGTGTCCGGTCTCGATGAGGTCGACCGTCCAATCTTCGCTGAATCCGTCATCGTGGACCTCGACGTCACCGGTCTGGAGACGGACCCGCATGCTGCGCGATGCTCCGTGGTATTCGGCGAAGTAGCGCTTGATGTAGTCGCCTTTGTAGCCGAGCGCGATCACGAACTCGTTGAACCCGTAGTGTGCATAGTGGGTCATGATGTGCCAGAGAATCGGTCGCCCACCGATCTCCACCATGGGTTTCGGCCGGATTTCGGTCTCCTCGCCCAAGCGCGTTCCATGTCCCCCGGCGAGTATCGCCACTTTCATAGGTGCCCCCTTCGCCACTCTGAGTGACACAGCCTAGCTCACTGTGACCGAGTCGTCATTCGTGGTCTTCGGTCGAATCGAGAATCGCACACGATGCCCCGAGAGTGAAATCCGAAAGCGAAAGAGGGGTGCCCGCTCATGCGGGCACCCCTCTTTGCGATTGATTTCCGACCGGGCTAGAAGTCCATGCCTCCGCCGTGCTCGTGACCACCCGGCATGGCCGGGGAGTCCTCGGGCTGCTCGACTACGAGGGCCTCGGTCGTGAGCAGCAGGGCAGCGATCGACGCTGCGTTCTGGAGGGTCGAACGGGTCACCTTGGCCGGGTCGATGACACCGGCGGCGAGGAGATCCTCGTATACGCCCGTGGCGGCATTGAAGCCGCTGCTTCCCTCCTTGGCGCGCACCTGCTCGACGACGACTCCGCCCTCGAAGCCGGCGTTGAACGCGATCTGACGAAGCGGCTCCTCCATCGCCTTGCGGACGATGGTGCGGCCGGTCTTCTCGTCGTCGGTCCCACCGCGGATCTTCTCGACCGCAGCCTGTGCCCGGAGAAGTGCGACGCCACCACCGGGGACAACGCCTTCTTCCACGGCTGCGCGGGCAGCCTGAACCGCATCCTCGATGCGGTGCTTCTTCTCCTTGAGCTCCACCTCGGTCGCAGCGCCGGCCTTGATCACCACGACACCGCCGGACAGCTTGGCGAGACGCTCCTGGAGCTTCTCACGATCCCAGTCCGAATCGGTGTTCTCGATCTCACGCTCAATCTGTGAGATTCGAGCCTTGACGTCCGACTCTGAGCCGTCACCATCGATGATGGTGGTGTTGTCCTTGGAGATGACGACCTTGCGGGCTCGTCCCAGCAACTCGGTGCTGACGTTCTCCAGCTTCAACCCGACCTCTTCAGAGATCACGGTGCCACCGGTGAGCGTGGCGATGTCTTGCAGCATGGCCTTGCGGCGCTCGCCAAAGCCCGGGGCCTTGACGGCGATCGACTGGAATGTGCCGCGGATCTTGTTGACGACGAGAGTGGCGAGAGCCTCGCCCTCGACGTCCTCGGCGATCACGAGCACGCCCTTGCCGGTCTGCATCACCTTCTCGAGCACCGGGACCAGGTCGTTGACCGAGCTGATCTTCTGATTCGCGATCAGGATGAAGGGGTCGTCGAGAACTGCTTCCTGACGATCCGCGTCGGTGATGAAGTAGGGCGAGATGTAGCCCTTGTCGAATTGCATTCCCTCGGTGAACTCGAGCTCGAGCCCGAAGGTCTGACCTTCCTCCACCGTGATCACGCCGTCCTTGCCAACGCGGTCCATGGCATCGGCGATGACCTCGCCGATCGAGGAGTCGTTGTTGGCGGAGATCGATGCGACGTGAGCGATCTCCTCGGTGGTCTCGATGTCTCGAGCCATGTCGCCGATCGCCTTCACCGCCGCGTCGACGGCACCTTCGATGCCGCGCTTGAGCTCCATGGGGTTGGCGCCCGCAGCGACCTGACGGAGACCCTCGCGGACCATTGCCTGGGCAAGCACGGTTGCGGTCGTGGTCCCGTCACCGGCCACATTGTCGGTCTTGTTGGCGACCTCGTATGCGAGCTTGGCGCCCATGTTCTCCCAGGCGTCCTCGAGCTCGATCTCCTTGGCGATGGTGACACCGTCGTTGGTGATGGTGGGTGCGCCCCACTTCTTCTCGAGGACGACGTTGCGACCCTTCGGGCCGAGGGTCACCTTTACAACATCGGCGAGCTTGTCAACGCCCGCCTGAAGACCCTTTCGGGCCTCCTCGCTAAAGCGAAGATTCTTCGCTGTCATCGTGTCTCAGCTCCTCAGTTGACGATTGCCAGAATGTCGCGTTCGCTGAGGACGAGGTATTCGCCCGCGTCGAGCTTGACCTCGGTCCCGGCAAACTTCGAGTAGAGGACCTTGTCCCCCACCGATACGTCCATTGCTATGCGTTCACCATCGTCGTCACGGGCACCGGGCCCGACGGCGATGACTTCTCCTACTTGTGGCTTCTCCTTGGCGGTGTCGGGGATGACCAGACCGGAGGGGGTGCGGGATTCCGCATCCTCTGTCGGTGTCACCACCACCCGATCGCCGAGCGGTTGAAGCTTCATACGTAGCTCCTCCTTGAGCATCTACGTGTGCCTTCCCGGGTACTCTGGCGCCGGAGCAGAGCCGCCGGCTCGCCGAGTCCCTGTCATTAGCACTCTCTCGTTGTGAGTGCTAAGCCAATGTAGCAGTCATCCTCAGAGAGTGCTAACTCAGATCTCAGCGGCCAGCACTCAGATTGGCGCCCCCCATCGCGCTCAAGATCGAGCGGCGATTGACAGAGGTTGTAGCCTTGGCGACTTCGATATGGGCGCGGATGGGATTTACTAGGAACACGGCGCTCGCCGCCGTCGTCTTGATCTTCATCGGTGCGGGGCTGTATCTCGTGGCGCGGTCGGCTTGGCCGAGGCGGGATACGGGGCAAAGCGAACGCATCGCTTCGCTGATCGCCGGCTTGCTGGTGACGGCGGTCGTCCTCTGGATCCAGCCGGAGGTGCTCCTCGACGCGCTCACCGGTGAGGTCGCGGGCACGGAAGGCGTCTTCTCGATCGCGGTGATCTTCGGATCCCTCATCCTCGGCGTGGCGATCGCCGACTATCTCATCGGCAGAGTCCTCCCCGGGTTGGCCCGACTCTCGACCTCGCTCGAGTCGCGGAGAAGGGCAATCAGGTCGGCGCTGATCATCATCGCTGGTGTAGCGCTGACAGGTTCGGCCTGGGTGGCTGCCCGGGTCATCGACCCCACCGTCGGGACCGTCATCGGGGACTCGGGCGACCTCAGCGTCGAGCTCGTTGCCGAGTTCGAGCTCCCGGACGGGCCCCACGACCTCGTCTTCACCGGCCCGAACGCGGGATACATCAGCTTTCCCGACTCCATTGCGTTCTTCGAGATCGCCGGGTCGGGAGCGGAACGGTCCCTCGAGCTCACCGAAGTGGTCGACGGCGCCGGGATCGACAACCCGAGAGGTCTCGAGGCGAGCAACGGCTACCTCTTCGTGTCTCAACAGGGCCAGGCTCAGGACGACGCACCCGAGGGCATGTACTCGACACGGGGCGAGGTGATTCGCTTCCTCATCGCCGAGGATGGCTCGCTCGACGATCGCACGGTCATCATCGAAGAGGTCCCCGCGGTGAGCATGCTCCACGGCATCAATGGGCTCGCCGCAGGCCCGGACGGCCTCATCTACCTGGCTATCGGCGGCGCGATGCGTCAGCTCACACCGGAGCCACCCAACTTCGATTGGCTGGGCACGATCCTCCGGTTCGATGTGGACGGCGACGACATCGAGGTCTATGCCGACGGGCTGAGAAACGTCTACGACCTGGAATGGGACGACGGCGGGAGGCTTTGGGGAGTCGACAATGACGGCCCCACCTTCCGTGGCTACCGCGCCGAGGAGGTCTTGCAGATCAAAGAGGGCCAGAACTACGGCTATCCGCACGAGGGAACCTACGCCCCATATCTGGTGCGGACCGACGGGCCGGTTTGGGCACATACTGGCCCGGATGTCGAAGGCACCGCCGGGATCGAGCTGTCCGAGAAGCTCGACCTGGGAACCGGCATCCTCATCGGTGCCCGATCCTTGACCTATCTCCCGTACTCCGAGGACGACACCGGGCTCTACGCGGGGACCGACTTCGACATTCAGGGACTCGAAGTCGTTTTCGACCGCCAGGGCTATTTCACGATCGTCGAGGCCAGCGACGAGGGCCTGCTCTACATCGGCGTCACCGGGCTGTCGTTACAGAGCCATCTCTATCTCCTCGAGGTCGGCCGCTGAAGCCGACCACTGAGGCAGGCGCGGCCGCCGGACGTCACAGCACCAGGGAGGGGTCCACATTCTCGGCCCAGTCGGTGAGGCGGCCGCGGGACAGCCAGTGGGCGCCGGCGACGCCGATCATCGCGGCGTTGTCGGTGCACAGGACGGGATCGGGCAGAGTCAGGGTGACACCTCGCTTGTCGGCCTCCTCTGCGAACCGGTGACGGAGACGGCGATTGGCCAGGACCCCTCCGCCCCCAGCAACGATCCGTGCCTCCGTGGCGTCGACGGCGGCGAAGGTCTTGTCCACCAGCACGTCGACTATGGCCTCCTGGACTGAGGCCGCGACATCCGCCAGCGGCGGGAGCTCGTCTGCCCGGACGGCTTTCTCGATGAAGGTGACGACGGAGGTCTTCAGCCCGGAGAACGAGAAGTGGTATGGGCGATCGGGTAACGCCCGCGGGAATTGGACCGCCGCGGGATCCCCATCGTCGGAAGCGGCGTCGATAGCGGGCCCACCGGGGAAGCCGAGCCCCATGACTCGAGCCAACTTGTCGAATGCCTCGCCCGCAGCGTCGTCAATGGTCTGGCCAAGCGTCTCGTAGTCGCCCCAGTCCGAGACGTGGACGATCTGTGAGTGCCCCCCGGAGGCCAACAGGACCACTGCCGGCGGCCTGAATTCCTCGAACTGGATGCGAGGGGCCATGAGATGGCCCTCCATGTGGTCGATGCCGACGAAAGGCAGTTGGCGGGCCCACGCCGTCGCCTTGGCGAAGGAGTGCCCAACGAGCAGTGCGCCGACGAGACCGGGGCCGGCGGTGGCGGCTACGCCGTCGAGATCGGACGGATGCACTCCGGCGTCGGTCAGCGCCTTGTGGGTGAGGGAGCGGATGGCTTCCACGTGAGCACGAGCGGCCACCTCGGGAACCACACCGCCGAACCGGGAGTGCAGGTCGACCTGGGAAGACAGCACGTTGGAGAGCGCCTCGTTGCCACGCACCACCGCCACGGCCGTCTCGTCGCAGCTCGTCTCGAAGGCGAGGATGGTCGGGTTCACCTCAAGCTCTCCAGGTATCCGGGTGTGTCGATGTCGTGGGCCCAAAGGATGAGTGCGTCTTCGTCTCCGTAGTAACGGGGTCGGATGCCGACGGGCGCCATTCCCATTCGAGAGTAGAGAGACCGGGCAGCTTGGTTCTCCTTGTGGACCTCGAGAGTGAGATGGCGGGCACCTCGGGCGATCGCAGCCTCGATCATTTCGACCATGAGAGCTCGACCGGTTCCTCTCTCCCTCATGTCGGCTGCCACCAGGAGATTGGTCACGTGAGCCTCGTCACCGATGATCATGACCCCACCGAAGCCGATAACGGCACCCGATTCCTCGGCGACGACATAGACCCGGTTCTCGGCGGCCAGCTCGTCACGAAAGACTTGCTCGGACCACGGTCTCGGCTGGTGGCTCTGCTCGAGGGTCACCACGTCGCCGACGTCCTCCGAATACATGGGTCTGATCGCGCTCACAGCCGTCCCCATGGCCCCTCCTCGCGCAGCTTCTCCCAATTGATGGTCACGTCGGGCTCACGCATGTAGAGGGGCCTGATGTCATCGGGAGGCGGGTAGTCGTCACGCTCGTACTTCCCTGCGCCGATCTCTGCGAGGGCGACCGCATAGGGATAGCGGGGTCGCCCCGTCTTCACGTGGTGCATGCCCCGGAAGAAGCCTTCCGGGAGCTCGGCCGCGTCCCCCACCACCAGGCTGTCGTCGGCGGTCGACTGCAGCGTTGCCTTCAGCTCCTCCGAATTCATCAGCTCGGTCGCCGACTCGCGCACCACCCCACCGGGGACCGGTCGGTAGCGGGCGACCGCGAACTCACCACGTCGAGCGTCTGTCACCGCCCATATGGTGCGATGCCCGGTCCTCGCCTCCAGAGCGAGGGCATCGACCGACACCGCCGGGATGATCGGGATGCCGAACGCGGCCGCCAGGCCCTGAGCGGTCGCCACGCCGACCCGGATACCGGTGTAGAGACCGGGGCCGATGTCGACGACCACCGCGTCGAGATCTTCGGGGGACCACCCGACCTGATCGAAACAGAAATCGATGGCTGGGACCAGGAACCCGGCATGGCCGACCCGATCGATGCGAGAGGCCGCGGCCAGGGTGCGTCGATCCTCGACGACGGCGACCGATGAGCCCGGGGTGGCGGTCTCGATCGCCAGCAGCTTCACCGGAGCCCTCCCAGGTCCCGGCGCGCCCATGCGCCCTCGCCGACGAACTCCAGGGTCCGGGACTCGTCCTCGCCTACCCGAAACTCGATCTTGAGGTGATCCATAGGGAGAGCCGACTCGACTGCGGAGCCCCATTCGATCACCAGCACGCCGTCCTTGGACATCTCCAGGACATCGAGGTCGTCGAATTCGCTGATCGACCCGAGACGGTAGACGTCCGCATGGACGAGCGGCATGAAGCCGCTTCGATACTGCCGGACGAGGACGAAGGTAGGGCTCAGCACCGGCTCGTCGACTCCCAGACCGGTGGCCAGACCCCTTGTGAACAAGGTCTTGCCGGCGCCGAGCCCACCGGCGAGGAGGACTATGTCGCCGGGCCGGAGACTGGAGGCTACGCGGCTCCCGAGAGCCTCGGTGTCCTCGGGCGTGGCGCAGCGGACTTGGATCATGTCAGACCCAACTCGGTCTGAGCTGGATCGCTCGTCTCGGGGGCGATCGCCTTCCCTTCCAGGACCTTCGCCACGAGGGCGAAGTCCTCCGCCATCTCCTCTCGCACCCGTGGCCTCCCGCGCAGGGCCGCAGCCGGATGGAACGTTGGGATCAGGGTCGCCCCGAGCCACCAGTCGATTCGCCGACCCCTCATGCGTGTGATCCCCATCTCCGTGGGCAGCAACAGCTTGGTGGCAAAATTCCCCAGAGTGACCACCACGTCGGGGTGGATCATCCGTATCTGCTCTCTCAGGTAGCCCTTGCACGAGTCGATCTCGTCTTCCTTGGGATCGCGGTTCCCCGGTGGCCGACACTTGAGGACATTGGCGATGTAGACGTCCTGGCGGGCCACCCCGATGCCGGACAAGAGCTCGTCGAGTAGCTGGCCCGCGGCCCCTACGAAGGGCTCGCCCTCGAGGTCCTCGTTCTTGCCAGGGGCCTCGCCGACGAGCATCAGGCTCGCCTCTGGGTCACCGGCCCCGAACACCACGTTGGTGCGCGTCTCCGATAAGCGGCACGCGGTGCAGGAAATGGCCATGTCACGAAGTTCGAGGAAGGCAGGCGTAGGCGAGGTCAACGGTTCCCCATTGTGGCAAAGCTCAGACGTTGTCGCCGGAGGCTCGAACAGCTTTCTCTATTGCCCGAGCCGTCGCACCGAAGGCCGCCTCCGCCAGGGAGTGGACCTCGCCAGGGGCAGTCCCAACCGACGCCGCGAACACGACGTCTCCGTCGAAGTCGGTGTGCACCGGGCGCAGACACGCCGCCAAGGCGTCATGGGCGCGAACCACGAGACGGAAGAGCTGGAGGCGGTTCAGGAGGGCGTCGGTCGCGATGACCACGAGAGTGGTGTTGGTGAAGGCCTCGGGGGTGAGATGGGGTGGTCCCGGCTCCGGCTCACCGCCGGTGAGCGACTCTCCTTCGAGTGTGAACACATCACCCACCGCGTTGACCACCGCGAGGACGCCCACCGACGCCTCCCCGATGCTCTTCATGGCCGACCCGAGCCCGCCTGGCCGGCGATGTTCGAACCCACGCCACTTGGCCACCGTGGCGCCGGTTCCCGCCCCCACCAGCCCTGACTCGACTGGACTCGATGACGCCGCCCGGTATGCGGCTTCCCCCTGGTCGGGGCCGGGCCGAGCACCGAAATCGGGGAACAGGTCGAAGATGACGGCCGTGGGCACGATCGGCACCCGACCCACCGGGGTCTCGTGACCCCGCCCGTCCGCCTCCAAACCGCGAACAACACCGTCGGCGGCGGAGAGCCCGAATGCGGAGCCTCCGGTCAGGAGGATGGCCTGGGCCTGCTCGACTCTCATCCCGGGTTGCAACAGGGCGAACTCGCGGGTGCCCGGCGCAGCCCCTCGGGCCTCACCGGCCACGACATTGGGCTCGGGG
>Ga0214469_1000197_pt1 | contig 19168 bp, 13 predicted proteins | sample RVTome_10_FD_187340 | JGI IMG/M metagenome (GOLD analysis project Ga0214469, IMG submission 187340) | Soil microbial communities from uranium-contaminated site in the Upper Colorado River Basin, Wyoming, United States - RVT153D57 HiSeq ... | reverse complement strand
GACTCCCGGTACCAGTCGGCGAGGAGCCCGACGGCGGCGGGGCGGCATCCGGCCCGACGACCAGCTCGAGGAGCCGCGACGCGCCGTTCGGGCTCCGCCGGGGTGAGCTCGACAGCGGTCGCGGCTCGCTCATGGCCGAAGAGAGGGGAGACGGCCCGAATCGTGACGCAGGTTCTGGAAGAAATGTCCGGCGGTGATCGTCGTCGGCACCCGGACCAGACTTTGAGCACTGTCAGTGGCGGGGAGTCACCGTGTGCCCTGGTGCCGGCGGCACCGCCCGCGCCAGACTGGCCCCGGCTTCATCCCCTCCCTGCCATGCCTGTCACCGCGCTCTCCGACGCCGAGCTGCTGGACCAGGCGCGCCACGGCGACGAGGCCGCGTTCACCGAGCTGTACGTGCGGCACCAGGCGGCGGCGCTGCGGTTGGCGTCGACCTACCGCCGGTTGGGTGACCCGGAGGATCTGGTCAACGAGGCGTTCGAGAAGGTTCTGGCCGCCGTGCGGCGGGGGGGCGGGCCAACGGAGGCCTTTCGCGCCTACCTGTTCGTGACCCTGCGACGCCTGGCGGCCGAGCAGGCCGAGCGACCGGCCGACGAACCGCTCGACAACGTCCCGGAGCCAGTCGTTGCGGAAGCGGCAGAGCCGGAGATGGCACGGGCCGACCGGGACATCATGAACGACGCCTTCGAGTCGCTGCCCGACCGGTGGCAGACGGTGTTGTGGCACACCGCCGTGGACGGGCGGGCGCCCCGCGAGCTGGCCGCCGTGCTGGGCGTTTCGGCCAACGCCGCCGCCGCCCTGGCATACCGGGCCAGGGAGAAGCTGCGGCAGGCGTACCTCCAGGCGCATCTACTGGCATCACCGCATCCCGAATGCGAGCCGTACCGGTCGCGGCTCGGTGCCTACGTGCGCGGCGGCCTGAGCCGCCGCGACCAGGCGGCGACGAAGCGTCACGTCGACCGCTGCGCATCGTGCCAGGCACTCGTCGTGGAGCTGACCGACGTGAACCGGATGCTGGTGCGCTCCTTGCTGCCGTTCTTCCTGGTGGGTGGCAGCCAAGTGGCAGCACTGGCGGCCGCCGGCGCCGCCGCGGGAGGAGGTGCCGCCGGTACCGCGGAAACGGGAGCCGGAGCGGCGGCAACCTCGGGGTCGGCGCCCGGTGGCAAGAGCGCGTGGCGCCGCGTGCGTGACCTGGCGCCTTCGGCTGGGAGTGCAGGGGTGGCCGCGGCGTTGATCGCCGGCCTGACGGTGGCCAGCCTGGCCGTGTCACGGGGCGACGGGCAGACCGATGTGGCCGCGGACGCCGCTGGTCTCGGCAGCGGACTCGACGGTGGCGGCGGACTCGACGGTGGCGGCGATGGCTCCTTCGAGCCCGATCCGGGCGACAACGAGCCGCCTGCGGACGACCTCCTGACACTCGACCCGTTCGACGCCCCGGCCGGATTCGACTCGGACCGGCGGTTCGGCGGCGGCTTCGACGGTGGCTCCTCGCCGAGCCGCTTCGACGCTCGCCCGCCGTTCGATCGGGGCGCGCCGCTAGGAGGCCCGGCGAGCCGGGCGCCGAGTCCGTCGCTGGGCCCCTCGCCGAGCGCACCGCCGGCGAGCCCACCTCCGGCCGCTACGCCCCCGCCCCCGACACGCCCGACGCCTCCGCCTCCCAGTGGTCCGGGCCCCGCCGAGCCACCGCCCCCACCGGTGGTGCCGCCCCTGGCCTTCGTCGGCGCACCCGTGTGGGCCCCGTCAGGCGTGGGGCGGGGCGAACTGACCGTGCGGATCGGAGAGGCCAACGCTCAGCTGGCACCGGCCGCAGCCGCAACGACGGCGACGACGGCCGCCGCGTCGGCGACGCCGGCCGACCGGCAGCTCCAGATCCAGCTCACGCCCGGGGTCCAGGCGGTGGCGGACGGCCTCGATCCCCGGTGCACGGTGGTCGCTGCGGGCGGCAGCCAGGCGATCGAGTGCGTCGTCCAACCACCGCCCCGGGATACCAGCGCCGCGGTCCGCGTCGGGCTCAACACCGGCGCACCGGACCAGTCGGCGACCGTGACGCTGCGCCGAAACAGCGTCGTGGAGGGCAGCGCGGTCGTGCCACTCGACCGCTACGAGGAAGGCTTGGCGCTGGTTGCGAGCACATGGGCCCCGTTCGGCCTGGAGGGCCACCAGCTGCCGATCGGCCGGCTGACGATCGGTGCCGAGCAGCTGGGCCAGCGCCCGCTCCCGGGCGTGTCGCTCGAGGTGACGCTGGCCGGCGACGCCGGCTTCGTGCCGGCCGTGCCGGGAGTCAGGCTGCTGCCGGAGGGGTGCGCCACGCCGGACTGGCCGATGCCCGGAGGCAGCGGCGAGGTACGGCTGCCGCCGGCTCCATCCCGTCCGCCGGCGCTGGTCGGCGGCCTGCCGACCACCGTCGTCTGCGAGCTGGACGAGTTGCCACCCGGTGCCGCTCCGCAGTTGCGCGACCTGGTCGCATTGGTGCGCCCCTGGTACCGGGACGGCGACGGCGTGGACGAGGAGCCGTCGGCGACGGTGACGCTGAAGCTCCGGGATCCGGCGGCGGACCCCAACGTCCCGCCCGAGGTCCACGAGATCAACACGGCGACGGTCGACCTCGACCTTCCCGAGGGCTAGCCCGGGCTCGTCACCCCCCCTGATCCCGAAAGTTCTCCCAATAGCGGCTCGGGGTGGGCCCGCGCTGGCCCTGGTACTTGGACCCCACCCGCGCCGAGCCGTACGGCACGTCCGCCGGCGTCGTCATGCGCAGGAAGCTCACCTGCCCGATCTTCATGCCTGGATACAGCGTGATCGGCAGGTTGGCCACGTTGGACAGCTCCAACGTGATGTGCCCGGAAAATCCCGCATCGATGAATCCGGCGGTGTTGGATACGAACACGCCACCGCGGCCGGCCAGGAAGTTCTCGATCCTGCGCCCGCCGGGCCGCACCTCTAGATCGAAGATTCGTTCCACCGTTCCGGTGTCACGCACCTCCACGACCTCGTCCCACAACAGATCGCCATCGGTAAGCCGACGCAGCCTGGGGAGCGACGGAGCGTCCGGTGCCGCAGGGGCGATCGCCTCGTGGATGCGCCGCAGCGTTCTCCGGCGCACCGCATCCCGCCCGCGCCGGCGCTCGATGTTGTTGAGATCGGACACGTGCCGGTAGCCAGCGCGCATGGCCAGGTCGGCCTGGGTCAACCCACTCTCCTTTCGGGCCGCTACGAGAAGCTGATCCGCCAGCGGAACTGCCGTGAGCAGCTTGTGCTCTCCGTCGGGGGCATAGACTTGCCACGAGGGCAGGGCGTTTCCGCGTGCCGGGCGGCTGCAACAGCCCGCACGGAGTCCGAGGCGGGCAAACAGGAGGAGCAGGTCGCCGACCAGGCCCTCAGAGGTCGTCCACACCGACGTACGGCCACCATCGAGCGATCGGTCCTCGTCGAAGAGACCCGCCAGGAAGGCCTCGATCAGCGGGCGCGACCAGCCGAACACCACCGCCGGCACTCGCTTGTTTGGTGCCTTTCCGCCCGTACCGAGCCAACCGAGAAGCGCTCCCAGGATCGACGAGCCGCACGTCAGTGCCCCGGGGCCACGATGGAAGGTAAGGCCGAGCCCGCTCAGCACGGCGGCGGCCCGATCCAGGATCCGCTGATCGGTGTTCGAGATGACAACCCGCTGTTGCCGTCGATAACCCTCGGCGACATAGAGACCGAGGACCCAGGCCCGCTCGGCGTCAACCCTGATCCGCGCCGGCACGGCATTGCGACCACCGCGCCAGCCGATGAGGTCGGCCGGGCCCAGCGCCGCAACGAGGCCGGGTACCTGTCGGGCGACGCCGAAGGGAAGCGCACCACGGCGGCGGTAGTAGCTCACGGCCCGGTAGCCACAGGACCGCAGCAGTCGAGACACCTCCTCGCCGTGATGCCCGTGAACCGCAGCAACGGTCGGGCCGACGATCGTCAGTTCGCACGGCGCGGGATCCGGCACTGTCTCGGCGACGACGATGTCTGCCGACTGCTCCTGCTGGGGTCCTATCGTGTCCGCCGCTGGATCCGGGACGATCCCGGGTACCGCCACATGGACGCCTGGCTTCAGCGCACGCGTGCTCACCTTCGTGAGCTCCCCGCGACGATCGAGCGTGAAGAGGTTGTGCCCGGCGGTCACCCGCACCTGGCGGCCGGAGGCGAGCTCGACCTCATAGATCCGATCCGGCGGTCCTTCGTACCAGCCGGTGATCTCGTGGTATTCCACAGCGAACGTGTCTGGATCGAACGCGGCCACCTTGGCGTGCCGTTGTTTGCGAACGACGTCCTCGATGGGACGAGGAAGGAGCACACCGTCGTCCAAGACCCAGACTGGCTCGGAGCCCGGCAGGCTCGAGTGGATCAGCAGGCCCAGCCGGCCGAGCGAGCTCTTGCCCTCAATGCGCCCCACCAGGTCGTCGGGCAGGGACACTTTCTCGTACGTCGAACCGAGCACGAATTCGCCCGGGTGGAGGATGAACGCCTCGCCCTCGCCGATCTCGACCAGGCGCGTGAGGTCCTCGAGGTCCTCCTTGACGTCTATCACCGGCATCGTGTGGTTGAGGAAGACCCGGAACAACCGGTCGAGGCGCAGATCGACCGACGACGGCTGGATGCACGACTGGTCCAGGGGGTCGATGACGATGCGGCCGGCGTCGAGCTGCTCGCGAATGGTGCGGTCCGACAGGATCATCGGCCGCCGACCCTAGTGGTCGCCGGCGGTCCTTCCGGCTAGCGGCACCCGCCCGATCGGCGATCAAAGAAGCTCGTCGGCTAGCCTCGCCGTCTCACCCCGCGGGTGTAGTTCAATGGCAGAACGTCAGCTTCCCAAGCTGATAATGCGGGTTCGATCCCCGTCACCCGCTCTCCCCGATCCACCCCCGGCCGGGAGCAGTCCGAGCATCTCGACTTGCGTGCGTCGCAGCTCTGACTCGAGCGGTCGGCTCACCCGGATCTCGATGTAGCGAACCGTGGGTATCCCCCACGGACCGGCCTGATCTCGGTACAACCAGTCCGTGAGGCTGAGGACCTGGGCGATCGCCGGAGCGGCGGTCCTGCTATTGGCTGCCTGCGGTACCGGCCCGTCGGGCGACGGCGAGGGTGCGGCGACGGCGCAGGAAGCGGCGGCGGAGGCTACGACAACCGCGCCACCTACGACCGTCCCGCCCGCCCAGCCGCCCCCGGTTCAACAGCTTCAGGGGCTCCCGGTCGCGCTCACCAAGGTGGCCGACACCCAGATGCTCACAGCGATCGCCTGGCGTGATGGTGACCCCAACCCCTATCTGGCCGACCAGCACGGCCAGATCTACCACCTGGTCGACGGACGATCCGAGCCGGTCCTCGATCTGACTGCGGAAGTCATGGATTACGAGCCCGGCGCCGAATACGGCATGCTCGGCATGACCTTCGACCCTGTCGACCGCCGGATCATCCTTGGCTTCAACGGCAACGACGTCGACACCCGAATCGTCTCCTACGCCGTAGGCGACGATGGTCGGCCCGATCCCGCGTCGGCGCGCGAGATCTTGCGCGTTGCCCAGCCTGGTGTCGGGCACAACAGCGGCCACCTTGCCTTCGACGCGGACAACAACCTGCTCATCAGCATGGGAGACGGGGGAGGCAGCCGGGGTGCCGATGCGCAGGACATGACGAAGCTCCTGGGAGGGCTCCTGCGGATCACTCCCAACCGCGAAGGTCCCGGTTACACAGTGCCCAACGACAACCCCTACGTGGGCGCAACCGGCGTCGCGCCCGAGATCTGGGCCAAGGGCATGCGCAACCCGTGGCGGTTCTCGATCGACCACGGAACCGGCGACCTTTGGATCGGTGTCGTCGGTGAATCCAGTTGGGAGGCCATCTACAAGATCCCTGCGGGACAGAAGGGCGTCAATCTGGGTTGGCCGACGTACGAAGGTTCGCATGTGGTCCACTTCAATGACGAGGTCTCTGCGCCCGCTGACCCGGTGATGCCGGTTTACGAGTATTCCCACAGTGTAGGGCCCGCGGTGATTGGGGGCTATGTGTACCGGGGTGAAGCGATTCCAGCCCTCCGGGGCGCCTATGTGTTCATGGACATGACCGGGCCCATATGGGCCATGGGTGCCGACGGCGTGGTCGAGCTCGACATCCAGGCTGGCGGTCTTCAGACGTCCTTCGGCGAGGACCCCAGCCGTGAGCTGTGGCTGCTCACGCAGCAGAACGGTGTCTTCAGGCTCGAGGCGGGGTGACCGTCGAGCTGACCGGAGAAAGAGCGCTATCCCCTCAGCCGCTAAGATGCACCACCACTAGGGCGTAGGTCGTTAAGGTCACGCGCCGTTCGGTCTCGGATCGTGGAGGTTCCCTCAGTGCGGGTGACTGGTACCGGCCACGCAGGAATGCGCATCGACACGCCGGCGGGCAGCATCCTGTGCGATCCATGGGTCAACCCCGCCTTCTTTGCCTCGTGGTTCCCCTTCCCCGACAACTCACAGCTCGACTGGGAGCGTCTCGGGGAGATCGACTACCTGTACATTTCCCACCTGCACCGCGATCATTTCGACGCCGCGCATCTGCGCCGGTTCGTGTCGAAGTCGGCGACGGTGCTGCTGCCCGACTACCCGACCAGCCAGTTGGAAGACGAACTGCACGCGCTGGGATTCACGAAGTTCCTGCGTACACGATCCAATGAGCCCGTCGCACTTGGCGACGGGCTCACCATCATGATCCAAGCGCTGACGTCACCGAACGATGGGCCGATCGGCGACTCGTCGCTCTGGGTCGAACACGACGGGATTCGACTGCTCAACCAGAACGATGCTCGGCCCGCCAACCTCAGCGAGTTCGCCAAGCTGGGTCCGGTGCACGCACACCTGCTGCAATTCTCGGGTGCCATCTGGTATCCGATGACCTACGACATTTCGGCGACTGCACGCCTCGAGCTGGGCAGACAGAAGCGTTCCCGGCAATTCGACCGAACCATCCGATACATAGATGATCTCAAGGCAAGCTGGGTTTTTCCGATTGCCGGGCCCCCGTGCTTCCTCGACGACGAGCTCTGGTCGCTCAACGACCTGGGCGACGACGATGCCAACATATTCATGGATCAGCAGGTGTTCATCGACCAGTACCGGGAGTGGGGGTACGACAACGGAAGGATCCTGCTGCCGGGGAGCGTCGCAGAGCTCACTGGCGACGACTGCACCGTACGGCACCCGGTGAGCGACGTCCGGTGCTTCTTTGCCCACAAGGCGGAGCACCTGCGCGCCTACCGCGATCGGCAGCGCCCGGTGATCGAGGCGGAGAAGGCATCCTGGCCTCACCCGGAGATCGACGTCTTCGACGAGCTGAAGCAGCGTATCGAGCCGCTCCTGCACGAGTCGACATTCCTGGCCGCCCGAGTCGACGGGTCAGTGCTCCTGAAGCTCGTGGGCGACGACGGTGAATCCATCGAGCCTCTGCTGATCGACTTCAGCGCCAGGCAGGTGCGACGATACGCCAATGAGGTTGTCCGCTACCAATTCACGACCAAGCGGACTCTGGTCGAACACCTCCTGTATACCGGAGAGATCGACTGGGTCAATTCGTTGCTCCTCTCCTGCCGGTGTTCGGCAAAGCGCCGGGGACCGTACAACGAAGCCGTGTTCGCGTTCCTCAAGTGCCTCTCCACCGAGCGCCTGCAGTACGCCGAAGGGTGGTACGCCGAGCAGTCACCCGACGTCGATGACATCCCGCTCGACGGGTGGGTCGTGCAGCGCCGCTGCCCGCATCTGAAGGCCGACCTGAGCCGGTTCGCGGTCATCGACGGCAACGTGCTCACCTGCCAAATGCACGGTTGGCAGTTCGACCTCGACACCGGGCTATGCCTGACCAGCCCTGATCACGCGATCCGCGCCCAGCGCGCGCAATAGGCCCGCCCGCTCACGCCGCCTCGTCAGCCGGGATGTCCCCGAAGAAGCCGGCGATCGCCTGCAGCCGGCCGTCATCGGCAAGCTCGCTGACATCGGTGCCGGTGATCACGATCGAGCCGTCGGGCGCCGCGAACTCGAACGCGTAGCGCGCCACGTTGTGATGGGCGTCGACGCCGCTCGTCCGGCGGAACGTGTGGCCCGGGTACTGGGCGATCACGCCCTGGGCGAGCTCGTCGAGCGCGGCGTGGCCCTGGACGTCGAACAGCGGGTCGACGAAGCGGCCGTCCTCTGCCCAGGCCGCGCGGATCAGCTCGGCCCGCCGGGCGGCATCGGTCTCGGTCAGGCCCTCCAGGTAGGCGTCGACGGTCGTCTTGACATCGCTCATGGGAGTGTCTCCTCGGTGCTTTGTGCAGTGTCGACCACGAGACTGAGCCACTCCCCGACCGGGAGCGATTACCTGCCACGTAAGGGTGCCCACGACCCGATCCCGTTACGGTCGAGTGCCATGAGCGTCGTGTCTCCACCTCGCGCCGTCGGTGACCTCCTGCGACAGTGGCGGCACCAACGGCGGATGAGCCAGCTCGGCCTCGCCGCCGAGGCCGAGGTGTCGGCCCGGCACCTGAGCTTCGTCGAGACCGGCCGGTCGCGCCCGAGCCGCGAGCTGGTGCTGCACCTGGCCGAGCACCTCGACGTGCCCCTGCGCGACCGCAACACGCTCCTCATGGCCGCGGGCTTCGCCCCCACGTACCCAGAGACACCGCTCGACGCCGAGGAGATGGCTCCCGTGCGCGACGCTCTCGACAAGATCCTCAGCAGCCATCTGCCGTTCCCGGCCGTCGTGGTCGACCGTCACTGGAACCTGGTGTCCGCCAACGAGACGGCGCTCGCCATCTTCACCGACGGCGTCGCCCCCGAGCTCCTCGGCCCGCGCACCAACGCGCTGCGGGTGTGCCTGCACCCCGACGGCCTCGCGCCCCGCATCGTCAACCTCCGCGAGTACAGCGCCCATCTGATCGAGCGGCTCGACCGCCTGGCGGCCGCCTCGGCCGATCCGGAGCTCCTGTCGCTGCGTGACGAACTGCGCCGGTACCCGGGGGTCGCGGCCGGCCATTCGGGTGGTTCCGACACCGCGGCACGCCTGTTCGTCCCGCTGGTGCTGCGCGGCGGCGCTGGCGAGCTGACCTTCTTCAGCACGATCGCCACGTTCGGAACGGCGCACGACATCACGGTCGCCGAGCTCGCCATCGAGGCGTTCTTCCCGGCCAACGAGCGGACCACTGCGGCCCTGCGTCGGCTCTGAGCGCGGCGGTCGGTTATTCGTTCGCCAAGGCCGGGAACCTCCGCCAAAGTGTCTGCCGTATGTCGAGGCGACCGAAGGGGGTGCCGATGATCGACAGCTTCCACGAGCAGGGCTCGATGACGATGCTGCTCGGCCGCGCCCTCGGTCTGGTTCCTCCCGGAACCTGATCCCGGCGCAGCGCCGGATCTCCGCCCGGCCGAGCCGCCACCAGGGGCCGATCGCGCCCCGATGTACCCGTACTCGCGCGGCCGCGCGGCCGCGCCCCTCCGAGAGGAAATTGCCATGTTCCAGCACGACTACGTGGTCCAGCTGTTGGTCCGCGACAAGCAGAGCGAGCTGCGCAAACGGGCACCACATCGCGTCCGGGCACCGTCGTCCGAACGACGGTGGCGGCGTCCGCCCCGGCGCTAGCCGCACCCAGGGGCCGCGGCGGTGGGCCGGTCCACACCGCGGGTCGACGCTACGCTCGGCCCACATGGATCAACCCGCCGCCGAGGCCTGGAGCATCCAACCCAACGGGCCGCTGGTCGGCGAGGTGCGGGTCCGCGGATCGAAGAACGCCGTGTCCAAGCACATGGTCGCCGCCATGCTGGGGACCGAGCCCGGCACGCTCACCAATGCGCCCGAGGTCGGCGAGGTGGGGATCACGGCCGACATCCTCACCTCCCTGGGGGTCGGCGTCGACATCGAGGGCGACCGCATCACGGTCGAACCGACCACCACACCCGGGGCCAAGGTGCCCTTGGAGTTCAGCGGGCTCAACCGCATTCCCATCCTGCTGCTCGGGCCGCTGCTCCACCGCAACCACGAGGCGTTCGTTCCCCTCGTGGGTGGCGACCGCATCGGGCAACGGCCTGTCGACTTCCACATCGCCGCCCTCGAGGCGATGGGGGCGGAGATCGACGTGACCCCCGAGGGCATCGCGGCCAGGGCCGTCCGCCTCCGTGGCGCGCGCATCGCCCTGCCGTACCCGAGCGTGGGTGCCACCGAGACCGTGCTGCTGTCGGCCGTCCTGGCCGAAGGCCGCACGGTGCTCGTCAACGCCGCGGTCGAGCCGGAGGTCACCGAGCTGGCGCTGTTCCTCCAGCGGATGGGCGCACAGATCAGCCTCCGTCCCGACCGGCGCATCGTTGTCGAGGGGGTCGACCGATTGGGGGGAGCGGCCACCCGGCTGCAGGGCGATCGCCTCGAGGCGTTCTCGTACCTGGTGGCGGGGCTCATGACCGGTGGACGGGTGCGGGTCGCCGGCTGCGTCCAGGACCGATTGGTCACCGCCATCGACACGCTCCAGAAGATGGGCGCCCGCTTCGAGATCACCGACGAGTGGATCTCGGCCAGCGCCGACGGCCTGCGCACTGCGGCGGTTCAGACCGACACCCATCCCGGGTTCATGACCGACTGGCAGCCGCCCCTCATCGTGCTGATGACGCAGGCCGAGGGGATGTCGGTGCTCCACGAGACCGTCTACGAGGACCGCCTGGTCTACGTCGACGCCCTCACCCGGATGGGTTGCGAGATCGAGCTCTACGACACCTGCCTGGGTGGGCCGGCCTGCCGCTTCCACGACACCAACGCCGTGCACTCGGCCGTCGTGCGGGGCGTGTCAAAACTGCACGGCGCAGAGGTGACCATCCCCGACGTGCGGGCCGGGTTCTCGTCGGTCATCGCCGCCGCCGTGGCCGAGGGCCCGTCGCTGCTCCGCGGCATCGAACACCTGGAGCGCGGCTACCACCGGCCCTTCGAGACGCTGGAGTCTTTGGGACTGCGCCTCGAGCGCGTGCCGGTCGAGGCCTGACCGTCATCCGCCGACTGTGTCAGCCCGAAACCAGGCTGGCCAGGGCCCAGATGGCGGCGACGGTTCCGACCAGGATCATCACCACGCTCCGCGCCACGGGTGCCTGTGCCAGCTCGCCATCGCGGGGCTTGCCGGGGGGGCGGACAAGGGCCGTCAGGCTGCCGACCGCCATCGCCGAGCCCAACGCCAGCACCAGCCATGCCAAGAGGTCCTCACCGAGGAACATGGACCGAGCGTACGGGCTGACCTGGCGAGACCGGCAGTCGGCGCGAGCGGCAGAGCCCGCATCACACCTGGTTGTCGACCGTGGCGGATAGCGTCGCTGTCCATGATGACGCCGACCATCGGCTGGCGGGAATGGGTGGCGCTGCCCGAGCTGGGTGTCGATGCCATCAAGGCCAAGGTCGACACCGGAGCACGGTCGTCGACCCTACACGCATGGGCGGTCGAGGTCGTCGACCACCCCCACGCCGGGCCGGTGGTGCGCTTCGTGCTCCATCCCCACCAACGCGATGTGTCGCTGACCATGGCAGCCGACGCACCGCTCGTGGGTTGGCGCGACGTCCGGTCGAGCAACGGCACGCTCGAGCGACGTCCGGTCATCCGCACGCCCGTGGTCATCGCGGGTAGCCGCGTCCCCATCGAGCTGACGCTCACCCGGCGCGACGAGATGGGCTTCCGCATGCTGATCGGCCGCCTGGCGCTTCGACGTCGATTCGTCATCGACCCGGCGCGATCGTTTGCGGGTGGGGGCACTACAGTCGCCGCCTCGTCCGCTTCCTCCCGGCCGCTGGCCGGGTGGGTCTCGGCTGCACGCTGACGGCAACTCGAACCATCGTGGGTTCCAGTCGTGAAGATCGCCATCCTGTCGCGCAACCCCAACCTGCACTCGACGGCTCGACTGCGGGCCGCCGCCGAGGCGCGTGACCACGCCGTGCGGGTCATCGACTACCTGCGCTGCTACATGAACATCACGGCCCACCGCCCCACCGTGATCGTGCAGGGCACCGAGCTGACCGACGTGGACGCCGTGATCCCGCGCATCGGCGCCTCGCACACCTTCTACGGCACCGCCGTGGTGCGCCAGTTCGAGATGATGGGCGTGTTCACCGCCAACGAGTCGCAGGCCATCAGCCGGGCACGCGACAAGTTGCGGGCCCTGCAGCTCCTGGCGCGCAACGGGCTCGGCCTCCCGGTCACCGGCTTCGCCCACTCCACCAAGGACATCGACGGCCTGCTCGAGACCGTCGGCGGGCCGCCCATCGTGGTCAAGCTCACCGAGGGGACGCAGGGGATGGGCGTCGTGCTCGCCGAGACCCGCAAGGCGGCCGAGTCGGTGATCGCCGCCTTCCGCCAGCTCGATGCCAACATCCTGGTGCAGGAGTACATCAAGGAGGCCGGCGGCACCGACATCCGGGCCTTCGTGGTGGGGACGCGGGTGGTGGCGTCCATGCGGCGCCAGAGCGCCCCCGGCGAGTTCCGGTCCAACCTCCATCGGGGTGGCACCGCCGAGAAGATCCGCCTGACCCCCGAGGAACGGTCCATGGCCGTGCGGGCCGCCCGCACCATGGGGCTCAACGTGTGCGGCGTCGACCTCGTCCGCTCCCGGCACGGTCCCCTGGTGCTCGAGGTCAACAGCTCGCCCGGCCTGGAGGGCATCGAGGCCGCCACCAGTACCGACGTGGCCACGCGGATCGTCGAGTGGATCGAGAAGAGCCACGCCACCCGGCCGCAGAGGCCCCGGCGCAAGGGGTGACGGCCCGCCATGCCTTCGAGCACGACCCGCACCGCCCGTAACCGGCCCGTCGAGATCGCCGGCACCACGGTGGGCCCGGGGCGACGGCAGCTCGTCGAGGTGCCGGTCGCCCGCCTGCCCACCGCCACCCGGTTCAACCTTCCGATCATGGTGCTCAACGGGCAGCGGCCCGGCCCCAGGCTGTGGCTCTCGGCCGTGGTGCACGGCGACGAGCTCAACGGGCTCGAGATCATCCGCCGGGTGCTCGAGGTGGTCCGGCCCCGCCGACTTGCCGGAATGCTGTTGGCCGTCCCCGTCGTCAACGTGTTCGGGATGATGACCGAGACCCGCTACCTGCCCGATCGCCGCGACCTCAACCGGTCGTTCCCCGGGTCGGCCAAGGGATCGCTGGCGGCGCAGCTCGCCAATCTCTTCATGACCAACGTGGTGGCGGCGTGCGACATGGGCATCGACCTGCACACCGGCAGCGATCACCGGTTCAACCTGCCGCAGATCCGCGGCGACCTCGAGGACCCCACGACCGTGCGCCTGGCGCGGGCGTTCGGTGCACCGGTGAGCGTCCACTCGCCGTTGCGGGACGGATCGCTGCGGGAGGCGTGCCGGCGGCGGGGCATCCCGGTTGTCGTGTACGAGGGTGGCGAGTCCGACCGGTTCAACGAGACCGCCATCAGCGCCGGGGTCGACGGTGTGCTGCGGGTGCTGGCCGATCTCGAGATGCGGACCAGCGATCCCTCGCCGGTCAGGAGCCCCGCCACCACGATCGTGCGGCACACCCACTGGGTGCGGGCCCGGCGCACCGGGATCCTGCGCTCGCCCGTGCGAGCGGGCCAACGGGTCGCCAGGGGCGACGTGCTGGGGATCATCGCCGACGCGGTCGGGGACTCCCGGGCCACCATGAAGGCCCCGTTCGATGCGGTGGTGATCGGCCACACCCAGCATCCGCTGGTCAACCGTGGCGACGCCCTGTGGCACCTCGCCAACCTCGATCCGGCCGCCAAGGGAACCGCGGCCCGCCCGCCCCGCGGGCGCTGATTGGTGGCCTGCCCACACGGGGGCGGGGGGCACCGGCGATTCCCCGGACCCGGGCCGAGCCATTAGCGTGCCCGGCGATGTCGAGCCGGTATCGCCTGGTCGCGCTCGTCGGACTGCTGCTCCTGGGGGCAGCCGTCGTCGGGATCTTCGCCCTCATGGGCGACGACGAGGGCCCGCCCGCGGCCGAGGACGCCGGGGCCTACCTGGACGCTTGGGAGGAGGGCGACTACGCCGGCATGCGGGAGCACGTGCTCGAGGCACCCGACTCGTTCGACACGATCCACCAGCAGATCGTCGACAACCTCGGCGTCACGTCGTCCAGCTACGAGCTCGGTGAGGTGGACGCCAGCGGCGACAGCGCCATAGCCCGCTTCACGGCCGCGCTGCAGCTCGACGGGCTGGGCGAGTGGTCGTACGACGGGGCGCTGTCGCTGACCCTGGGCGACGGCGATCTCGGGTGGCTCGTCGACTGGACGCCGGCCGCGGTACACCCCCGTCTGGGAAGCGACCAGACCCTGACGCGGACGCGTGAGGTGCCCCCGCGGGCCCCGATCGTCGACAAGGACGGCGAGCCGCTGGCCTCCACCGGTCCCGGCAGCATCGTCGGCCTCGAACCCCAGGCCATCCAGGACCTCAACCAGGTGAGGGCGGCGCTCCAGCAGCAACTGGGGGTCGACCCGGCGGCGGTCGACAGGGCGCTGGGGGCACCAGGCGTAGAGCCCAACCACTTCGTGCCGATCATCGCCGTGAGCCAGGCTCGGTACACGCAGGCGGCGCCCGTGATCTATCCACTGCCGGGCACCCGGTTCCGGGACACCACCGTGCGTACGACGCCATCGCCGGGGTTCGCCGAGCACGTGTTGGGGCGCACCGGCGAGATCACCGCCGAGCGGCTCGAGGAGCTCGGGCAGCCCTACCGGAGGGGCGACGCCGTCGGTCTCAGCGGCATCGAGGCCGCCTACGAGACCCAGCTCGCGGGCACGCCATCGGGAGACATCCAGGTCGCCGACGACGAGGGCGAGGTGGTCGAGGTGCTGGACCGCATCGAGGGTCAGGAACCGCAACCCGTGGCGACCACACTGGACCGAACAGCGCAGGCGGCGGTGGAGTCCGCCCTGGCGGCCACCGACCAACCGGACGCCGCCGTCGTGGTCGACCGCGACGGCAACGTGCGAGCCGCGGCGTCGAGGCCGCTGGCCGACTTCAACCGGGCACTGTCCGGTAGGTATCCGCCGGGGTCGACGTTCAAGGTGGTGACGACCGGCGCCCTGTTGGCCAGCGGCGTCACGCCGGACACACCGGTCGAATGCGCGCAGACGATCAACGCCGGGGGTCGGGACTTCAAGAACTTCGAGAGCTCCAGACTCGGCACGGTGCCATTCGGGCTGGCGTTTGCCGAGTCGTGCAACACCGCGTTCATCAGCGCCTCGGCGGGGGTGCCTGACGCCGAGCTGGAGGCGGCAGCCGAGAGCTTCGGGTTCAACACCGATTACTCGGTCGGGCTCAACACGTTCGGGGGCAGCTTCCCGACCCCGGCCGACGCCACCGAGCATGCGGCCGCTTCCATCGGCCAGGGACGGGTCGAGGCGAGCCCGCTGCACATGGCCACGGTGGCGGCGGCGGTGATCGACGGCACGTGGGACGCGCCCGTGTTGCTTCCCGATCCCCCTGCCGGTAACGACACCGGCGCCGAGGCGACGTCGACCACCCCGACGCCTGCACCCGACGCCGCGCAGACGACCACCACCGCCGGCACCGAAGGCGAGTCGGCAGCCGGCGGGGGCCACGCAGCACGGTCCGAACCGAGGACGCTGCCGGCGGGGACCGCCCAGACGCTGCTCGGCCTCATGGGGCGGGTCGTCAGCGAAGGCAGCGGCCAGGAGGCGGCGATCACCGGGGTCGAGATCGCCGGCAAGACCGGCACGGCGGAGTTCGGCAGCGGCGACCCGCTGCCGACCCACGCCTGGTTCATAGGGATCCGCGGCGACAACGCCGTGGCGGTGCTGGTCGAGGGCGGTGGCGTCGGCGGTCGGGTGGCGGCACCCATAGCCGGCGCGATCCTGGCCGGGCTCCCGGGAGGCTGACCCCGAGCGGCGGCGCCGTTCCCGCGGGCGGCGGCGGGCGCTTGACCTCTAGTTCACTTGAGGTTCTACCGTTCGCTCCATGCACGCGATTCGTCAACACGAGTTCGGGCCCGCCGAGAACCTGATCCACGAGGAGGCCGCAGACCCGGTTCCCGCCGCGGAACAGGTGCGCATCGCGGTGGAGACCGCCGGCGTGCACCTGCTCGACACGACGATCCGCAAGGGGCAGTCCGGAGGACCGTTTCCCCTCCCCGACCTGCCCATGACGCCCGGGCGCGAGGTAGCCGGTCGGGTGGACGCGGTGGGGCCAGGAGTCGACGAGGGCTGGCGTGGGCGCCGGGTGGTGGCCCACCTCGGCATGGCGAGCGGCGGCTACGCCGAGCTGGCGGTGGCTCCGGTGGGCGCGCTGCACGAGTTGCTTGACCACCTGACTGCCGACGTGGCCGTGGCGATGATCGGCACCGGTCGGACCACGATGGGCATCTTGGAGGTCGCCCAGCCGACGCCGGAGGATGTGGTGCTGGTGACCGCGGCGGCGGGCGGCATCGGCAGCCTCCTGGTGCAGGCGGCGCACAACCTGGGTGCGGTGGTGGTCGGCGTGGCCGGCGGGCCGGACAAGGTCGAGCGGGCCCGAAGGCTGGGCGCCGACGTAGGCGTCGACTATCGGGAGCCCGCCTGGGCCAAGGCGGTGCGGGATGCCCTCGACGGCCGGAACATCACGGTGGCGCTCGACGGTGTCGGTGGTGACATCGGCCGCGGCGCCCTGGAGCTGCTCGGGCCGGGAGGACGGATCGTGATGTTCGGCTGGTCGTCGGGAGAGCCCCTTCAGATCTCCACCAGTGACCTGTACGCCGGGGGGATCACTGCATCGGCGGCGGTGGGACCGCGCATCATGCAGCGCCCTGGCGGCATGCGAGACCTGGAGACGCGGGCGCTGGCCGAGGCGGCTGCCGGTCGGCTCGTCCCGCTGGTGACGGGCTTCCCACTCGCCGAGGCGGCGCAGGCTCATGCGGCGCTCGAGACCCGCAGGACGGTCGGCAAGACGGTGCTGGTGCCCTGAGGGGGGAGCCTGCTGCGAGGTTGGGCCCCGGCACCCAACCTCGCAGCAGGACTTCTTGGTCAGTCCACCCTGGCCATGTTGGCGAAACGGGTGAACTGCTCGAGGAAGGCCAGCCGCGTGATCCCCGTCGGCCCGTTGCGGTGCTTCGACACGATGATCTCGGCCTGTCCGCGATCGGGTGAGTCGGGGTGGTAGACGTCGTCGCGATAGATGAACATCACGACGTCGGCGTCCTGCTCAATACTATTCTCCACCGTGATCGTATTTGCAATGAAGTTATGCGTTTCTTCTACAGTTGCGTCGTAAACTAGAGCTTCACCTAACGCGCTTATTTCCAATACTTTGTCCCACGAGACATCCGAGAACGCGAACCGCCTAAGATGATCGTCGTTTAGCACGGCGTTGATTGCTCTCAGGCGTTCACGGCTCAACGGCGACACGTAGAGCTGATGGCCGCCCATACCCGCCTGTCGGGCCAGGTCCGCGGCCGATATACCCGCATCAAGCTGAGCGCGTCTCACGTGTGGCAGAACTGCGCGAGGCAGGGAGTCTCGATAGCTCGATCGGGTAACTCCCTGAAGCCAGGCCGAGATCGAGGCGACGCTCGAGGATCGTTGCCCGAAGACGCCGACCTGTGAAACAAAACGCCGCATGTTGTCTGCGCCTACGACGTCAACGGTCCACCATGGTCGGTAATGGCGCGAACGAACCGGGCTGATTCTGGTTTGAATCGAGAGCCTCAGAAACAGCCGTTGGACGTCATCCGCCAGACGGCGGCTCGATGTTCCAATGTAGATGCGCGGGCGACGCCTGCCGCCGCGCGCCTTGTACAAGCCGATTGATCCGTCAGTCGCCCAGAGGTGCCGTAGGAACAATGCGATCTGATCGTCGGCAAGTGAGAAGACGGGGGGTGGCACGAACTTCTCGTGGCTGCGTCGACCGTAGAGGCCCCACTGATCGAGCCAGGCCGCGATCGGATTGCGCCGGCCGCGCGCCAGCTTCAGCGGGGAAGGCAGGTAGACGTGCGACCAGTTGCCCTGTTCGACCCGTCGGGGATCGATGCCGAACCGGCGAGCGGCGGCGTCCACGGCCTCGAGGCACGCCGGATCGGCGCTCGTGTAGCGGATCGGTTGGCGGGGGGCGACACACCCATCTCCGATGAGATGGGCCAGCAGCACCACCTCATGCTCGGGCCATTCCTGTGTCTCCTTGGGCTCGGGGATCACTCGCGGCACAGCGATGCGGTTCCCGATCGTCAACTCGTCGAGGCGCAGCCAGCCATCCACCGTGAGGAACGGGTGGTTGGCACTCGCGGTAATGGTCCTGCCCGAGCCCAGGCGCAGCTCGAACACGTCCTTCACGCCCGTCGGAAAGGCGTTGGTCATCGTGGCCGGGACCATCCGCAGATCGGTGTCGAGGGACCACACCGGGATGTCACGCTCCCCGCTCTCGGCCAGTTCACCGATGGTGACCTCCGCACCGGTGTCGGCCCGGAGCACCCTCGTGTCGCCCGCCACGCAGCCGCTTTCGCGCAGGTCCGCCAGCATGGGGCGCTTGTCGGACCGCAGCTCGAGCTGGCGGGAGAGCTGGGACAGAGCGACCACCGGGCACTCGAGCTCGCGGGCCAGGATCTTGAGGCCGCGGCTGATCTCGGACACCTCGACCTGACGGTTCTCGGCCCTGGTCCGGCCCGTCATGAGCTGCAGGTAGTCGACGACGACCATGCCCAGGTTGCCTACCTGGCTCTTGAGCCGGCGGGCCTTGGCCCGGATCTCCATGACCGTGAGGTTGGGGTTGTCGTCGATCCAGATGGGCGCCGACGCGAGGCGGCCGATTGCCTGGCTGATCCGGCTCCAATCGTCTTCGCTCAGGCGACCGGTGCGCACCCGGGCCGAGTCGATGCGGGCCTCGCCGCACAGCAGGCGCTGCGACAGCTCGAGGCTGCCCATCTCCAGGCTGAACACCAGGACCGGTTGGTTGGCGTACAGCGCCGCGTGGGCGGCCATGCCGAGGGCGAAGGACGTGTTGTGCACGAAGACGTCGGCGGCCACGAAGTTGTGCCACTCCGGGATCGTGAGGTCGTAGACCTGCTCGTCGCCCTCGTGGTCGATGGCGGCTATCTCGTCCCAGGCCACCGCGGGACCGTCGAGGGTCGCGCCCTCGCCTGTCGGCGCCACCCTGCCGCCGGGATGGGCTGCTGCGAGCGTGCCTTCGGTAGCAAGCGATCCGCTGATCTCGGACCC
>Ga0214469_1000196_pt1 | contig 19232 bp, 15 predicted proteins | sample RVTome_10_FD_187340 | JGI IMG/M metagenome (GOLD analysis project Ga0214469, IMG submission 187340) | Soil microbial communities from uranium-contaminated site in the Upper Colorado River Basin, Wyoming, United States - RVT153D57 HiSeq ... | reverse complement strand
CTACAACCCCGAGCTGGTGGACGACGCCGACCTGCCCGACTCCGTGCTGGACCTGACCGCACCGGAGTTCGCCGGCCGGGTGGCGCTGGCGCCTACCAACGGCTCGTTCCAGGACTTCGTGACCGTGCTGCGCGACCAGCTCGGCGACGGCGAGGCGGCGGCGTGGCTCGACGGGATGGCCGCCGGCGATCCGCCGACGTTCGACAACAACACCGCCATCGTCGAGGCCGTGGGCCGGGGCGAGGTGCCGATGGGCCTGGTCAACCACTACTACGCGTTCCGGGCCAAGGCCGAGGATCCGGACCTGCCCGTCGAGAACCACTACTTCCCCGACGGCGACCTGGGATCGACGCTGCTGGTCACGGCCGCGTCTGAGATCGCCGACACCGACATGCCCGACGAGGCCGTCGAGCTCATCGAGTTCCTGCTATCGCCGGAGGCCCAGCGGTACTTCAGCGAGGAGACGTTCGAGTACCCGCTGGCCGACGGCGCCGAGGTCAACGGGGCGCTGCCGCCGTTCGACGAGATCTCCAAGACCCGGGTCGACCTCGACGAGCTGGGTGGCGGCCTGGAACGGACGACGGCCATGATCGACGAGAGTGGCCTCACCTAGCCCGCCCGGCGCCGCCGCACTGGGAGACGTTCCCTCCGGAGCCCCGACACCCCCCGCCAGCGAGCCGGAGACACGTTGGTCGTTCACCGGAACCGCTCCCCGTCCACTCGTGGCCGTGTGTGCGGTCGTGGGGCTGCTGTTCGCCGCCCCCCTGCTCTACCTGATCTGGCGCAACATCACCGGTGACGAGGACCTGGTCGACCTGTACCTGTCCCGAGCCACGCTGGTTCCGCTGCGCAACACATTGGGACTGGCCGTGGCCACGTCGGTGTCCACCGCGGCCGTGGGCACCGGACTGGCCTGGCTCACGACCCGCACCGACCTGCCACTGCGGCGGCTGTGGGCGGCGCTCGCCCCGCTGCCCCTGGTGTTCCCCTCGTTCGTCGGCGCGCTGGCGTTCACGGCGGCGGTGTCGCGCGGCGGCCTGCTGGACTCACCGCTGGGATGGCTCGGCGTCGAGGCCGTCCGCCCTGAGGGCTTCTGGGGCGCCTGGCTGGTACTGACGCTGTTCACCACGCCCTACGTGCTGCTGCCGGTGGCGGCGCGCCTGGTTGCCCTGCCGCCATCGCTGGAGGAGAGCGCCCGGCTGTTGGGTCGGCGCCCGTGGGCGGTGTTCCGCACCGTCGTGCTGCCGCAGATCAGCGGTGCCATCGGGGCCGGGGCGCTGCTGGTGTTCCTGTACACGGTGAGCGACTTCGGCGTGGTGGTCCTGCTGCGCTACGAAACGCTCACGCGGGCGATCTACGCCAACCGGCTGCTCGACCGCGACCAGTCGGCGGCGCTGAGCCTGCTGCTGGCGGTGGTGGCGTTGGCGGTGGTCGCGGGGGAGCGGACCCTGGCCCGGCGTCGCCAGCGGGGCACGCTCGAGGGGGTGCGGACCGCCCGGCCCCTGCGGGTGCCGCTCGGGCGCTGGCGCTGGCTGGCGCTGGCGGCGGTCCTCGCGTGGGTGGGGCTGGCGCTTGGCGGCCCGCTGGCGTCGCTCGGACTGTGGGCCTGGCGCGGGCTCACCGGCAAGACCAGCAGCCTCGCGTCGGGCGGCCAGGGGCTCGGCGACCTGGTCGAGCCGGCGCTCAACACCGCAGGCATCAGCCTCGTCACCGCGCTCGTGGCGATCGCGGTGCTACTTCCCCTCGCCTACCTGTCGGCTCGCCACCGGGCCCGAGCTGCCGACCTCGCCAACGGCTTGGTGGCGACCGGGTTCGGCCTACCGGCCCTGGTGGTGGCACTGTCGCTGGTGTTCTGGAGCCGGCAGCTGCCCGAGGCTTGGGGGCTGTACCAGAGCTTCACGATGCTGGTGTTCGCCTACGTGGTGCATCTCGGCGCCCAGTCGCTGCGGGCCGCCCAGGTGGCGGTGGGGTCGGTGCCCAGCCGGCTGGACGAGTCGGCGCGCATGCTCGGCGCCGGTCGGCTCCGCCGGTTTGCCACCATCGAGCTGCCGCTCATGCTGCCCGGCCTCGCCGCGGGGGCGGGCCTGGTGCTGCTCTCGACGATGAAGGAGCTGCCGATCACGCTGTTGGCGTCCCCCCTCGGCTTCGAGACCCTGGCCACCCGGATCTGGGAGGACGCCGAGGCGGTCTTCCTCGCCGAGGCCGGCCTGGCCAGCCTGGTGCTGGTCGCCCTGTCGGGGATCCTGACGTGGCTCCTGGTGGTGAGGCGCACGGAGCGCCTGGCCTGATGCCAGCCACCCGCCGCGCACCAACCCGAGGTAATGGGGACTGGCCCGGGGCTCTCGGGGCAACAGGGACCGGCCCCCGGACCGCATTGCCTCGGGAGACTCTCGGCGGTCCCCATTGCCTCGAGACCGGGGCCCTGACCGACCCCGGCGGCCGACGTCGGCTCACCTCGTGGCTCCGCACACCCGCGGGGGCGGCCACCGTAGTCGGCGTCATCGTGGCCGCCTGGGGGATGATCGCCATCCCCGCCCGCGCCACCTACGGAACCCTGACCACGGCCGACGAGCCGCAGTACCTCCTGACCGCCATCAGCCTGTTCGAGGACGGCGACCTCCACATCGATGACGAGCTGGCCGAGGCGCGGTTCGTGCCGTTCCACGAGCTCGACCTGCCGGTGCAGACCGAGGTGCTGGACAACGGCCACCAGGTCAGCCCGCACGACCCCCTGCTGCCGGCCATCCTCGCCGTCCCCATGGGGTTGGGCGGATGGGCGGCGGCGAAGGCCACGCTGGCGGTCCTCGGCGGGGCCCTGTCGGCCCTGCTCGTGTGGACCGCGCACCGGCGCTTCGCGGCGCCGCTCGGCGTCGCCGTCGGCACGGTCCTCGCGTTCGGGGTGACTGCCCCCCTCGTGGCCTATGCCACCCAGGTCTATCCCGAGCTACCGGCGGCGTTGGCCGTGACCGCGGCGATCGCCGTCCTCACGGGTGGTCGGCGCTGTGCCGCGCTGGTGGGCTTCGGGCTGGCGGTGACGGCGCTCCCCTGGTTGGGGGTCAAGTACGCACCGGTGGCGCTCGCCCTGGTGGTGGTGGCGGTGGCCACGCTCCTGGGCGAACGTCGCCTCCGGGCCGCCGTCTCACTGGTGGTGCTGCTGGGCCTGGCCGGGGCGGCCTACCTCGGTGCTCACCGCCTGCTGTACGGCGGCTGGACCGTGTACGCCACCGGCGACCACTTCAGTGGCGGCGAACTGACGGTGATGGGGACGGAGCCCGACTACCTGGGACGCACCCAGCGGCTGGGCGGCCTGTTGCTCGACCGCGCCTTCGGGTTGGCGGCATGGATGCCGGCTTACCTGCTGGCCGTTCCCGCCCTGGCGGTGCTGGCCCGCAGGCGCCCGGCGGGATGGTGGACGCTGGTGGCGCCGCTCGCCGCCGGCTGGGCCACGGCGACGTGGGTGGCCCTCACCATGCACGGCTGGTGGTGGCCAGGACGCCAGGTGGTGGTCGTGGCTCCGTGCCTGGTTCTCGCCGTCGCCTGGTGGGCCGGCCAGGCCCGGGCGACGCGGGGATTCATCGCCGTGGCCGGGGCGTTCGGGGCACTGGCGTGGGTCTGGCTGGTGGCCGAGGTGCTCGACCGCCGGCGCACGCTGATCTTCGACTTCGAGTTCACCGCCTACCCGCTCTACCGGGCATGGCGCCTCTTGCTCCCCGACCATCGCCACCCGGACGCGGGGGATTGGGTCCTTCAGGCGGCCTGGTTCGCGGCGCTGGCCGCAGCGGCGCTGCTCGCTTTCAGGCGCTCGCCGAGGCCGGCGCCGGTGCGTCGGCCGTGACCAGGATCCGGGCCGTGGCGAATGCGCCGATCCCGACGTGGCGACCGTCGATCTCCACGGTCGTCGTCTGATCGGGCGAAACGGCGGTGACCACGCCGGAGTGACCCGGCTGCACCGCGGCGTCCTCCAGGAAGTCGAGCAGGCCGGGGGTGAACTCCAGCTCCTCGGGTATGCGCGTCACCGTGAACGCCGTGCCCACCGGTAGGTCGCACAGCGCCACCGCGGCGGGGGCGGAGTACTTCGACCCGGGGATCGGGTTGCCGTGGGGGCAGGTGGTGGGGTTGTCGAGCAACCGGTTGATGGCCCGCTCCACCGGATCGGAGATGACGTGCTCCCACTTGCCGGCCTCGACGTGGGCGTCGGCCCACGACAGCCCCAGGATGTCGGTGAGCAGGCGCTCGGCAAGGCGGTGGCGGCGGACGACCTGCTCGGCCAGGTGCCGGCCGTCGGAGGTGAGGTTGATTGTCGAGCCGTCGAGCGCCACGAAGCCCTCGAGCTGCATGCGCTTGATCATCTCGGAGACCGCCGGCCGCGAGACGTGCAGCCGCTCGGCGATCCGTGCCTGGATGACGTCGACGTCGTCTTCCTTCAGCTCCCAGATCGCCTCGCAATACTCCTCGAAGGCGGGGTGAAACTCGGGAGTCTGATACTCGGGCACCACGTCAGCCTACAGGTGGGCATCTGCGCCCGGCCTGGGGCCACTGGCCCAGACGCTCTGGCCTCAGACGCTCTGGCCCAAGACGCGCCACCGGGCCGCCTGAGCGGCCCTGCGAAACAGCCAGGGGGGCGGGGCGGGCGGGCGGACAGGCACCCCGCCCCCAGCTGGCCTGTTACCCCACGCTACCCCATGCCTTCGGTGGACAAACACCGTCGGCGGAAAGTTTGGTGACGACTTGGTGAAAGGGGGTCAGATGATCTCGAGCGTCCGGCGAGACCGGCCGGAGTGGTGGGAACCCACGTGTCCGCACCAGCAAACCCAGCGGACCGTGAGGTGGTCGCCGGTGCGGTCGATGCCGAGGATCCGGCTCTCGCTGAGCAGCACCTCGCTGCCGTGTCGGGGGCAATTCACACTGAACATGGGCTCATCCTCCATCTGCCGGGCGGTGCTGACGAGTGGCAGCGCTGCACATGTTCGAAAGGTTTCTGCCAAACTACCGGCATGACATCCGTTCAACGCCACGGCGCCCGGTTTCGTGAGAGGCGGCGACGGCGCCCACACCTCGTCGCTGCGGTGGTCGGGCCCCACGTGGCGGCATTCGAGCTCGGGGTCGCCCATGAGGTGTTCGGGATCGACCGATCCGAGTACTCCGATCCCTGGTACGACTTCCGCGTGGTGGCCGTCCGCGGCAACCCGGTGCCGGTGACCGACGGCGACTGGTCGATCAGCACGCCGTGGGCGCTCGAGGACATCGCCGATGCGGACACCGTCATAGTGCCGACCTGGCCCGACCTGGACGCCCCGGCAGATCCGGCCCTCCTCGAGGCGCTGCGCGCGGTCCACGACCGGGGTGCCCGGCTCGTGAGCGTCTGCTCCGGGGCCTTCCTCCTGGCGCAGACGGGCCTCCTCGACGGCCGGCGGGCGACGACCCACTGGATGTACGCGGGCGAACTGGCCCACTGCTATCCCGAGGTCGACGTCGACCCGAACGTCCTGTTCGTCGACGCCGGCAACGGCATCTTCACCTCTGCGGGCACGGCCGCGGGCATCGACCTGTGCCTGCACATCGTGCGGCTGGACCACGGTGCCGACGTCGCCAACAGGGTGGCGCGGCGCATGGTCGTGCCCCCCCAGCGCGACGGGGGGCAGGCGCAGTTCGTCGACGCGCCGGTGCCGGCCACGCCCGACGACGACGTGATCGGACGCATCCTCGAGTGGGCAGCCGGCCATCTCCACGAGCCACTGACGGTGGACGATCTGGCGCGGCGGGCGCTGCTCAGCTCCCGTACCTTCGCCCGGCGGTTCCGGGCGGTCACCGGCACGACACCGATGCAGTGGCTGCTGCGCCAGCGGGTGCTCCACGCCCAGCGACTGCTCGAAGCCACCGACCTGCCCATCGAGCTCGTCGCCCAGCAATGCGGGTTCGGCACCGCCACCTCGTTCCGCACACACTTTCGGCGGGTCGCCGGGACATCACCGGCGGCGTACCGGCGAACGTTCCGACTCGACGTGGTCGCGTCCTGACGCCACCCGCGGCCCATGCCGTTCCGGCCGCTGTCGTACCGTCGCAACGGCTACGCAACGCTCGGAATAGGGCACGGGCCCTGCCCGTTGCCGATTGTGAAGTGATTCACTAACCCACCCGGGAGGTGTCCCATGGGTGTCCGACCGCACGTCGTGATCGTCGGCGCAGGGTTCGGCGGGCTCGCCGTGGCGCGCGGCCTCGACCGGCTGCCCGTCGAGGTCACGCTGATCGACCGGAACAACTTCACGACCTTCCAGCCGCTGCTGTACCAGGTGGCAACCGCCGGCCTGAACGCCGCCGACGTCGCCCATCCGGTCCGGGGTCTGTTCCACCGGCAGCGAAACCTGCGAATGCTCGTGGGCGAGGTCACCGGTGTCGACTGGGCGCGGCGTGAGGTCTTGATGTCGGACCACCGGCCCGTGCCGTTCGACCACCTGGTGCTGGCGATGGGCGCCGTCGCCACGTGGTTCGGTGTGGCTGGCGCCGCCGAGTATGCCCTTCCCCTGTACACGCTCGAGGACGCCGTCGAGGTCCGCAACCACGTCGTGTCGCGGTTCGAGGCGGCCGACGCCGATCCGTCGCTCGTCGACGAGGGCGAGCTCAACTTCGTCGTGGTCGGCGGTGGTCCCACGGGGGTGGAGATGGCGGGGGCACTGGCAGAGCTGTTCGCCGTGGTGTTCAAGCGTGACTACCCGTCCCTGGGCGTCGGCCGGGCACGTGTTGTGCTGGTCGAGACCCGGGACCGGTTGCTGCAGCCGTTCCACGGTTCCTCGCAACGGGCGGCGCTCGACGCACTGCGGGCGCGCCAGGTCGAGGTCCGGCTCGAGGAAACCGTGGACGAGGTGACGCCCGACCACGTGCGCTTCGCCTCGGGTGAGGTCCTGCCAGCCCGGACCGTGATCTGGGCGGCGGGGGTGCGCGCCCATCCGGTCGCCCGTGCCATCGGGCTGGCGACCACGAATTCCGGACGGGTGGAGGTGGCCGCAGACCTGTCGGTGCCCATCCACCACGGCGTGTGGGCGGTGGGCGACGTTGCCGCGCCGCTGGCCAAGCGGGGCTCCGGGGTGTTGCCGCAGCTGGCGCCCGTGGCGATGCAGTCGGGGGCCCACGTCGCTCGGCAGATAGGTCGCCTGGCCGAAGGCAAGCCCACCCAACCGTTCCGGTTCCGGGACAAGGGCACCATGGCAACGATCGGCCGGCGAGCGGCGATCGCCGAGCTGCCGGGCCGCATACGCCTCCACGGAACGCTGGCATGGCTCGCGTGGCTGGGCCTTCACATCCTCTACCTCGCGGGCGTACGCAATCGGGCCTCGGTCCTGCTCAACTGGGCCTGGGGGTACCTCACCTGGGATCGCGGTCCCCGCATCATCCTGCGCCGTGACTCGAGCCCGGGCCCGAACATGCCTACGGAACGTGCAAAAACCGCTCTGGATAACGCCAGGTCCTGACGCTCTGTCAGGTAGCTTCGGTCCATGGCCGGCAGCCGCGACAGCATCATGACGACCATCGACACCTATCTCGCCACCTTTTCCGCCACCGACCGTGAGGGATGGCTCGAGTGCTTCTATGAAGGCGCCTGGATCGAGGATCCGGTCGGAACCGCTCGCCGCGAGGGTCTGGAGGCCATCGGCGACTTCTGGGACGAAGCCCACGCCATCCCCGACAGCATCGAGCTGCGGCCGGGTGACGTTCGCGTCATCATCGGGCAGGAGGCGGCGTTCACGATGGAGGCCCGGCCCAACCTCGGGGGCGAGACCTACCGGTTCGACGTCATCGACCACATGAGCTTCGACACCGAGGGCAGGATCACCTCCAACCGGACGTTCTACGACGTCGACACCATGCGGCCGGCGCGCGACTGAGGGTCGATTCAGAGGCCCAGCGAATAGGCGCTCGAAGGGCACCCCGCGTGGGCATTTGTTGCCGGGTCGCAGCCCAACAGCTGGGCCTCACGGGAGCGCTGATCACCTTGAGCCACGAAGACGTGCCTATGCGCGCACGCTTGCGGATCACGCGGTGGCCGCGTGCCACAGGTGTATCGACTCTCACCGAGGAGCTCAGCCGGCGGCGGTGGCCCGGCCCGGGCGGAGCTCCTTGCGAAGGACCAGGCGCAGACCCGACCAGGTGTCATCGATGGCACAGACCTTGTTGTCGACCATGCCGGTCGGCAGCGCCACCTCGCGCACGGTGTCCTCGGTGATGTCGGTGTCCACCCCCGACGCCCGCTTGGGCCACGCCACCCACAGGCCACCGTCTGCCCCCAATGCCCGCATGAGCGTCGGGAACCGGCGCGCAAGTTCCGCATGCCGGAGGTGGAACGACACGATCACGTCGCAGGCCGGCCGGGCGCGGCGGCGGACCTCGACTGCGGTGGGCAGGTCGTCGATCGCAAACCCGTCAGGCGCGCCCAGCAACGCCAAGGTGTCACCGGGGCGGATGCCGAGCTTGCGCGCCAGCGGGGTTCCCGAATAGCCGGCCATCGCCCTCGTCCTATCACTCGGCGGCGAGGGGCAACGCCATCACGGGCTGGTGGGAGGGGCCGGCGCGTCAGCGCCCGCTCCACCGCTGGTGCGGACGGGCGGGCGCTGGCCGTGCGTTCTGGAAGTATCGCCCGAAGCGCTCAGTCTCGCGGCTGTGGCACCAGGCGGAGGTACGGCTTCTTGGCGTCCCACCCCTCGGGAAAGCGCTCCTTGGCCTCGTCATCAGAGACCGCCGGGATGATGATGACGTCCTCGCCCTGCTTCCAGTCCGACGGCGTCGACACCTTGTGCTTGGCCGTGAGCTGCAGCGAGTCGATGACCCGGAGCAGCTCGTCGAAGTTGCGTCCGGTCGACTGCGGGTAGGTGAGCGTGAGCTTGACCTTGTTGTCGGGCCCCACGACGAACACCGACCGCACGGTGACGGTGTCGCTGGCCTCCGGGTGGATCATGTCGTAGAGGTCGGAGACCTTCTTGTCGGGATCGGCGATGAGCGGGAAGTTGAGCCGGGACCCGGTGACCTCTTCGATGTCCTTGCTCCAGCCCTCGTGGTCGGCCACGCCGTCGACCGACAGGCCGATCACCTTGGCGTTGCGCTTCTCGAACTCGGGCTTGAGCGCCGCAACGCGACCGAGCTCGGTCGTGCAGACGGGAGTGAAGTCCTTGGGGTGCGAGAACAGCACCGCCCAGCTGTCGCCCTTCCAGTCGTAGAAGTCGACCGTGCCCTCGGTGGTCTCGGCGGTGAAGTTGGGGGCGTCGTCGCCCAGTCGAATCGCCATGCCTGCCTCCAGGTTTCTTGCCGGCCGAACCGATGCTAGCCAGCGTGGCGACAAAAGGCGACTGGGCAGGTCGGGTTTCTATTCGGACTGTGCGGCCTCCCCGATGGTGGACTCGACCGCCGTCGGCGCCGCGGCCGCCTCACCCTTGCGTCGCCTCTCGGAGCCGCTCTCCTGGGCGGGTTCCTCGACCGGTGCCAGGCCCTCCGCCGGCGCGTCGCTGAGGACGGTGCCGGCCGCCAGGGGGGCGGCGTGGTCACTGGGCAGGCTGGTGCGGAAGATGTCGGGTTCGAGGTACATGACCCGCGCCGTCGGCACCGCCCGGCGCACGCTGTTCTCGATCCGGTTCACGGCCTCGACGGCGTCGTCGACAGTCAGGCCATGCACCAGCTCCACCTTGGCGCCCACCAACAGCTCGTCCGGTCCGATGTGCTGCGTGCGCATGTGGATCAGCTTGGCCACGCTCGGCTCGATCTCGATCGCGGCGGCGATCCTCTGCTGGTCGGTGAGCGATGCGGCCTCGCCGATGAGCAGGCCCTTCATCTCGATCGCCAGGATGATGGCGATGACGACCAGCAGCACGCCGATGCTGAGCGTGCCGATGGCATCCCAGAGCGGGTCGTCGGTGATCACCGTCACCGACACGGCGACGAGGGCGAAGACCAGGCCCACCAGCGCGCCGAGATCCTCCAGCAGCACCACCGGCAGTTCGGGTTGCTTGGAGCGCCGGATGAAGCCCCACCAGCTCATGCCGGCCGCCTTGGCGCGCCGCGACTCCACGATCGCGGTGCGGAACGAAGCGCTCTCGAGGGCGATGGCGACGAGCAGGATCCCGATGGCGATCGATGGCGATTCGAGCTCGTGGGGGTCGCGAATCTTGGAGACGCCTTCGTAGATGGCGAACATGCCACCCAGGCTGAACAGGATGACCGCCACGACGAACGCCCAGAAGTAGCGCTCGCGCCCGTAGCCGAAGGGGTGCTCGGCGGTGGGGGCCCGGCGCGAGCGCTTCTGGCCGAGCAGCAGGAGCGCCTGGTTGCCGGCGTCGGCCACCGAGTGGACGCTCTCGGCCAGCATCGACGCCGAGCGTGTGAGCAGGAACCCCACGAACTTGGCCACGGCGATTCCCGTGTTGGCGAGCAGCGCGGCCACCACCGCCCTGGTTCCGTGTCCGCTGCCGGCCATGGGGGCAGGGTACTGAGGTGTGATTCCGCGGACCATGGATGCTCGGAGACCCGCGTAGACCAGCCCACCTGCGACCGCGGAACCTGATCTGGTCGCGGAGCCGCCCGGTGTCACAGGGAGCGCGACGCCGGGCGGCGGATGCGAACGACGATCAGCAGCGCTGCCGCACCGTGTCGCCGTTCACCACCTTGGTGATCCGCTCGGTGGACCGCGCCACGAGCGCATCGATGACGTCCTGTGGGTCGACGCCGTTGGCCTCGGCCACCTGGGCGATGGTCTGGCCGTCGCGCAGAGCTTCCCGCAGCTCGGCAGCCTCGATGCCGATGGCCTCGGCGGCCGTCCGGAGCGCCACCGACCGGCGGGGATGGCGGTGCCCGTAGCGCTCGAGCTCGCCGTTCACCAGCTCGGCGGCCCGCTCGGGCAGGTTGGCCTTGCGCTCGTCGGCGGTGGCCTGGTCGATCCGGCCGGCGGCCACCGCCGCGTCCAGGCGCGCGGTGCCGTTGTCGACCAACACGTCGACGACCCGCTGCGGGTCGACCCCGTTCGCCTCGGCCACCTCGGCGAGGGTCTGGCCGTCGCGGAGCGCGGCGCGCAGGTCGTCGGCGGAGATGTCGATCGCCTCGGCCACGTCGGCGAGACCTTCCCCGCACGCGGCCGCCACGGCCGTGCCTGATGCCGTGCTCTCGACGGTGTTCGTCGAGGTGTCTGCGGATGCCGGTCCCAGCAACATTGCGCCGCCGAGGCCACCGGCGAGAGTGGTGGCGGCGAGAGTCGTCACCGCGATCGGTCGGGAGATCCTCATGTTTCCTCCGGCTTGGTGGAGATGTGTCACCCTGACCATCGCCGCCGCAGCTCGCCGGCGGCTCACACCGACCTGGGAATCAGCTGGGAGGATCCGCAGCCGGCAGGCGGACGGTGACCTGCGTGCCGGCACCGGGCGCGGTGTCGAGGCCGACCTCGCCGCCGTGGGCGGCCACGAGGTCGGTGACGATGGCGAGGCCCAGCCCGGTTCCGTGGCGGGGGTGCTGCTCTGTGGCGGCCGCCTGCCAGAACCGGTCGAACGCCCGGGCGGCGTCGGCCCCGGTCATGCCCGGGCCGTCGTCGGCGACGACCAGCACGACGTCGCGGCGGGACGCCTCGACCGTGATCGTCACCCGCGCGGCCGGGCCGGTGTGTTCGCGGATGTTGGCCAGCAGGTTGTCGACCACCTGCCCCAGCCGGGCGCGGTCGCCTGTCACCATCGCGCTGGGCACGCTCGCGACTTCGAAGGTCCGCACCGGCTCGACGATCCGGGCGTCGGCGACCGCCTCCGCCACCACCGCCGCCAGATCGACGGGAACCGCCTCCAGCGGGCGCCCCTGGTCGAGCCGGGCGAGCAGTACCAGGTCGTCGACGAGACCACCCATGCGGGTCGCGGCTCGCTCGATGCGCTCCATGGATGTGGCCACGTCGGCGCCGTCGTCGCCCCCCTGGCGGTAGAGCTCGGCGTAGCCGCGGATCGCCGTCAGGGGCGTGCGGAGCTCGTGCGAGGCGTCGGCCACGAAGCGGCGCATCCTCTGCTCCGAGGCGGTGCGTGCGGCCAGCGACTCGCCGATGCGATCCAGCATGCGGTTGAGGGCGGTGCCGAGGTGGCCCAGCTCGCTGTCGGGATGGGTGACGTCGATCCGTTCGGCGGTGTTGCCCTCGGCGATGGCCTCGGCGGTGCCGACCATGCGGTCGATGGGCCGCAGGCCACGCCTGATGGCAAGCCACGTCGCCGCCGCGGTTGCCGCCAGCGCCACGAGGCCGGCGATGAGCAGGCCGCGGCGGGCGTTGACGAGCGCCGTGTCGACGTCGTCGAGCGAGATGGCGGTCGCCAGCATGCCGCCGCCGGGTAGCGACGACGTGACCACGCGGTAGCGCGGTCCGCTGTCACCGCTGGCCTCGACCGTCAGGGGGCCGGTCGGCGCCGACAGCCCGGCGACGTTCGGGAGCGGATCGGGATCGCCAGTGGGCCCGCTTGGCTCCGCAGCCACGATCCGTCCTCCCCGCCCCACCTGCACGTAGGCGATCCGGCGGATGTCGTACAGCGTGGCCTCGCGTTGGGCGCGCCGCTCCAGCCGGGCAGCAGCCGCCCGGGTCACCGCCTCGGGCACGCGGTCCAGCTCGCGGTCGACGGCTGCGGTCAAGCGAGCCTCGAGCGTGGCCAGGAACACGACGGCGACCACGCCACCGATCACGGCCACCAGGACGACGATCGTGGCGGTCAACCGGCGGCGGATCATGGCTCCGTGCGCAACACGTAGCCGAAGCCGCGGACCGTGTGAATGAGGGGCGGGTCGACAGTGTCGATCTTCTTGCGCAGGTACGAGATGTAGTTCTCCACGACGCCGGCGTTGCCGCCGAAGTCGTAGTCCCAGACGTGGTCGAGGATCTGGGCCTTGGACAGCACCCGCTCGCGGTTGAGCAGCAGGAACCGCAGGACCCTGAGCTCGGTCGGGGAGAGCTGGATCGGCCGGCCCGCCCGAGTCACGCGCAGCGTCTCCTCGTCGAGCTCGAGGTCGGCGTAGCGGAGCCGGCTGATGGGCGCCTGGGGCCCCGTCCGGCGCAGCACCGCCCGAACCCGCGCCACCAGCTCCTCGAGGCTGAACGGCTTGGTGAGATAGTCGTCGCCGCCCTTGGTGAAGCCCGAGATCTTGTCCTCGTCGGCGTCGCGGGCGGTGAGGAAGACGACCGGGGTCTGGTCACCGCCGGCGCGCAGGCGACGGCACACCTCGAAGCCGTCGACACCGGGAAGGCCGACGTCGAGCACGACCAGAGCGGGGCGCTGCCGCTCGATGCAGGCGAGGGCATCCAGGCCGCTGCTGGCCATCGTGGTGGCGAAGCCGGCGATGCGCAGCGCGCTCGACGTCAGGTCACGGATGAACTCGTCGTCGTCGACGACGAGGACGGTGGCATCGGACATGGTCCCAGTTGAGACCGCGAACCTGGGAAGTTGCTCACAGGACGCTGAGAGCGGTCGTCGCTCAGCGGCCGGCGTGGGCGTCCAGGATGTGGGCCACCACGCTCGTGACCTTGCGGGCGGTCGGCAGATGGAGGAACTCGTTGGGCCCGTGGGCGTTGGACCCGGGCCCCAGCACGCCGGTGATGACGAACTGGGCTTGCGGGAACTTGCGACCGAGCATGCCCATGAACGGGATCGTGCCGCCCTCGCCCAGCGACCGTGGCGCCTGCCCGAAGGTGGCCATCGACGCCCGATCGATGGCATGGGCCAGCCAGGGCAGCTCGGGCGGGGCGTGCCATCCGGCCTCGGCGCTGCCGCGCCGCACCGTCACGCGAGCCCCGTAGGGCGGGTCGGCGCTGAGCCGTCGCTCGAGGGCGTCGGCGGCGACGTCGGCGTCGGTGGTCGGTGGTATGCGCACCGACAGCTTCACGGCCGTCGAGGGCCGCAGCACGTTGCCGGCTTCGGCCGGCGGGGGCGCGCCTTCGATGCCGGTCACGGCGAGCGACGGTTGCCAGGTGCGAGCCACCAGCATCTGCTCGGTGGTGGCCAGCGCCGGGCCCGTATCGCCGGCGAAGGGAAAGCGGTCCGAGAAGTCGCCCAGCTCTGGCGCGGTGGCGGCGATCTGCCTCAGTCGCTCGTCGGGAATGGCGGCGTGCAGTTGGGGCAGGAGGAGCTCGCCGCTGGCGGCGTCCTCGACGCGGTCCAGCAGTTGGCGCAGGATGCGGAAGCTCGAGGGCACCACCCCGCCCGCCGAGCCCGAGTGCACGCCCTCGGTGAGCACCTGCACCTCGAGCGTGAGATCCACGAGCCCCCGCAGCGACGTCGTGATCCACAGCCGGTCGTAGTCGCCGCACCACGAGTCCAATGCGATGACAAGCGAGGGCTCGTCCAGCTTGTCGCCCAGCGCCTCGAGATGCGCCGGCAGGTCGGGGCTGCCCGACTCCTCACTGGCCTCGATGAGCACCAGGCAACGGCGGTGGGCGCCACCGGCGGCGCGGACCGCTTCCAGCGCCGCAACTGCCGAGAAGGTGGAGTAGCCGTCGTCGGCGCTGCCCCGGCCGTACAGCCGGTCACCGTCCTGGACCGGTTCCCACGGTCCGAGGCCGTCGCGCCAGCCGGTGAACGGCGGTTGCTTGTCGAGGTGGCCGTAGAGCAGCACCGTGTCGCCGCCGCCGGCGCCCGAGCCGCCGGCGGCGGTCGGCGGCACGTCGATCAGGAGCAACGGCGTGCGGCCGTCGAGCTCGTACACCTCGACGGTGGCGCCCGGGAGCGTCTCGCCGACGTGGCGCTCGCACCATTGGCGTAGCAGCTCGGTGGCCCGGGCCATGTGGCCGGCTTCGTGCCAACCGGCGTCATACGCCACCGAGACGTTGGGGATGCGGATGTAGTCGTGAAGCACGGGGAGGATGTCGCCGTCCCAGAGCTGGTCGACGTGTCGTGCGGCGGTGTCGGCGTCGAGTCCCACAGCCACTGCCTAGCCCACCGGGATCCACACCAGGGAACGAGCGGTGACGCGGATGTCCGAGCGCTCCAGCGGCACCTCGACCGGCTCGATCGCAGCCGCCTTGGCGGACCACTCCTCATCGATCGCGGCGAGATCGCGCGCCAGGTCGGCTTCGAGCTTGGTGAGCGCTTCCTGGCGGTCGAGGGCACGGTTCTCGGCCGAGCGGACCCGCTGGGCAGCTTCCTCCCCTCGGCCCCCGCCCGTCAGCACCCGACTCATGTCGCGGGCCATGGTGCGGGCGCTGCGCCGTCCGCCGAGCACCGCGCCGAGGAGGTTGCCCGCGCCGGCGGCGATGTCGGACTGGCGGCGGGCGTTCTCGGCCGCCTGCGCCTGCGCCACCTTGTCCATCGCCGCCCCCCAGGCGTCGCGTGCCTTTGTGATCCGGTTCTCGTACTTTGCCTGCAACGCAACCTGGTCCCGATCGGCGCCCTCGGTGGCGGCGGCCGAGCACCTCGCGGCGAACGCCTCGGGCGTCTCGCCCACGCGGGCGACGAGCTTGAGCTGCGGATTGCGCATCACCTGCATCGTGCGCGTGCGGTACAGATGGTCGACGAGGGCCTTCTCGGCGCCGCTGAAGAAGGTCTTCTTGTTGAGGGGCGCATCGGTGAGCACATAGCTGGCGCCGGTTGGTGCCTCGGTGCGCAGGTCGCGGTCGTCGTGGTCGACGGCGATGGTTGCCGCCGGGTCGACGGTGGCGCCCAGCGGGAACATCACCGCCTCCCACTCCTCCGTCTCCCGCAGGTCGAGCTTGTCGTCGTCGTAGAGCAGGGAGACCCGCGTCACCAGCGACGGGGCCAACCTGGTCCCGTTGGGGACGGCGCCGACCTGTGCCGCCCACGGGGCCGCCGGGTCGAGCCATCGCACGGGCACGTCCTCGGGGACCGGCGGTGCCACCGGTACCGTCTCGGCTGGGGCGCTGGCGGTCGCAGGATCACTGGCGGCCGACCCTCCCGTGTCCGGTGCGGCTTGGGCGGCTGGCTCTGCCATTGCGCCCAGCGCGGCTCCGGCGCGCACCGCTTCCCCGGAGGGAGCGGCTTCGCCGGTGGGCACCGCCACGCCGGGCTCGCTCGGCCGGTAGCGCCCCTGCATCAGGGTCGAGATCTGCTCTCGGGTGAGCGGGCCCCGGAGGTACGACATGGCCCAGCGGGTCGTGAACAGCGCCGGCGCATCGCTTCCCGGTTCGCGCATCATGAACTCGCGCTTGTCCAGCCCGCCGATCAGGTCTCCGACAGCCTTGACGTCGACGGAGCCGCCGGCAGACGACAGACCATCGAGCAGCCGGGCCTTGTCCTGCTCGGTCTGGAGGCGCCCGATCATCCAGGTGCCGGCGTTGGACAATCCCTTGTAGTCGACGTCCACCGGATTCTGCGTGGCCAGCACCATCCCGACGCCAAAGGCGCGCGCGGTCTTGAACAACGTCAGGATCGGCTTCTTCGCCGGCGGCATCGCGGTCGGAGGCACGAACCCCATCACCTCGTCGAAATAGACGAGGACGCGCAGCTGGTCGGTGCCGGGCTGGCGCCGCATCCAGGTGACCAGCTTGCCGAGCAGCAGGGAGACGACGAACTGGCGCTCCTGGTCCGAAAGGTGGGACAGCGACACGATGGCGCAGGCAGGTCGCTTGCCGTCCTGGGCCCGGAGGATGCGGTCGAGTTCGATGTCGGGCCCATCGGCCCAAGCGCGGAAGCTGTGCGAAGCGAGCAGCCCGTTGAGCGTGACCGCCAGCTTCGAGCGATCCTTGGCCGGATAGAAGGCGTCGAGTTCGTAGACCCCGAGCTTGCGGAAGGGCGGGTCCTGCACCTGGCCGACGAGGCCGGCCAAGTCGATGTCGTGCCCGGATGACCAGGCGTTGTGGATGAGATTGGAGAGCAGGATGTGCTCCTTGCTCGCCAGCGGGTCGGCCTCGATGCCCACCATGGTGAGCAGCCCCGAGACGTACCCTTCGACCTCGTCGGCCACTGATTCGGCGTCGGCACCCTCCGGTGGCCGGTCGAGGCCGCCGACGATGTTCAATGGCACACCGGAGGTCGACCCGGGCGTGTAGATCGTGAACTCGGCCGCATCACGCAGCTGCGCGATGCGGCTCGGCTGGATCCCCCAGTCGGCCAGGCCCTCGGACCACTGCATGGCCACCTGGGCCGGATCGCCACCTTCGACCCAGGCAGCAAAATCGTCGGGCTTCAGGTCGGGGAAGGTGAGAAGTAGGTTCCCGAGGTCACCCTTGGGATCGATGATCAGCGCCGGGATCCCGGCCAGCAGCGCCTCCTCGATGAGCACGACGCCCAGGCCCGTCTTGCCGGACCCGGTCATTCCGACGATCACACCGTGCGTCGTGAGATCGGCGGCCTCGAGCACGACCGGTTCCCCGTTGCGCTTCCGGGTTTCCGCGTCGAGGCGCTCGCCGAGGAACAGGTGTCCGGCGGGAACTTCGATCACGCGGCCGATCGTACGGCCAACCCTGGTTGTGATGTGCGGGTGTGCGCCAGCGGGGCCGTCGTCGGAACGGCCCATGCCGGCACGGGCAACGATAGCGGCACAGTCGAGCCGCGAAATTGCCGGACGGGCACGTCGTTCCGCGCCCGACCGGCATCGGCGTGGGCCCGCTACCGTCGCAGCAGCGCCCTCGTAGCTCAGGTGGATAGAGCGACCGCCTCCTAAGCGGTAGGCCGCAGGTTCGAGTCCTGCCGGGGGCACCGCGACCAGGGGTTTCGCGCCCGTCCGCTCGCCGTGCGCAGGTGTACCAGGAGGTGTACCGCGTTCTGGGCGCGACGATGGAGGTGGCGCCCCTTCCGCACAGCCAGCCCGAGCCAACGCGTTGAATCGTGGGCGAGGTATCCGACCGGGAAGCCCCCCGGCACTTCGCGCTCACGTTTGCTCCGTGGTCGACATGTGGGGCGTGTCGGAGGCGGAGGGATGTCTGCAGACGGCCATGCGGTGGCGGACACCTCACCTGGGGATGCCGCGGGGTCTGTCACGTGGTGGGTGGGAGTTGGCGTGTTGGTTTGGTGGCGGAGACGGCGGTGCGATCGTTGGACGCGGCGGCGAGGGGGGCCAGAGTGGGGCGGGCGTTGTGACTGCCGTTGAGCTGGTGCTCGGCTGTCGCAGCGGGTCGTCGGCTGGGCGAGAATGGGTCTGTGCGGCCTCGGGGTACGAGCCCTCGTTTTGTGGGGCGGGTGGTCGAGCTTGCGCTGCTCGACGAGCTCCTTGGCGGGGCGCGGGCGGGCGAGCCGGTCACGGTGCTGATCTGTGGGGAGGCGGGCGCCGGCAAGACCCGTCTCGTCACCGAGGTGACAGCCGGGGCCCGCGATCGGGGAACACGCACGCTGGTGGGGTCCTGCACGACCGTTGGGCGTTGGTCGTTCGCGTTCGCTCCGTTCGTGGAGGCGCTTCGTCCGGTTGTTCGGGAGCTCGCCACCGGTGGAGGGGACGGTGGGCGACCGGTAGGGCCTGGGCTGACTCGTCTGGTGTCGGGACCGGGGGGTGGAGCGGCGGGTCGGGACCCGCCCGATCCTCGTCCATTTGGGGTGTCTGCCCAGCTGCGGCTGTTCGAGGAGGTGCTCGACACGTTGGAGCGGGCAGCCGTTCCCGCCGGGCTGCTGGTGGTGATCGAGGACCTTCATTGGGCCGATCCGTCGAGTCGGGGCCTGTTCGAGTTCCTGTCCCGTAGCCTGCGTGGGGCGGCGGTGGCGCTGGTGGGGACGGTGCGAACCGACGAGCCGGATGACGCCGGGTTCCTGGCGTGGCTGGCCGAGGTCCAGCGGGGTCCGCGGGCCATCCGGGTCGATCTCGAGCGCTTCGGTCGTGAAGAGCTGGCAGAGTTGGTGGCGGGGGTGCTCGGCCACCCGCCGTCGGCAGAGCTGGCTAGCCGGGTGTACGAGCGGTCGGGCGGCAACGCTTTCCTGGCCGAGGAGCTGCTGGCCACGGGTGAGTGGGGTGTGCTGGTGCCGACCACGGTGGGGAGCCCGGTGCTGGCCCGGATGGCGGGGTTGTCGGCGTCGGCTCGTGGCTTGCTGCGGTTGGCGGCCGTGGCCGGGATACGGGTGGGTCACGGCCTGTTGGCCGCTGCCAGCGGTCTCGGCGACGACGCGCTGTTAGCCGCGGCCCGGGAGCTGGCCGAGAACCACCTGCTGGTGGCCAATGAGTCGGGGGAGGGGTACGTCTTTCGGCACGCGCTCACCCGGGAGGCGGTCTACGACGACCTGCTGCCTGGTGAGCGACAGCAGCTCCACCGGGCCGTGGCCCGGGCGCTCACCGACGACGCGGCACTGGGGCCGCCGGCTGCGTGGGCG
>Ga0214469_1000195_pt1 | contig 19322 bp, 21 predicted proteins | sample RVTome_10_FD_187340 | JGI IMG/M metagenome (GOLD analysis project Ga0214469, IMG submission 187340) | Soil microbial communities from uranium-contaminated site in the Upper Colorado River Basin, Wyoming, United States - RVT153D57 HiSeq ... | reverse complement strand
AACGCCTCCGCCTGGGGGTCGCAACCCAGGAAGTCGAAGCCCGTCCTGCACACCATGACCGACACGTCGCCGTTGGGCGTGAAGTGGCTTCCCGAGACGGTCACCGTCGCTTCGTCCGGCAAATCGGTGGACGGGTCGACGGCGATGTCGGGAGCGGGCAACAACGGTGCGTCGGGATCGAAGTGCAGCGGGGCACGGCCGGCGCGGGGCGACGACGGCGAGCCCGCGGTGGCCACGAGCACGCACGTCTCCGGTGTGCGGCAGTCGACCTCACCGTTGTCGGCGGGGACGACAGCCGAGACCACGACGTCGGCGTCGAAGGCGCCGGCGTCGTCGGCGATGGCGAAGTTGGGGGTCCACTGACAGCTCTCGCCCGGGGGATCGGAGGCGCAGACGTAGAAGCTGACGCCGCTGCCCGCCCGGAACCCGGTACCGGCGACGCCCACCGTCTGGCCGTCGACGAGGTCGGTGTCGGGCGTGACCGTGATCGTGCCGACCATCAGCTCGGTGCCGGGATCGAAGGAGAGTGGAACGACCGAGCTCTTGGCCGGCGACGTCGAATAGCCGGAAGACACTGCGAGAACGCACGCACCGTCCTCGCGACAGTCGATCGGCCCGCCGTTCCCGGTGTCGATGACGGCCGAAACCGCGTAGTCGGCGGTGAACGAGCCGGCGTCGACGGCGACGTCCACAACCGTCTCGAAGTCGCAATCGTCGATGTTGGCGGGGGCGCTCACGCACTGGACCACGACGGCGTGGTCGGACCAGACCAGGCCCGCCCCGCCGACCTCGACCGTCTGGAAGTCGGCGAGCTGCTCGTTCGGCGCGACCGTCAGGCTCGGAGGGGGCGCAAGCGCGGCATCCGGATCGAAGTGCAGGGGGGCGGTGCCGATGGGTTCGAAGTCCTCCGAGAGGATCACGACCTGGCACTCGCTGGTCCGGCAGTCGACCTCCTCGGTGGCGAAGGGCGGCGTAAGCAACGCGTCGATCGCCAGGGCCAGGGTGGCCGCCCCGGACGCGTCGGCGTTCGCGAACGCGGAGTCGAGGTAGTCGCAGTCCTCGAAGGCTTCGATCCCTTCGGCCGAGCACTGCACCGCCTCGACGAACGTGTGCGGCCGCAATCCCGACACGCTGATGCTCACCCTGGTGCCGTCGGCCAGGTCGCTCGCGGGCTCGACCGTGACCGTCGGCCCCGACGGTTGCGCCGACACCGGCGCCGTCGTGGCCAGTCCGGCCGCGCTCACCGTCAACGCGGCGGCGACGCCCAGTCGCCCGCATAGGGCCCCCCATTCCCAGCGAATGTGGCCTGCAGGCTAGTGCGCGGCGCGGCGTCGGGTTGGGGTTGCGCGGCGCACTACGATGCGTCACCGGCCCGCCGGCACCAGGGAGGCTCGATGGCAGTCAGCGCGTACATCCTCATTCAGACCGAGGTGGGCAAGGCCGCTCAAGTGGCCACCGAGGTGAGCGGAATCGACGGTGTGGTGTCGGCCGAAGACGTGACGGGCCCGTACGACGTGATCGCCCGGGCGGAGTCCAACACCGTCGACGAGCTGGGAAAGATGGTCGTGAGCCGGGTGCAGATGATCGAGGGCATCACCCGGACGTTGACCTGCCCGGTGGTTCACCTGTAACCGGTGGCCCGATCGCGTTCCGTCAGCGGTTGGGGCCGATGACCATCGCGCGTATGCCCAACCCCATCAGGAACAGCCCGCCCAGCCCGTAGAGCAGGTATCGGCGGCCGGCCAGCTGCTGGCGGTAGCTGTAGATGATCCCCACCGACGCCAGGGCCACGAATCCGTAGAACATGTGGAACTGCGGTGCCTCCCGGTCCTCACCCGCGACCAGGATCACGCCCAGCACCACCTCGACGGCGATGGCGATCTCCGCCACGGCCGTGAACCACCACAGCGACGGGTGGCGGAGCGTCGGCCACCGGTGGGCAGCCAACGCCCATGCGCCGGCAACCGCGTTGGCGATGACGACGATCCACGCCAGGACGACGTGGACGTCGAGCAGCTCCACCGGCGGCGTGTCGGGATCAGGAGCGGGCGGACGGCGGCGACTGGCCGGGCGAGGTCGTGGAGACCTCGTACGACCACAGCTCGCTCGACACCGACACCGGCCCCCCGGTGTGCGGGTGCGGCTTGTCGGTGCCAGCGTGCCCGTGCCCGAAGGCCGGGCTGTTGACCCACGCCTGGAACGACTCCTCGTCACGCCATCGCGTGACCACCAGCCACGTCGTGCGACCGTCGGTGGGCTTGAGGAGCTCGAAGCCCTCGAACCCGTCCTGGTCGTCGACGGCGCCTGCCCGGGCCGCGAAACGGCGACCCAGCTCGTCGCCGGAGTCCTCGGGCACGGTGATGGCGTTGATCTTCACAATCGTCACGCGGCCCATCATGGCGCCCCGCCGGCGGTCGCGTGCAACACGCCCCCGCGGCGTCAGCGGGACGCCCTGGAGTCCACGCCGGCGAACACGTCGTGGTCGCGGTGGCCTGCGGGAACACCCCGGCGGATGTAGAACTCGGTGCCCAGGGCGGCTCGGAAGGCCTCCGGCGGCATGGCCAGGAACAGGCCGGTGTCCTGAACCTGGCTGGCATGGGCGGCGATGGCCGCCCGCTTGCGGTCGAGGAAGTCGCCCACGTCGACGACGGTGGTGATCACCTCGTCGGGCGCGCCGAAGACGACCGACTCGTCGTCGAGGTCGGGCAGGTCGCCGCCGACGTGTTGACCGGCGGCCGCAGCATCCGCGATCAGGGCCCTGATGTGCGCGCGGCTCATCGTGGCCTCGAGCACGTGCGGCGTCCCGGCCAGCTCGGCGGCCCGGCTGCCCACTCGGTGGACCTGGATGTGATCGGGGTGGCCGTAGTTGCCGTTCTCGTCGTAGATGGTGAGGACGTCGGCCGATTCTTCCCGCAGGACCGCCGCGACCCGTGCTGCGGCCTCCTCGACGTCGGTCCGCCAGAAGCAGCTGGGATCGTCGTTGTCGGGGGTGCCCATCATCCCCGAGTCTCGGTACCCCAACCACACCACCCGGTGGACACCGAGCGCCTCGGCCGACCGCATGGCCTCCGCCATCCGCCGCTCGACCAGCGATTCGCCGGGCTCGAGCAGGCCATCGGGCGCCTGACCCACGTCGCCCCTGGTCGCATACACCACGACGACGCGGTGGCCGTCGTGCACCGCCTTGGCCAGCGAGCCCGACTGCAGCAGGCACTCGTCGTCGGGATGGGCGTGGAACGCGACCAGGGTTGCCATGGGCAGCATTTTGGCGGGAGCCAGGGAGAATACGGCGCCCGTCAGGCAATGGCGCCCGCCTCGCGCAGCTTGGCGACCCGGTCGGCGTCGAAGCCGGCCTCTGCCAGGACCTCGTCGGTGTGCTGGCCGGCGTGGGGCGGCGGCGACGATATCTCGGGCGCGGTGCGGCTGAACCGGGGCGCCGGCCCCGGCTGTGGGATGCCCGCGACCTCGACGAACGTGCCGCGGTCCACGTTGTGGGGGTGCTCGATCGCCTCGGGGATCGGCAGGACCGGGGCGAAGCACACGTCGGTGCCCTCCATCAGCTCGCACCAGTCGCCACGGGACTTGGTCTTGAAGATCGCAGCCAGCCGCTCCTTGAGCGCCGGCCATTGGGCCCGGTCGTGCTGCCAGGGCAGGTCCTCGCCCTCGAGCCCCGTCAGCCGCAGCAGCTCGGCATAGAACTGGGGCTCGATCGAGCCGATCGACACGTACTTGCCGTCGGCCGTCTCGAACACGTTGTAGAAGTGGGCGCCGGTGTCGAGCATGTTGGTGCCGCGCTCGTCATCCCAGATCCCCATGGCGCGGAGCGCATGGGTCATGGTCATCAGCACGGCGGCGCCGTCGACCATGGCGGCGTCGACCACCTGGCCCTGTCCCGACCGCTGTGCCTCGAGCACGCCGCACACGACGCCGAAGGCCAGCAGCATGCCACCGCCCCCGTAGTCACCGATGAGGTTGAGCGGCGGGACCGGGGCCTCGCCCCGTCGCCCGATGGGCTCGAGCGCGCCCGCCAAGGCGATGTAGTTGATGTCGTGACCGGCGGCGCCGGCCAGTGGGCCGTCCTGCCCCCATCCCGTCATCCGGCCGTAGACCAGCCTCGGGTTGCGCGCCAGGCACTCGTCGGGACCGATGCCCAGCCGCTCGGCGACCCCGGGGCGGAAGCCCTCGATGAGCGCGTCCGCGCGCTCGACCAGGTCGAGCACCACGGCGACGCCATCGGGGTTCTTAAGGTCGACACCGATCGACCGGCGTCCCCGGTTGTTCAGGTCGGCGGGGGGGTTGTCCGGGTCGCCGCCGGCCACGTTCTCGGCCCGGTCGACCCGGATCACCTCGGCCCCCATGTCCGCCAGCATCATGGCGCAGAACGGACCGGGCCCGATCCCGGCGATCTCGACGACGGTGATTCCAGCCAAGGGTCCCATCGAGGCGTCCTCCGTTGCGTTGATCTAGGCGGCAGGCTGGTGCTCGGCCAGGTGGGCGCAGATGGCGTCCACGAGCGTCGGCCACAGCGGTCGCGGCAGGTCGTGGCCCATGCCGTCGACCATCAACAGCTTGGCATCGGGGATCACCTCGGCGGTGCGCTCGCCGCCCGACGGTTGGACCAGCGTGTCGGCGGTGCCGTGGATCACCAGCGACGGGAGGGCGAGCGTGGCCAACCCGGAGGACCGGCTGCCCGAGGCCAGGATGGCGGCCATCTGACGGGCGACGCCCATTGGCTCGTGGCAGCGGTCCCACGATTCGCCGGCCAGCCGGCGGAGATGGTCCTCGTCGAACAGGCCGGGGCTCCCCCACACGTGGGCTTGGCGCACGGCGCCGTCCTGGGCCTCCTCGCGGGTCTGCGCCGGTGGCGCCACCAGCGCCGCCATCGCCTCGGCGGTCGGATGGCCGACGTCGCTGTCGCCGGTGGTGGACATGATCGAGGTCAGGGTCGTCACTCGTGCGGGGTGGGCCAGTGCGATCGACTGGGCGATCATGCCGCCCATCGACACGCCCACGACATGGGCCCGGTCCACGCCGAGGTGGTCGAGCAGGCCGACGGCGTCGTCGGCCATGTCGGACAGCAGGTAGGGCACGGAGGGCGGCGGCGAGCCGGACGCCTCGGACGTGAACAGCCCGAACACGTCGACCCCGCCCTCATGGCGGGTGGACAGGCCGACGTCGCGGTTGTCGAAGCGCACGACGTGGAACCCGCGCCCGGCGATGAGGCCGCACAGCTCGGGATCCCACTGGATCAGCTGACCCCCCAGTCCCATCACGAGCAACACGGTGGGATCTGCCGGGTCGCCCGTCGTGTCGTAGCAGATCTCGATCCCGTTGGCCTTGGCGGTCGGCAGCTGCCTCATGGCGCCATGGTGTTGCCTCTTGACCGGCGGGTCAAGCGGGGTTCGTGCCACCATCGGTTCGTGCCCAGCTTCGGCGTCCACACGGGCCTGCAGAACGCGACGGTGGCCGACCTCCGCAGCCTGTGGCGGCGGGCAGAGGACGCCGGCTTCGACGCCATAACCGTGTGGGACCACCTGTACTCGTCGGACCTCAGCACCTACGAGTGCCACGAGGCGGTGGCCATGCACGCCGCCCTCGCCTGTGCGACCACTCGGGTGCGCTGCGGCTGCCTCGTCTATTGCGTCGGCTTCCGGCACCCGGGCGTCCTGGCCAAGGCCGTCGCCACCATCGATCAGCTATCCGGCGGGCGGGCGGAGATCGGCCTCGGCGCCGGGTGGGCCGGGGCGGAGTACGCGGCGTATGGATTTCCGTACCCGCCCGCCGCCGAGCGGCTGGACCTGCTGGACGAGGCGGCCGGCGCCATCCGCAGCCTGCTGCACGACGGCAAGGCGGACATGGCCGGCGCGCACGTGCGATTGCGCGACGCCCGGCTCGAACCTCGGCCGGTCCAGCGGCACCTGCCGATCTGGATCGGGGGCGCAGGCGAGCGGCGTACGGCCCGCATCGTCGCCCGCCACGGCGACGGCTGGAACGTGCCCTTCGTCGGTGCCGACGTGTTGGCCCGCAAGCGACGGGCCCTCGTCGACCACTGCGCCGCGGAAGACCGCGATCCCGTCGAGGTGCGGATCGGCGTCAACGTCGTCTTCTGCGACGACGAGGCGTCGCTGGCCGCCCAGTTCGGGCCCCGGGCCGGAGCAGTGCGTCCGGGCGCCGTGGTGGGCACCAGCATCGACGAGGCCACCGAGGCCCTCGGCCGGTACCTGGCCGCCGGCGCCGACCAGGTCGACGTGGCCCTCCGGGCCCCATGGAATCACGGCGCGCTCGATCGGGCGGCCGCCGCAGTGGCGGCGGTGCGCTAGGCCCGAGCGCCGGTACGGACCGCACGAGGGCAGCAGGACACGAGGCAGCGCATGTCCGATCAGCGCATCGACGAGCTGAGCGGGTCCGCGGTCGTGGTCGCCGGCGGCCGTCAGCAGCGCCCACAGCGGCCGTCGACGGCCTGCCCGTTCTGCGTCGGCGGCCTGGAGGCGCCCGAGCCCTACGACGTCAGGGCCTTCGTCAACCGCTGGCCGTCGTTCCCCGACGGCCGCAGCGAGGTGGTGCTCTACACGCCCGAGCACGACGCCAGCTTCCCCGATCTGGGAGCCAGGGGCGCCCGGCAGGTCGTCGACCTGTGGACCGACCGCACGGCCACCTTGGGAGCGCGCGACGACGTCGGCTACGTGTTGGTGTTCGAGAACCGGGGCGCCGAGGTGGGGGCCACGATCTCGCACCCCCACGGACAGATCTACGCCTACGACGACGTCCCGGCGGTCCCGCTGGCGGAGCTGCGACGAACCGCGCGGGGTGAGTGCCCGCTGTGCGCGCCGCGCGATCCGGCGTTGGAGGTCGCCGCGGCTGCCGACTGGCGCGCCTGGGTGCCGGCCGCCAGCGCCTATCCGTACGGGATGCTGCTGGCGCCCGACGTCCATCGTCCCGACCTGCCCTCGCTCGACGGTCCCCAGAGGGACGGCCTGGCCGACCTGCTCGTCGACGTACTGGCCCGCCTCGACCGGCTGTTCGACGCGCCGCTCCCCTACATGATGTGGATCCACCAACGGCCGACCGACGGTGGTCTATGGCCACAAGCCCACCTCCATGTGCATATCGTCTCGCCGATGCGATCACCCGACGTCCAGCGCTACGTCGCCGCCGGCGAACTGGGAAGCGGTGTCTTCGTCAACCCGGTGGTCCCCGAGGACGCCGCTGCGGCACTGCGAGGAGCGTGATGGGACTGCGATCGTGGGCACCGGGACGGGTGAACCTGATCGGTGACCACACCGACTACATGGGAGGGCTCGTCCTGCCGTTGGCGATCGGCCTCGGCACCGAGATCAGCGGTGACCGGGGTGGAAACTGGGTCATGCTGGGATCGGAGCGGTTCGACGGCGTGGCCGAGATACCGCTGGTCGGCGGGGACGACCCGGCCAAGGTGGAGCCGCCCTGGGCCCGGTACGTCGCGGCCGTGGTGGCCGAGCTGCGGCCCGACAACGGGCTCGTCGGCATGGTCCACTCGGAGCTGCCGCCGGGCAGCGGGCTGGCCTCGAGCGCGGCGCTGGAGGTGGCGCTCGCCGCCGCGCTGGGCGCCGACCTCGGCGACCCCAGCGGCGTTGCCCAGGCATGCCAGCGGGCGGAGCAGCGGGCCGTCGGCGTGCCCTGCGGGATCATGGACCAGCTCGTCGCCGTGGCCGCCGAGGCGGATCAGGTGCTGCGCATCGATTGCCGAAGCCTCACCGTGGAGAAGCTGCCCTTCCCCGCCGACGCCGAGATCGTGGTGGTCGACGCCGGCGAACCGCGGGAGCTGTCGGGCTCCGCCTACAGTCAGCGCCGCAAGGAGTGCGAGGCGGCCGAGGAGATCGTCGGTCCCCTCCGGGACGCGTCGCCGTCCGCCGTCGAGGCCATCGACGACCCGCTCCTCCTCCGGCGGGCGCGCCACGTGACCACCGAGAACGACCGGGTCGACGCCGTGGGCGCGGCGCTGGCCGACGGGGAGCTGCGCTACGCCGGCGAGCTGCTGGTTGCCAGCCACGCCAGCCTGCGCGACGACTTCGACGTCACCACCCCGGCGCTCGACGAACTGGTGGTCGCGCTGCGGGGCGTCCCGGGTGTGTACGGGGCTCGTGTGACGGGCGCCGGCTTCGGTGGCTGCGTGGTGGCGTTGTGCCAGCCCAAGACCCGTCTCAAGATGCCGGTCTTGTGGCGCGGTCGACCGGCCCGCGGGGCGTGGGCTCGCGAGGGTCCGCTCGCGGCTCAACGCGACAGGTGACGGCGCAACCGCGCCGCAGCGGCGGGGGTCCGCACGCCCCACCAGAACAGGTCCTGGCCGTCGACCAGCACCACCGGTGCCACCCCATCGAGCAGGGGGATGTGGCGCTCGCGGAAGGGATAGGGCTCGCTGGGTGCCAGCACCACGTCGGGCCGGCGCGCCCGGGCCCCCTCCAGTGTCACCGTCGGGTAGCGGTCGTCGGCGTCGGCGAAGACGTTGTCGACGCCGATGGCGGCCAGCAGCGACGAGCCATAGGTCGCTCCGGCCAGGCTCATCCACGGCCGCTTCCAGATGGGAACGAATGCCCGCATCCGCTCGTCGGTGGCCGGCGGGCTGAGGTCGATGTCCTCCACACGGTCGGGATCGACGCCCACCAGCCCGGCCAGGCGCCGTAGCGCCGGCGCCACGTCGCCGACCCCGTCTATCGACAGGGCCGCGGTGGCGACGCCCGCCCCGGTCAGGGCGTCGGCGTCCTCGCGGCGGTTCTCCTCCACGCACAGCACCACGAGCTCGGGACGGAGGTCGACGATGGCCGCGACATCGGGGTCCTTGGTGCCGCCCACGTGCGGGAGATCCGGCTGCTCGCAGAACCGCGTGCAGGCCACGGGCGTCACGCCCCAGGCCAGCAGCGTCTCCGTGACCGACGGGACGAGGCTGACGACCCGCGGCTGGGTCACATTCTGTCGAGGAGCTGCTGCTTCTTGCGGGCGAACTCTTCCTCGGTGAGGAGTCCCTGCTTGCGCAGCTCGTCGAGCTCGCGGATCTGGGCCGGGATCGACTCGGTGTCGTCGGCGTCCTGCGCGGCGGTGGTGCCGGCGGCGGCGGAGACGCCCACCCGGTCGAACTTGCGATTCTCGTTGGCCTCGATCTGGCGGTAGATCTCGTTCTGGACGGCCGAGGGCTTGCGCACGTTGGAGAACCGCTGGCGGCCGGTCTCACTGGCCGACTCGATGACGAGGTCACCGGCGCCGACCATGCGCTCGAAGACCGACTGCTTGAAGAACACGGTGTTCACCCGGTCGAGCGGGATCTCGATGCCGTGCTTGGACAGCACGCCGTGCCGGTAGATCAGCCGGTCGGTGGTCACGACGAAGTTGGTGGTGACCCAGCGGAGGTAGCGCCAGCCGAACCAGGCGAGGCACCCCAACACGAGAATGCCGGCGGGGACCTTCAGCGCGGTGTGGACGTCATTGACCAGCGCCAGGATGCCGAGGACGATCGTGGCGACCAGCGCGATCAGCGGCGGGGCGAAGAACCACCAGTGCGGATGCAGGTCGAGGACGATGTCTTCGTCGTCATTCAGCAACTTCCGCGGAAACGGCACGTGGCGCAGCGTATCCCTGCTCCGGCGCCGGCGGGAGGGATCGGCACCGGCCCGTCGCTACGCCCAGCCGAGCTCCTTGAGGCGGGCGTCGCCGATACCGAAGTGGTGAGCCACCTCGTGGATCACGGTGACCCGCACCTGGTCGACCACCTGCTGCTCGGTGCGGCAGTGAGCGCAGATCGGGAGCCGGAAGATCGTGATCCGGTCGGGCAGCGTGAGCGCACCCGTGCCATACCACTCGCCCCGCTTGGTGAGCGGCACCCCCTCGTAGAGGCCGAGCAGTCGGCCGTGCCGCACGCCGTCCTCGACCAGCACCGCGACGTTCTCCATGTAGTCGGCCAGCTCGTCCGGGATGCTGTCGAGGGCCTCGCCCACGAGCTCCTCGAAGCGGTCCGGGGGCACGTCGATCATCGCCGCCAGCCTAAGTGCCCCGCCGGAAATGCTGTCGCGATGCATTACCGGCGGCGGGCACCAAGTGCCCGAATAACCTCGCCGGCGGTGGCCGCCGATCGCCTGCTCCACGACCTGGACGAGGCGCAGCGGCGCGCGGTCACGTCGCCGGCCCGCCCGCTGGCGATCCTGGCCCCGGCGGGATCGGGCAAGACCCGCGTGCTCACCCGGCGGATCGCCTGGCGCATCGAAACCGCCGATGCCGATGCCAGCCATGTCCTGGCCCTCACCTTCACCCGCAAGGCCGCGGGTGAGCTACGGGACCGGCTCCGGGGGCTGGGGCTGCGAGACGGTGTGGCCGCCGGCACGTTCCACGGCGTGGCCTACGCGCAGCTCCGGGGACGATGGGCCGACGAGGGGCGCGCCGCCCCCGAGCTCCTCGTCCGCAAGGGGCGACTGCTCAACGACATCGTCGGCGGCTCGCGTGGGCAGACCCAACTCTCGGTCGGCCAGCTTGCCGCCGAGATCGAGTGGGCCAAGGCCCGCCTCACCGGTCCCGATGGCTACGCCGAAGCCGTGGCGGCGGCCCGCCGGCGCACGCCGTCGCCAGCCAAGCGGATCGCCGACCTGTACCGCCGCTACGAGGACGCGAAGCGCAAGGCCCGCATGGTCGACTTCGACGACCTGCTGAGGCTTTGCAGCCACCTCATCGAGACCGACCCGGGCTTCGCCGCCGCCCAGAGGTGGCGGCACCGCCACCTGTTCGTGGACGAGTTCCAGGACGTCAACCCGCTGCAGCTCCGGCTGCTCGACGCCTGGCGCGGCGACAGCTACGACCTGTGCGTCGTCGGCGATCCCCAGCAGGCCATCTACGGCTGGAACGGTGCCGACGCGGGCTTCCTCGAGGGCTTCCGGCAGCTCTACCCACCGGCCGACGTGATCGAGCTGCTGGGCAGCTACCGCTCCACCCCATCGATCCTGGCGGCAGCCGGCGATGTCCTCCGCACGGCCGGCGTCGGCGGGCGGGAGGTACGCGCCCGACGACCCGACGGCGTCCCACCCCGCCTGGAGCGCCATCCCGGTGACGGCGACGAGGCCAGGGCCATCGCTCGGGCGGTGCGCGACCGACGCGGCCCGCGGGCGGCGTGGTCCTCACAGGCGGTGCTGGTGAGGACCCACGCCCAGATCCCTCCGATCGCCGATGCCCTCCGTCACGCCGGGATCCCCCACAGGGTGCGGGGCACCGACTCCCTGCTGGACCACCGGTCGGTACGGGACGCTCTCGACCTGCTCCGGCGCGACGACGCCCCCCTCGGCGAGCGCCTGCCCGATCTGGCGGCGCTGGTGGACCCGCTGGACGACGGCGACGAGACCGGCGAGGAGCCCGCCGACCGCGGGCGCGCCGAGCTCGACCTCGTCTTGGAGCTGGCCCGCGACCACCTGCGGCTGAACCCCGGAGCCCGCGCTCCCGACTTCGCCACCTGGCTGGTCGCCACGTTCACGGCCGAGGGCGGCGACGGCTGGGGCGACGCCGTCACGCTGGCCACCTTCCATGCCGCCAAGGGGCTGGAGTGGCCGATCGTGCATCTGGCCGGCCTCGAGGACGGCTACGTGCCCATCAGCCACGCCCGAACCGCCGCCGAGCGCGCGGAGGAGGCACGGCTGCTGTACGTGGCCATGACCCGGGCGGAGGACGAGCTGCGTTGCTCGTGGGCGGCGGAGCGGACGTTCGTCGGCCGCACCAGCGAGCGCCGGATGACGCCGTGGCTGGCGGGACTGGCCAAGCGCCAGCAGGAGCGATCCGCTGAAGACCGCCCCGAGCCGGTGCCCGACTGGCGGGAGCGGCTCGCCGACCAGCGGGCCCAGCTCGCCGAGGTCACCTCCGGTCGGGCGCAGTCGCCCACGCTCACTGTGTTGCTGGCGTGGCGGGAAGAGCAGGCACGAGCGGCACGGGTCGAGCCGGTGGCGCTCATCGACGATCGCCTGTTGGAGGCGATCGCCGAGGCTCGGCCGGCGACTACCGACGAGCTGGCGGCGATCCCGGGCATGGGCCCGCTGCTGGCGGGCCGGATCGGTCCCGGTCTGCTGGCGGCCCTGCGGGCCTGAAGTTCCCGTTGACCTGTCACGCTCGGCGCGCGACAAGTGGTGCATGGGTGATCCCTTCGACTTCATCAGCGAGGATGGGTGGCCCTACCGAGATGACGGCGACGATGCCGAGCAGCTCGAGCCGATCGACCTGCGTTCCGCTGCCGACGACGACCTCGTCGCCCTGCATGCGTTGCCGACCCATGCCCTGACGGGGTTGACGGACATGGAGCGCCAGGTCGTGAGCGCCCGCTTCGGGCTCGACGGCCAGGAGCCACGCACGCTACGGGAGCTGCACGACGAGCTCGGGCTCTCACGCGAGCGGGTCCGACACACCCTCGCTGATGGACTGGACAAGCTCCGAGGCGTGCTCGAGGTCTAGAGCACGTCCACGAACTGAGGTGCGTGGTCGCTGGGCTTGTGGCCCTTGCGCGCATTGCGGTCGATGAACGCCCACGTCACCCTGTCCGCCAGCTCCGACGACAGCATCATCAGGTCGATGCGCATCCCCCGGTGCTTGTGGAAGGCGCCCGCCCGGTAGTCCCACCAACTGAACAGGTTGGGCTCGCCGGGGTACTGCTCGCGGAACGTGTCGCGCAGACCGAAGGCCTCCAGCTCCCCGAGGGCGGCACGCTCCTCGGGCGTGACATGCGTTGCGCCGTGTACGGCCTTGGGATTCCAAACGTCGATGTCCTCGGGGGCGACGTTGAAGTCGCCGCACACGGCGATGCCGGCGCCCGCGCCATAGAGGCCGGACTCGGCCTCGACGTGGGCGCGGAGGCGCGCCAGCCAGCGAAGCTTGTGATGGAACTGCTCGTGCCCGACCTCGCGGCCGTTGGGCACGTACACCGACGACACCCGCACGCCGTCACAGGTGGCGGACACGAGGCGAGCCTCGTCGTCGGGAGGTCCGCCGTCGCCGAAGCCGGCGACGGGATCGTCGAGGCCGACTCGGCTGGCAATGGCCACCCCGTTCCAGCGACCCTGCCCGTGGTGAACGCTGGCGTAGCCGCGGCCGTGTAGGTCGAGCGCCGGAAAAGCGGTGTCGGTCACCTTCGTCTCCTGGAGGCAGACGATGTCGGGCTGCACGGTGTCGAGCCACTCCCAGATGCGCACCAGGCGTTCCGCGGTCAGCGAGTTGACGTTCCAGGTCGCGATGCGCACGAAGGCCGAATCTAGCGAGGCCCGAGGCAATGACCGTCGGTCGCTAGTGCCTCGGCGACTTCCTGGTGCCGGCCTTGGCGGCGGCCTTCTTGGTCGAGGACTTCCGGGCGGCCGCCTTCCTGGCTGCAGCCTTCACGGTTGCACCGGGTGAGCTGGCGGCCTTCTTGGCGGTCGCCCTCTTGGTCACGGTCGCCTTGGCCGGAGCCTCCTTGGTGGTGCGCTTCGCGGCCGGGGTCTTCTTGGCGGCCGCCTTCTTCGTGGCGGTCCGCTTCGTGCTCGCCCTGCTGGCCGCCGCCTTCGCCTTTCTGGCCGCAGATGCCTCGGCCGGTGCCGGCGCCTCCGTCATGCCGAGGGCCGCCACGACCTGTTCCTCGACCGGCGCGACCGAACCAGCCGGGACCTCGGCGACGCCCGGAAGCGCCATGTCGATTCCCCGACGAGGTGCGTCGATGGCGATCACCACGAAGCGACGCTTTTCGCCCAGGTTGAGCACGTCGCGTGCGCTGCGAGGCGCGGGTCGGGCCAGGTTGCGGAGTGGCACGTAGCCGCGGGCGTCACCGCTCAGCACATAGGCGCCGTGCGAGCTGAATCGTTCGACAGTCGCCTCGACCTCGCTGCCCACGGGGTGGTCGGCGATGAACTCGATGAACGGCAACGCCTCGTTGTACGGAGAGACATCCTTGGCGGTCCGGTTGGTCGTCGACTCATCCTGTCCATCGTTGGGTGCGCCAACCGCGGCCGTGCTCGTAGTCCCGGCCGGCTCCGTGCCGGAGGTTCCGTCGCCGGTCGCACCCCCAGCCGAACGGCGCCGCTTCGGGGCCCCGGCCTTACTGGTTGCCGCCGCCTTACTGGTTGCCGCCGCCTTACTGGTTGCCGCCGCCTTACTGCTTGCCGCCGCCTTGCCGGCCTTCGTCGCCTTGGTCACCGTGGACGCCGTGGACGCCTTTGTGGTCTTGATCGCCTTACGGGCCTCGCTCACCGAGCGTCGACTGGCGGGCCCCCGCACCGGGACGCGCTCCATGAATACCCAGCCCACGTGGGGCACCGGCTTGCCCCCGATCAGCCGGCCCGGTTCGAACAACCAGGGATAGTCGCCGTGGAACTCCTGGAACGAGTCGTTGGACAGGATGTCGGCATCGGCCCTCCGGGCGATCTGCAGCACGAAGGCGTCGCCCCGCCCGACGGCCCCCGCCGGTGGGGTGATCAGCTCGTTGGCGGCAACGGCGTCCTCGTAGATCCGCCGCTCCTGGGCATTGATCCGGTTGGGGAACGTGGCGTCGACCACGACGGTGACGACCTCGGGCGCGTACTCCTCGATGAAGGCGCGCACGGCCTCGTCCAGTTGGGCGAGGCTCGGCGTGTCCCGGCCCTCGGTGGCGATGTTCGATCCGTCGATGACGACGTGCTTCATCGCTCGCTGCCAGCACGCGGTGTGCGGACCAGGTCTTTCACTGGTCTCGGCCGAACGGAATCGGCATGGATGCATCGGGTCGGACTTGCCACTGGGAGATGAGGTTACGGCGTCAGTGGCCGTGGGCTGCGACCCCAGGGATCCAGGGTGGGCGTGGTGGGCCCCGCTAGTGTCGCTTCGAGGTGCGAGCAACGCGCTCGGCCCCAGGAGGCTGGGGAACCTGACAGGGGGAAGCGAATGGCTACACCGGATCGGCGTAGTGGAATCGCCGGCGTATCGATCGGTGGCATCATCGTGATCGTCGGGATCATCGCGATGATCTTCTGGAGCTGGTGGGTGGGCCTGATCATCGTGCTCGTCGGACTCATCGCGTTCGGCGGCTTCGCACGGGGCAAGTGGTACTGAACCGGCCTTGCCGGATTCTGCGCCGGTAGCGCAACGGGCTCGGCGGCGTTGCGTCTCGAACGTGAGAACGGCAACACCGCCGAGCTTCGTGGTGGCGGCAACGTCGTTGGCTCGTCGGTCCGTCACGAGCGCCTAAGGGCCAGTCGAACGCGGAGATCGCGGCCGAGCTGTACGTCAGCCACGCCACCGTCAAGACCCACGTGAGCCGCCTGTTGATGAAGCTCGACGCCCGCGACCGCGCCCAGTTGGTGATGATCGCGTACGAGACCGGCGTGGCATCGCCCGGCATCGCCTGATCGGCAGGTCCCCGACCGCCCCGGGTACCGTGCCGGGATGGCGACCGTGTCCGACGACGTCACTCATGAGGTCACCGACCTCCTCCAGCACCTGGTCCGCAACGCCTGCGTCAACGACGGGACCCTCGAGTCGGGCCACGAGTCCAGGAGCGCCGACCTGCTCGAGGCGTATCTGGCGGGGTCGGGTGTCGACGTCGCCCGCTACGAACCATCGCCGGGCCGCACCAGCCTGGTGGCCCGGATCGAGGGCACGCGACCCGAGGCACCGACCCTGCTGCTGATGGGCCACACCGACGTGGTGCCCGCCAACCCGGCCGGCTGGCAGCGCGACCCGTTCGGCGGCGAGTTGGTCGACGGCGAGGTCTGGGGACGAGGGGCCATCGACATGCTCAACCTGACGGCGTCGATGGCGGTCGCCACGCGACGCCTGGCCATGGGAGGCTTCCGGCCGGAGGGCACGCTTGTCTACCTCGCCGTCGCCGACGAGGAGGCGCTCGGCACCTGGGGCGCGGACCATCTGGCCCGCCACGAGCTGGACGCGGTCGGTGCCGACTACGTGATCACCGAGTCCGGCGGCATCCCGGTGGACGGTGGGGACGGCGGCCTGCGACTACCGGTGTTGGTGGGCGAGAAGGGATCGTGCTGGTGCACGCTCCGCATCGCGGGCACGCCCGGCCACGCGTCGCAGCCCTACGCCACCGACAACGCCCTGGTGACGGCGGCGACGGTGGTACAGCGGTTGGCGGACTACCGGCCTGAGACGCGCATCCACGACACCTGGCGGCGGTTCCTCGAAGGCCTGGCCTACCCGCTGGAGATCGTGGGGCCGCTGCTCGACCCGGACAAGCTGGTGGACGCCCTCGCCGACTTCCCGGTGGCGATGGCACGCCAGTTCCACGCCTGCACGCACATGACGATCGCCCCCACCGTGGCGCACGGCGGGACCAAGACCAACGTCATCCCCGACCGGGTCGACCTGCAGCTCGACATCCGCACGCTGCCCGGTCAGTCGCTGCGCGACGTGGAGGCCATGCTCGACGAGGCGCTGGGGGATCTCGCCGACCGGGTGGAACTGGTCGCCGCCCACGACGATCCCTCGACCGAGTCGCCGGTGGAGACCGCCCTCTGGGACACCCTGGGCCGCACCACGCAGGCCTTCTACGGCGGCAGCCGCCTCGTGCCGATGATCTGCGTCGGGGCCACCGACGCCCGCTTCTTCCGGCGGCTCGGCGCCACCGCTTATGGCTTCGGGCTGTTCAGCCAGAAGCTGACGTTCGAGGACTACGGCCGCATGTTCCACGGCGACGACGAGCGCGTCGACGTCGAGTCCCTGCGCCTGTCGACCGAGCTGTGGGAGGCCGTCGCCCGCGACCTGCTCGTGGGGTGAGACACCGAGCCATGGCCGTCCGAGCCGTCATCTTCGACTTCGGCGGGGTGATCCTCACCAGCCCCTTCGCGGCGTTCGCCCGCTACGAACGTGACAACGGGTTGCCCAAAGGGTTACTTCGCGGGCTCAACGCCACCGCTCCCGACACGAACGCTTGGGCACGGCTCGAGCGCAACGAGGTCGACCACGCCGGGTTCGCCGAGCTGTACGAGGCCGAGGCGCGCGCCGGCGGGCACGAGATCGATGGCCGAGCGGTGCTGGCGCTGCTCGTGGGCGAGATCCGTCCTGCGATGGTCGAGGCTCTCCGCCGCTGTCACGACCGGCTCAAGACCGCCCTGCTCACCAACAACTTCGTGCTCCCCGATGCCCCGGGCCCGGCCCGACCGGAGGGACCGATGGCTGAGTTGGCCGACCTCTTCGACGTCGTGATCGAGTCCAGCAACGTGGGACTGCGCAAGCCGGACACCGCCATATACGAGCTCGTCTGCCGTGAGCTGGGGGTGGCACCCCACGAGGCCGTGTTCCTCGACGATCTGGGAGTCAACCTCAAGCCGGCCAGGGCGATGGGCATGACCACCATCAAGGTCGACCAGCCCGACGAGGCGCTCGCCGAGCTCGAACAGGTCGTGGGGTTCCCCCTCCGGTGAGGACGGCGGTCGTGCTGGTGGTGGCGTCGCTGGCGCTGGCGGGCTGCAGCGGCGGCGGCGATGACGCCGAGGTCGACGGAGGCGGCGAGGGGCCGGCCGGCACCGGCGACGCCAACACGACCGCCGAGACCGATAGCACCGGCGGGGCCGCCAACGAGTCGCCGGCATGCGGGCTGTTGACCACCGACGAGGTCGGCGAGCTTTTCGGCGAGCCGGCCACCGTGGTCCCCGCCGACCAGGACGTGCCGCTTGCCGGCGGTTCCGAAAGCTGCCTCTGGGAGGCGTCGGTCGACGAGGGCCGATCGCCGACGATCTATCAGCTGCAGCTCTCGGTCTTCACCGGCGGCGCGTTCGATCCCCAGGCCTGGGGCGAGAACCCGGAGACCGTCGGCGGGCTGGGCGACGAGGCGTTCCTCGTGCGCGCCGGCGTGCTCGGCACCACCGCCGGCTACCGGGCCGGGGATCGCTCGGTGTTCCTCAGCTACGCCATCCCCCTCGGCGAGGACGCGCCCGACAGCGCCGCCCAGGCGGACGAGGTTGTCGAGCTGCTGCGGACCGTCGACACCCGCCTCGACTGAGGGTCAGCCGGTCGCCTGGAGCGACTCGTACTCCTCGCCGGTGTCCTGCCAGTCCTCGAACTGGATGACACCCAACTCCGTGAACTTGGTGCGCAGCCAGCCGTCGCCGGCGTCCAGTAGGCCCAGCTTCTTGCAGTTGGGGACGATCTTCGAGAACAGCATCTGCTGGAACATCGCCCGACCCGGGTCCTGGATCACGAGCGGCAGGATCTCGCTCGGCTTGATGCCCATGCGGTCCCAGACCTCCTGTTGCAGGAAGCGGTCGCGCATCCGCACCGCCGCCTCGAAGGCGAACTCCTGGCGCTCGCGCAGCTCGGCGTCGGTCAGCCCGGCGTAGTACTCCTTCAGCGACAGCACGCCGAACGCCACGTGGCGGGCCTCGTCGCTCATGACGTAGCGGAGCATCTGCTGGAGCAGCGGGTCGGGCGTCATCTGCTGCATGAAGCCGAACGCCGCCAGGGCCAGCCCCTCGACCATGACCTGCATGCCCAGGTAGGTCATGTCCCAACGACTGTCGTTGATGATGTCGTCGAGCAGCATCTTCAGGTGGGCGTTGATCGGGTAGTGGCCCCGGAGCTTCTCGTCGAGGTACTTGGCGAAGACCTCGACGTGGCGGGCCTCGTCCATCACCTGGGTGGCCGCGTAGTACTTGGCGTCGATCCAGGGCACGCTCTCGACGATCTTGGCGGTACAGAGGAGCGCACCCTGCTCGCCGTGCATGAACTGGCTCAGGGTCCAATTGTCGGACTCGATCGAGAGCTGGATCATGTCCTGCTCGGAGAACTTCTCGAGGGGGGTGCCGGTGACGTCCTGCTCGAGCTCGGCGTACTGGAGGCGCTGGATCTCGGCGTTCTTTTCGAGATCGACGTCCGTGTCCCAGGGCAGATCGGTCTGGGCGTTCCACTGGGCGCCCTTGGCCTTTTCGTAGAGCTTGTTGAGACCCGGGCGGGCGCCCTTCTCGTAGTCCCACGTGAAGATGGCGTCGGCGTTGTCCTTGACGGTGTGAACGGCCTCGTCGATGTCGGTGTTGGTGACCGAGAGGATGGCCTCGAGGTCGTTGATCTCGTCACGACCGATGATCTCGGCGGTGGCGGTGTACTCGTCGAGCGCCATGGGGACTCCCTGCGTCGGCCGGCCCTGGATAACGACCATTATCGACGAGCAGCGGCCGTGGGTGAAGGAATCGATCTGTGACGTTGGTCACCGGGGGGCGGGAGGGGCCAGGGTTCGGGCGATGGCAGGCAGGGCCCGGCGGGGCCGGGGCCTGTGGGGATGTGGTTCGCGGACGGGCATCACTGCGCCGGGGTCAAGGGTTCGCTGCGCCGGCCTGCGGCCGCCCTTGACCCCGGGCTCGACTGTCACACGCCGG
>Ga0214469_1000192_pt1 | contig 19431 bp, 19 predicted proteins | sample RVTome_10_FD_187340 | JGI IMG/M metagenome (GOLD analysis project Ga0214469, IMG submission 187340) | Soil microbial communities from uranium-contaminated site in the Upper Colorado River Basin, Wyoming, United States - RVT153D57 HiSeq ... | reverse complement strand
GGCGATGCCGCCCGGGCCGCCGGCGCCGCCCTGCTCGAGGCCGCCGGCTGTGCTGACATCGCCTGCCTCCGCCGGCTCCCCGGCGATGCCGTGCTGGCCGCGGGGTTCGAGCCCGGCCTGGTCGCCGACGGCGTGCGCCTCACCGACACGGGCCGGGAGCGTGCCGAGAGCGGCGAGCTCTCCGACATACCGGTGCTCATCGGCTCGAACGCCGACGAGGACACGCTGTTCACGCTCGGCAGCGCCGAACCGGCCGATGCGGACCTCACCCGGCTGTTCGGCGAGCTCAGCGACGACCCCGATGCGTTGCTCGCTCTCTACCCGGCCGAGGACTACGACACCAATCTGGCCCGCTACCAGGCGATGCGCACCGACGTGCGCTTCACCTGCCCCACGCTTGCGTTCGCCGATGCCGCCGAGGGGGACACCTACGTGTACCACTACACCTACGTGTCGCCGGACGACCCCTTCGGTCTGGGCGCCACCCACGGCTCGGAGCTGGTCCCGCTGTTCGCCCACCCCGAGGGCATCGCCGCGCTCCCACCGGGGCTGACGGGCAGCGACGCGGCCATGTCGGACGACATGCAGGCCGCGTGGGTCGCGTTCGCCACGAACGGCGATCCCGGCGACGGCTGGGAGCCGTACGGCGACGGCGGGCGGATCACGGTGCTCGACCAGCCGCCCGAGCTCGTCGACGAGATCCGCGACGGCCGCTGCGGTGACGTCGACCGGCTCACCACGCTGCGGCGGTGATGGCGGCCGGTGCCCATCAGCCGGCGGGGCCCGTATCGACCCCCTCGCTGGGTCCCCGCACGGGCTCGAGGGTGCAGTCCCAGGCGCGGGTCCCGAGCCGCGCTGGCTCGTCCATGAAATCGATGCGACAGCCGATGTCGTTGAGCAACAGGCCCAGCACGATGGCGGGTGCGAAGCTGGCGCTCTCGCTGTCGTTCGGTTGATCGGCCGTCAGCGGTCGGAACGCGACGATGCCGTTCAGGGCGATGGCCCCGATCATCAGCCACAGGAACGGTCGCCGGTTGCGCTCGCTGGCCGCCACCCACAGCACCAGGGCCATGAGGCAGGGGATCAGGTGCGCCAGCTTCCAGGGCACCAGCAGGAACAGCGCTTCGGTGACCACCAGACCGAGCACCGCGAAGCGCAGTAGCGGATCCGCGGTCCAGCGACGCAGCGACCGGGCGAGCGCCGGTAGCGCCAGTGCCACCACGACGACCAGGGCCAGCCCGGCGGCGGCATAGTTCTTCACGGCCAGGCGCCCGACGTTGTTGGCGAAGCTGCGCCACCCTTCGGTGGCGGTGAGGAAGCCGAAGCTGTGGTCGAACGCCAGCCACGACGGGATGTACAGCGCTGCCCCGAGCGGCAACGCCACCGCCGCCGTGGTGACGCAGCGGCGCCGGTGGGCGCTCTCCCAGCCGTCGGCCACGAGGAAGGCAACGACGAGGAGCAGGGTTGTGGAGCGGCTCCCGATGGCCAGCCCGAAGAGCACGCCCGCCAGCAGGGTCCGGCTCTGCAGGTGCGCCAGGGCCCCCCAAACGAAGAATGCCAGCGCCCAGATGAAGTCACCCGTGGATGTGCCGGCGATCAGCGTGAGCGGAGAGGCCAGGAAGGCCAAGGCGACGAGATCGCCGTTGTCGTGCCCCCAGGCCCCCACCAGGCGGGCGATCCCCACGACGGCGAACGCCAGCGCCCCGACCGTGGCCAGGTTGACGAGGACGTGCCCGCCCACAGGGTCGAGCAGCCCGACGATCGTCTCCACCACCGGCACCCCTGGGTTGCGGGAGGGGGTGTAGTCGCCGTTGCGGATGCGATCGCCCGCCAGCAGCACATCCCTCACGTCGATGTCGGTGCCATAGCCCAGCCAGAAGATCGGCAGCGTGACCGCGGCGGTGATGGCCAGCAGCGCCCGCTCGGACAGCCCGGTCGACACCGACCGATCCGCCACCGGTGCGGTGGCCGCGGAATCACCCCATTCCTCCGCAGTGCTCGGTGGATCGGTGGCGGCGGAGGACATCGGCGCGTCAACGTAGTGGGCGCAAGTCCCCGTATGGCTGGTAGCAAGGGGAGGCGTGATCCTCGACGAGACTCCCGACCGCCTCGGATCGCTCACCGACGCCGCCCCGGCGGGCCTGCTCGGGCTGCCCGAGAGCAGGCGCCGGGCGGGTTGCGTCCGGATCGACGAGCTGCTGGAGGCGTCGTGAGCGAGCGTCCATCGAGGGTGACGGGGCAACGAGGTGAGAGCGAGCGTGTCCGGAGCGGCCCGCTGCGAAGCCGCATGAGCGGGGAACAATGAAGGTGGGGATGGTGGGGCTGGGGAGGATGGGCGGCAACATGGCCGCCCGCATCCGAGAGGCCGGTCACGAGGTGGTGGGCTACGACGCCTTCAGCGACGCTTCCGAAGTGGCGTCGCTGGCCGAGCTGGCGGAGCGGCTCGACCCGCCGCGTGTGGTGTGGGTCATGGTCCCGGCGGGCGATCCCACCGAGTCCGTGGTCACGGAGCTGGCAGGTCTGTTGCAGCCGGGCGACGTGGTGGTTGAGGGCGGCAACTCCAACTGGCACGACTCGGTCCGCCGGGGCAAGGAGCTGGCCGGCCAGGGCATCGGCTTCGTCGACGCCGGCACCAGCGGCGGCGTGTGGGGTCGCACCGAGGGGTACTGCCTGATGGTCGGGGGCAACCCGGAGCACGTGGCCGTGGCGCAGCCCATCTTCGATGCGCTCAAGCCGACCAATGGCGGTTTCGTGCACACCGGCGGGGTCGGCACCGGGCACTTCACGAAGATGGTCCACAACGGCATCGAGTACGGGCTCATGCAGGCCTACGCCGAGGGTTACGAGCTGCTCGACCGCGCGGGGCTCGACATCGACGTTCTGGGGGCGCTCGACGCCTGGCGGGAGGGCTCGGTGGTGCGCTCGTGGCTGCTCGACCTGCTGGTGCGCGCCCTGCAGCAGACGCCCGACCTGGAGGGCGTCGCCGGCGTGGCCGAGGATTCCGGGGAGGGGCGCTGGACCGTGCAGGAGGCCATCGAGCGGGGCGTGGCCACCCCGGTGATCAGCGCCGCCTTGTTCGCGCGGTTCGTCTCGCAGCAGGAGGACTCGGTCGCCATGAAGACCGTCGCCGCGCTGCGCAACCAGTTCGGCGGCCACGCGATGCTGCCGGAGACCGAGACGGCCGCCGGCGACCAGGCCGTGCAAGCAACAACGGAGTCATGATCATGGCCAATCGTCCCTGCAGCGATGCGCTCGTGCTGTTCGGCGCCACCGGCGACCTCGCGCGCAAGAAGATCTTCCCCGCCGTGTACGAGATGGAGCGCGCCGGCCGCTGCGGCATGCCCGTGATCGGCGTGGCGTCGCGCGAGTGGGGCGACGACGAGATGCGCGAACGGGCCTACGCGGCCTGTGCGGCCGCGACGAAGGGCGATGTCGACGAACGAACCTGGAAGGAGCTGGCGGGCCGGCTCAGCTACGTCAGTGGGGACTACCGCGAGGGTTCGACGTTCGAGACGCTGGCCGAGAAGCTCAGGGACGTCGAGCGCCCGTTGTTCTACCTGGCCATCCCGCCGGCAATGTTCGACGACGTGATCCAGGGCTTGGCCCGGGTCGGGCTGGCCGGCGAGGGGTCGCGGGTGGTGGTGGAGAAGCCGTTCGGTCGTGACCAGGCGTCCGCCGCCGAGCTCAACGAGGTGCTCCACCGCGTGTTCTCCGAGGAGGCGATCTTCCGCATCGACCACTTCCTGGGCAAGGAGTCGGTGGAAGACCTCCTGGTCTTCCGGTTCGCCAACTCGATGCTCGAGCCGCTCTGGAACCGCAACTACATCTCCAGCGTGCAGGTGACGATGGCCGAGCCGTTCGGCGTCGAGGGGCGGGGCCGGTTCTACGAGTCAGTGGGCGCCCTGCGCGACGTGTTCCAGAACCACCTGCTCCAGGTGATCGCGCTGTTGGCCATGGAGCCCCCGGTGTCGGCCGACGAGAACGCACTCAGCGACGAGAGGGTTCGTCTGTGGCGCCAGATCCGGGCGATCGACCATTCCAAGGTGGTGCGGGGCCAGTACCGGGGCTACAGCGACGAGCCCGGGGTCGAGCCGGGCAGCGACGTCGAGACGTTCGTGGCGCTCCAGCTCGAGATCGAGTCGTGGCGCTGGGCCGGCGTGCCGTGGCTGGTCCGTACCGGCAAGTACCTGCCTGTGCACGCCACCGAGGCGATGATCACGTTCGCCGAACCGCCCCGGCTGCTGTTCGCCAAGGCAGGATCGCGGCCCCCGGAGCCCAACCGGTTGCGCTTCCGGCTCGGCCGGGACGACGGTGTGACCCTCCAGGTGCAGGCCAAGGCTCCCGGTGACGACCTGGTGAGCCGACCGGTCAACCTCGAGGTGTCGTACGAGCGGCTGTTCCCCCATCGCCAGGAGGCGTACCAACGGTTGCTGGAGGACGCCATCGAGGGGGATCACCGCCGCTTCGGACGCGCCGACGGCGTCGAGGAGCAGTGGCGCATCGTCCAGACGGTGCTCGACGCCCCGCCCCCGGTGGAGCTCTACCGCCGCGGCACATGGGGCCCACCGAGCGCCGAGACCCTCGCCGCCCCGTCCGGCGGCTGGGTCGAACCCCTGGCCGAGTCCTGAATCAGGCGGCGGCCGGGTTCGGGGCCAGGCGGGCGATGCGGGCGACCGACCGGTAGGCGGCCTCGGCCGGTCCCAGTTCGTCCTCGCGCAGCAGGTTGGCCATGATCCGCAGCACCCACTCCATCAGGGTCTGGGATCGCATACCCACGCGCGTCAGCTCACGCATGAGCATCGGCTGGCCGATGATCCTGGCGAAGCTGCGGGCGACCTTGAAGTAGAGGCCGTACTCGTCGTCGAGCATGGCCGTGTAGCGCTGCAGCGGTTGGCCGGTGCCCGAGATGATCGCTTCGTCGATGAGGTCGGCGGCCATGCGCGCGGTCTCGTAGGCGTAGTCGATGCCCTCGCCGTTGAACGGATTGATCGATCCGGCGGCGTCGCCCACGATCAGCCAGTTGGGCCCCACCTTGGGGTTGACAGACCCGGCCATGGGCAGGCGTCCGCCGGTGGGCGGCGCCAGCATGGCGTCGGGATCGATCCCCCAGCGTTCGGGCGCCGTGGCGGCCCATTCGTTCATCAGGTGGGTTGTGTTGACGTCGCGGTAGCCCTTGTACGTCGACAGCAGGCCGATGCCGACGTTGATGGTCCCGTCGCCCAACGGGAAGATCCAGCCGTAGCCCGGCAGGCTCCGGCCGTCGCGGTCGTGGACGTCGAGGCACGACTCGATCCACGGATCGGCCGACCGCGGGCTCTCGAAGTAGCCCCGGATGGCGATGCCCTGCGGGTACGCCTTGTTGCGGGCGGTCCCCAGCGCCCGGCCGAAGCGCGACAGCGACCCGTCGGCCACGACCACGTAGCGGGCGCCGATCTCCCGGGTCTCGCCGCTCGCCTTGTCCTTCACGAGCGCCCCGGTCACGAGGCCATCCCGCGTCACGGGGCCCAGCGCCTCGCTGGACTCCCGGACCACGGCCCCAGCCGCGGCCGCCTGCTCGGCCACCATCCGGTCGAGGTCGCGCCGGCGCACGACGTAGCCGTAACTCGGGAACACCGGATGATCCGGCCACGCGAGCTCGAGGGTGATGCCGTGCGCCTCGGCCCGCAGGCCGTCGTGGCGGTGATGACGCGCCGCGATGGCCGGCTCGAGCCCCATCTCCCGGAGCTGGTGGACGGCCCGAGGCGTGAGCCCGTCGCCGCAGGTCTTGTCCCGGGGAAACGCCTTGCGCTCCAGCACGCACACGTCGTGGCCGGCCTTGGCCAGCCAGAACCCGGCGGCGCTGCCCGCCGGCCCCCCACCCACCACGAGGACGTCGTGCCGCTCGGTCGTCATCGGCTCAGACGAGGCAATGGCATGGGGACCGCTAGCCGCCCAGCTCGGTCTCGGGAACCCCGGCCTCCTGCGACAGCGGGCCGAGCCCGGGTGGTGCGTCGTCGGGGCCTACGGCCTCTGCGAGCGTCGTCTCGCCGCTGGCGACGGCGAACAGGCCGGTGTACTGGGGATTGTCCTCCAACACGTCCTCGCCGGCGAGCTCGCGCTCGTGCAGCACGATCTGCGCGATCTGCTGGTCGGTCAGGTCGCCGCCGAAGGCAGGCATCTCGCCGCCGCCACCCACTGGCTGCTCGTTCGCGCCGTAAGTCGCGGATGGCCAGCCGGCCGTGCCGAGCTTCACCCACATCACGTGGTCTCGCCAGTCCGGCCACGTCGCCACAACGGCACCCTCGACGAACGCCGGTGCGCTTACCCCCTGCCCGCTGGCGCCGTGGCAGGAGGCGCAGCGTTCCACAAAGGTCTCCGTGCCCAGGACCAGGGGGTCGGTCTCGCCGGTGGGAGGGGGTTCGAGCGTGCGGACGTAGACGTACCCCCAGATCGGCAAAGCCGCCAGCACCGGCATGGCCCAGTAGGGGATGCGCTTGCGGTTCCTCGCCGCCTGGATGTAGGCCGGCTCGGGCTTGGGAGGTGCCGCCCTGGCCTCCTCCACCGTCGCTGCGGGCGCCGGTGCGGGAGTGGCGGCAGCGGCGGGCACGGGGGTCGACTCGGCGGCCCCGGCCTCCTCGGCCTGACCAGGGGAGCCCGACGCGCTCGCCGGCGTCTCGCCGCCCTCCAGGCCCAGCGCGGCCCGACGCTCGCGAGAGCGCTTGAGAAGGTGCTCGGGAATCTCGGTCAACGCAGCCTCCGCGGGGAGCTCCGAACGGCCACTCTAAAAGGCCGAGCGGATAGGGCCGCAAGTGCGCACGGAACAGTACGGGATCAGCAGCCCGACCCAGGCAACACAGCGAGGCCTCCGGCAACACAGCACCGTGAGCCGCGTGCGAAGTGGCTGGTCCGCGCTGCCTTCTACGTGGGTCCGGGCGACCGGTACCAAGACCGACGAGCCTTCCGCGTACGGCCCGACCCCAATGTGATTGCGCCGGAGGTCGCGTGGTAGACCAGGCCTCGGTGCCGGCCTCCGTTGTCGGTTACTGTTCTATGTGAGCGATTTCACGAGGAGTCGCGAGCCAAGTGGTCGCCTTCATAACCGAGGTCGTGATCGGCTTGTTGGGTGTCGGGGCCGTGATCCTGTACGGACGTCGCCGCCCCATGGGCGCCCCGCTGTCATGGGGTCAGGCGATGTTGGCGGCCACGTATGCCATGTTCATGTTCTTCTGGTGGTACGCGGTGATCCCGCATCAGTGGCTCACCTGGGCCAGCGCGGAGTTGGGCTGGACGGTCGACAACATCCTCATGGAACCCAACAGCTGGCAGCCCCTCACCATCAACATGCAGGCGGTCCGCGACATCCTCGTCGTCGGGATCTACGGCGTAGGCATCGGCCTGCACGTCGGCGTGTGGGCGTGGTGGAACGACCGGGCCAAGCCCCGCCCGGTCGCGGTGCCCGCCTCCCGTTACGGCCGGCCACTGGTGAGGAAGGGCTGACGTCATGAGCGAGCGTCCCGAAGGGCGAGAGAGCGAGCGTGGCCCGAGCGGCCCGCTGCGAAGCAGCCGGAGCGGGAGTTAGTGGCCAAGAGCGACGCCAACCCGCCCATGCCGGAGTTCCGCGACGACTACGTGCTCCAGGAGGTCGACGCCGCCTGGCTGTCGAAGGCGGTCAAGCCCAAGCAGTTCATCCACATCGACCAGTCCGAGTGCATCATGTGCGAGGGCTGCGTGGACATCTGCCCGTGGAAGTGCATCCACATGGTCACCACCGATGCGATCGACCAGGCGGTCGGGTGCGATCAGCCGGGTGACGATCCGTCCGACCATGTGATCTTCACCATCGACGACGACGTGTGCACCCGCTGCGCCCTGTGCGTCGATCGCTGCCCCACCGGCGTCATCATCATGGGCAAGGTGGGCGACCCGGTGGCGTCCGGCGACTCCCACCAGCGCACCAACACCTACGGCTACGGCTACGGAATGCGGTTGGGATAGGAGAGCGCGTGGCCAAGACGATGGAACCGAAGGTCCCCCTGCGCGAGCGGGTCGAGACCGCGGTCAAGGGACTCCCCGACGCCATCCAGAACTCGCAGGCCTGGAACTCGATCTTCCGCCCGGGCTCGATCTTCCGGCGGGGCTACAACGACAGCCCCCGGAACCGCTCCTACGTGGTCATGAACAGCGTCCTCTACCACCTCCACCCGGTGAAGGTGAAGCGGCACGCGGTCAAGGTCAGCTACACGCTGTGCCTCGGGGGACTGAGCTTCTTCCTGTTCATCCTGCTCACGGTCACGGGCATCTTCCTGATGTTCTTCTACCGGCCCACGGCGGCGCAGGCCTGGGACGACATCTACACGTTGCAGACCTCGGTCACCTTCGGCCTGTTGGTGCGCAACATGCACCGCTGGGCAGCGCACCTGATGGTCATCACCGTGTTCCTGCACATGGCGCGGGTCTTCTACCACGGCGCCTACAAGCCGCCCCGCGAGTTCAACTGGGTGATCGGGGTGATCCTGCTCACGCTCACCCTGCTGTTGTCGTTCACCGGTTACCTGCTGCCGTGGGACCAGCTGGCCCTGTGGGCGGTCACGGTGGGCACCAACATGATGGGCTACACGCCGGTGTTCGGCGACCAGGTGCGGTTCGTGCTGTTGGGCGGGGCCGAGATCGGCACCGACACGTTGTTGCGCTGGTACGTGCTCCACGTGTTGTTGTTGCCGTTCGTCCTCGTTGTCTTCCTGGCCGTCCACTTCTGGCGGGTCCGCAAGGATGGCGGGATGTCGGGGCCGCTGTGATGAGTAGCGCGGCCCCACGGGAGACACTTCCATGACCGAGATCCCTGAACACCTGCGCAAGCGGGCGGAGGAGGCCCGCAAGAAGGCCGAGGCGGCCAAGGGGACCGGCGGCGACGCCCCCACGGCCGGTGCCGGGCCCGAGGGTGCCGCGGCCGGAAGCGAGGGTGGCGGGGGCGAAGAGGCGCCGCCGAGCGAGGCTGCCAGCCGCATCCCGGCGCACCTGCTCGAGCGCTCCCGGGCCGCCAAGGCCAGGACGGGGGGAGGCGGCGGGGGCGACGAGGCCGCGACCGATGGTGGCGGTGGGGGGACCGCGGTCGCCACCGCACCGGCGCCCGCCGCCGCGGCTGCGGCTCCGGTGGCTCCGCCACTGGCGACCGGGCCCGGGGGCCACACCCAGCGGCTGTTGACCGTCGTCAAGTCCGGCTCGATCCAGGACGTCAAGGCCGTGCCCCAGGACAAGGTGCACGTCTGGCCCCACCTGCTGAGCGTCGAGTTCGTGGCGGCGCTCGCATGCACCGCGTTCCTGCTGGTGTTCTCGACGTTCGTCAATGCCCCGTTGCTCGAGCTGGCCAACGCCAATCAGACGCCCAACCCCTCCAAGGCGCCGTGGTACTTCCTGGGCCTCCAGGAGCTGCTGACCATGTTCCATCCCATGGTGGCGGGCGTGACCATCCCGGGCCTGGGGTTGATCGCCCTGATCCTGGCCCCGTACACCGACCGCAATCCGTCCCACAAGCCCGAGGACCGCAAGTTCGCCATCTCCATCTTCACGATCTTCCTCATGTCGTGGACCGTGCTGGTGATGATCGGATCGTTCTTCCGGGGCCCGGGCCAGAACTTCGTGTTCCCGTGGAACGCCGGCCTGTTCTTCGACCTGTGAGCGGCGACGAGGTGTGGTCGTGAACGCCACCGCCGTCCTCGCCATCGCCATCCCGGCACTGATCGTCGCCGCGGGGGTGCTGCTGTTCGCCGCCGCCCGCCGCCGCGACACCGGCACCGCCACCGGAACGATCAGCCACGAGACGGCCAGGCGCGACCGGGGCCCGGTCTCGCTGGACGACGACGGCGCCCCGATGACCGGCCGGGAGGTCGAGCGGGCGGCCGCTCTGGCCCGCCGCGAGGAGTCCCTGCCGGCGGTCAAGGTCGAGGAGGCACCGGTCGAGTGGGTGCCCCCCGACGAGGAGACGCTGGGGGTCACCCGGCGCCAGTTCTTCAACCGCTCGATCGTGACGCTCTTCGGCTTCAGCAGCCTGGGTCTGGGGGCGGCAATGCTGGCCCAGCTGTGGCCGTCGACCACGGGCGGCTTCGGCTCGAGCATCCGGGTCGGCTCGATCGCCGAGATCGAGGCGGCCATCGCGGACGGCAACGGGTTCGCGTACTACCCCGAGGGCCGCATGTGGGTCACCCTGTACCCGTCGGATTCCCTCTCCAAGGCCGAGGCCGTGTACTCGCCACCCGAGCTGGCCGGCATGGAGGCCGGCGTCGTCGCCCTGTACCAGAAGTGCCCGCACCTGGGTTGTCGCGTGCCGCAATGCGAGACGTCGCAGTGGTTCGAGTGCCCGTGCCACGGTTCGCAGTACAACCGGGTCGGCGAGAAGAAGGGCGGCCCGGCCCCGCGGGGCATGGACCGGTTCGCCATGCAGGTCGACGGCGATGTGCTCACCGTCGACACCGGCACCGTCATCCAAGGCCCCCCGATCGGTACCAACACCACCGGCCAGGAGGCCGAGGGCCCCCACTGCGTCAGCGGAGGCTCCGAGTAGATGCATCCCCTCCTCGCGGGTGTGACCGTGCTCGCCGCCAGCACGGTCACCGTGGTCGGCGCCGTCATCGCCGCGATCATCGTCATCGGCTTCGTCGTCTACGTCATCGTCAACATCCACAGCGGGCGGCCCGTGGCCGGTTCCGAGATGGAGCTGGCGCCCAACCGCAAGCCCTACCTCGACGACGAGGAGCTCGAGACCAGCAAGCTCAACAGCACCCTGCGCTGGGCACTGATCTCCCTGGTGATCGTCGCCGTCGGCCTGCCGCTCTACTGGCTGAACGAGCCGAGCCGCATGTCGGGCGCCGTCGATGGGTTCCAGGACAAGTTCGTCAGCCGCGGCGAGGAGGCGTACACCGAGGGCTCGCAGTGCGAGAACTGCCACGGCCCCGACGGGACCGGGGGCCAGGCGCCGTTCACCATCACCGACGCCGAAAACCGGTTCGTGGCCCAGGTCAACTGGCGGGCGCCGGCGCTCGACACGGTGCTGCTCCGTTACAGCGAGGAAGAGGTCACGTTCGTCATCAACTGGGGTCGGCCGTTCTCGCCGATGCCGGGCTGGGGCGCGGCGGTCAACAAGGGCCCGCTCAACGAGCAGCAGATCTCGGACATCATCGCCTACCTCGAATCCATCCAGCTGTCGCCGGAGGAGGCGCAGCGCCAGGCCCAGATCGCCCTGGCCGAGGAGCTCGGCCTGCTCGAGCCGGGCGAGTCCGACGACGACGCGATCGACGCGGCCCTCGCCGAGATCGACTACCAGGACACTGAGACCGGTCGGGCGCTGTTCAACCTCGAGGTGGCCGGTGGCGCCTACGCCTGCGCCCGCTGCCACACCCGGGGCTGGTCGATCATCCCCGACAGCATCGAACCCGCCGACGCGGACCTGAGCGACTACCGGGGGTTCCCCGACGGCAGCGGTGCCCTGGGCCCCAACCTCACCGGCGTGCTCGTTCCCCGGCAGTTCGCTTCGGTGGAGGAGCTGGCGTTGTTCGTCAGCACCGGCAGCATCGAAGGAGAGGCCTACGGCAAGAACGGCATCGGCAGCGGCAAGATGCCGGGCTTCGGCGACAACCCCAACACCGAGGACGTGGAGAACGACGGGATGATGACCCCGGAGATGCTCGAGGCCATCGCCCGCTACGAGGCCAGCCTGCCCCCCGCCGAGACCACGACCAACGCCCCGCGCCCCGGGCTGTCGGAGTCGCCCCCCGCGTCGGACGAGGAGGGCTGACCGGTGACGCTGGTGCCCACCGTCGTGGCCGGGATCGCCTGGGACCCCACGATCCGGGGCATTGTCGTCGTCCTGACGGCCACCGTCGTGCTGGGCGGCGGCGTCTACCTGCTGCTGGCCACCAACCTCGCCCAACGGCTCGGGTTCCTGGTGATCCTCACGGCCCTGTTCGGCTGGATGACGATCCACGGCCTCGTGTGGTGGCTCTATCCCCCGGGGCAGGGCCCGATCGGAGACATCCCGGCGTGGGAGGTCGAGGAGATCAACCACGGCGACCTGTCCCAGGCGCTGCTCGACGAGGCCCACGACCTCGATCCGTCGGGGCTGCCCGCCGTCGAGGAGATCAACGACGCCACCGACCCACAGATCGCCGACATCAACGAACAGTTCGCCGACCAGCTCAACGAATGGGAGCTGCTGTCAGCCTCCGACGCATCCCGGGCCGAGGCGCAGTCGACCGCCGACGCCACGCTGGCCGAGGGCGTGATCCCGGGCCTCGAGGAGACGACGAGCTATGTGCACCTCTACGTGTTCGAGACCGGCGGCAAGCCCGAGCGCGAGAGCGACGGGGTCTGGGACCGGGTGACCAACAGGGTCGGCAACACCCTGCGCGTCACCAGCCCGCCCCACTACGCGATCGTGCAGATCCAGCCGGCGACCCCGCAGGAGGAAGTGGTCGGCGAGGCACCACCTCCGCCCGAGGCGGACCCCGACGCCGACGTGATCTCGATCGTGATGGTGCGCGACCTCGGCCAGCGCCGTTTGGTCCCCGCGCTCATCACGCTCGGTTCGGGGCTGATGTTCGGGCTGTTGTGCGCCATGCTTCACGCGCGCGACCGCGTGGTCGCCGCGCACCAGTCGGCACCGCTGCCGGCACCCACTGGAGGAGGAGGGGGGTAGCAGGTTGGGCCAGTATCTCCCAGTCGTCGCCATGGCGGTTCTCGCCGCCGCGTTCGCGGCGATCAGCCTGGTGATGTCGCGGCTGCTGGCCCCCCGCCGTCCGAGCGCCGCCAAGCGCGCGCCCTACGAGTCGGGCATCCTTCCCACCCGGGAGCCACCCGAGCGCTTCCCGGTGCGCTTCTACCTGGTGGCGATGATCTTCATCGTGTTCGACGTGGAGATCATCCTCCTGTTCCCGTGGGCGGTCATCTATCGGAACCTGGGTGCCTTCGGGTTGGTCGAGGTCGTGCTGTTCTCGGTGGCCGTGTTCGTGAGCTTCGTGTACCTCATCAGCAACGGTGCGCTCGACTGGGGGCCATCGAACCGAGCCCGCCGCGTGTCTCCGATGGTGTCGGCCGAGCGGACGACGCGCACGACCATTCGTCGCGTCGGCCTGGAGGGCCGCCCCGAGACCCCGGCGGGAGCGGCCGTGGGAGCGGGCGACATGTCACCCGACGAGGAGCCGGCCCAGCCCGTCGAGCCGACTGCGGCGGCGGGCGGCGCGCGCGAGGAGGTCGCGTAGGTGGGGTGGGACATGAAGCGGGGGCTCGAGGGCCTCGACCACAACATCTTCACCGCCAAGGTCGAGGACCTGGTCAACTGGTCGCGCCGGCGCTCCTTCTGGGGCGTGACCTTCGGGCTGGCGTGCTGCGCGCTGGAGATGATGGCCGCCAGCACCGCCCACTACGACCTCGGCCGCTTCGGCATGGAGGTGTTCCGCGCCTCGCCTCGCCAGAGCGACCTCATGATCGTGGCCGGCCGCCTGTCGCAGAAGATGGCCCCCGTGCTGCGCCAGGTCTACGACCAGATGATGGAGCCCAAGTGGGTGCTGTCGATGGGCGTGTGCGCCAGCACGGGTGGGATGTTCAACAACTACGCCTTGGTTCAGGGTGTCGACCAGATCGTGCCCGTCGACGTCTATGCGCCCGGCTGCCCGCCCGGTCCCGAGACGCTGATCCACGCCATCAACACCATCCACGAGCAGATCCAGAACGGTGAGCTCCTGCGCCGCCGCGAGGCCCGCGGTCAGGGTGCCGGTGCCGGCCTCGTTGTCGAGCAGCGCGACGGCCAGCCCCAGCCCGCCACTGCGGCTCCCATCGGCGGAGGGCGCTGAGGCCGTCCCATGTCCGACATCGAGGCGACGTCCGGATTCGGCGATGAATCGGTCGCAGACGAGACGGGCGCGGCCACGATCCCCGAGCCCGAGACCCGCTTCGGACTCCCGGTCACCCGCAGCAGGGGTCAGCAGGTGCTGCACCCGCCCCGCGAGGGACTGGTCGACCTGGTGCGCCGGCTGCGCGACGACGAGGGCTTCCACGTCTGCGTCGACCTCACCGCCGTCGACTACCTCGCCTACGAGCCGCCGCGTCGGCTGCCCCAGGACGTCGCACCGGAGCGGTTCGAGGTGGTGGTCGGGCTGCTGTCGCTCGAGACGCGCGAGCGGCTGCGCCTGAGGGTCCAGGTGCCCGCAGACGACGCCACCTGCCCGTCCCTGTTCGAGGTCCACCCGGGCACCGAGGCGCTCGAGCGCGAGGTCTACGACATGTACGGCATCGAGTTCACGGGCCACCCCGACCTCACCCGCATCCTCATGCCCGAGGACTGGGACGGCTTCCCGCTCCGCAAGGACTATCCCGTGGGCGCGATCCCCGTGGAGTTCAAGGGCGTGCAGAACGCCAGGTGATGCGGAGTGACGCCGTGACAACCGTCTCCAGCGACGCCAGCCGGACGTACGAGGGATCCCAGGAGCTCACGCCCCGCAAGGGCGCGGGCGCCGCCGAGCTGATGCGCGAGGTGGGTTCGGTGCTGCGGATGTCGGAGGCCGAGGTGGCGGCCCTGGCCGACGAGGAGCCCGCCGAGGACGAGACGATGATCCTCAACATGGGCCCGCAGCACCCGTCGACGCATGGCGTCCTCCGGCTCATGCTGGAGCTCGAGGGCGAGACGGTGCTGCGGAGCAAGCCGGTCATCGGCTACCTGCACACCGGCATGGAGAAGACGGGGGAGACGCTCACCTACCTCCAGGGCCCTACCAACGTGACCCGCATGGACTATGCGGCGCCGCTCTTCAACGAGCTGGTGTTCTCCCTCGCCACGGAGACGCTGCTCGGGATCGACGAGGGCGTCCCGCCCCGGGCGCAGTGGATCCGCATGCTGCTGTGCGAGATCAACCGCATGTCGTCGCACCTCCTGTGGCTCGCCACCAACGGCCTGGACCTCGGTGCGATATCGATGATGCTGTTCGGCTGGCGGGAACGGGAAGAGACGCTGCGCCTGCTGGAGATGATCACCGGGCTGCGGATGAACCACAACTACATCCGCCCCGGCGGTGTGGCCGCCGACCTGCCGGACGGCTGGCGCGACGGCGTGCTGCGGGTGCTCGACCTCTGCGCCCCCCGGCTCGACGAGTACGACGAGCTGCTCACCGGCCAGCCGATCTGGCGCGCCCGCCTGCAGGGCGTGGGCGTGATCACCGCCGACGAGGCCATCGCCCTGGGCGTCACCGGGCCGATCCTGCGGTCCACCGGCGTTCCCTGGGACCTGCGCAAGGACATGCCCTACCTCTTCTACGAACAGGTGGAGTTCGCGGCGGTCGTGGGCAGCTACGGCGACAGCTTCGACCGCTACGCGATCCGGCTGCACGAGGTACGCGAGTCGATGGCGATCGTGCGCCAGATCCTCGACGCGCTGCCGCCGGGCGACTACCGCATCCAGGACCGCAAGGTCACGCCCCCGCCCCGGGCCCGCATCGACGAGTCCATGGAGGCGCTGATCCACCACTTCAAGATCTTCACCGAGGGCTTCAAGGTTCCGGAGGGCGAGGTCTATTGCGCCGTGGAGAGCCCACGCGGCGAGCTGGGCTGCTACATGGTGTCCGACGGCAGTGCCGTGCCCTACCGCATGCACATCCGGGGCCCGTCGTTCGTCAACCTGCAGACCCTGCCCCACATGCTGCGCGGCGGCCTGATCGCCGACGCCGTCGCGGTCACGTCGTCCGTCGACCCGATCCTGGGGGAGGTGGATCGTTAGTGCCGCGGTTCACCTCGGAGAACAGCGCGGTGGCCGACGACATCATCGCCCGCTACCCGCGGCCGCGGTCGGCCCTGATCCCGCTGCTGCACCTGGCGCAGGAACAGGACGGCTACCTCACCGAGGACGCGATGGAGCACATCGCCGAGCTGGTGGACGTGACGCCGGCCGAGGTGCTGGGCACGGCGTCGTTCTACGAGATGTTCAAGCGGCAACCGGTGGGCGACTACGTGGTCACGGTGTGCACCAACATCTCCTGCCTGTTGGTGGGCGGCGAGGAGCTCCTGCATCACCTCGAGCACCGGCTCGGTGTCAAGGCCGGCAGCACCACGCCTGACGGCAAGTTCACGCTCGAGGACGTCGAGTGCATCGCCGCGTGCACCGAGGCCCCGTGCATGCAGGTGAACTACCGCTACTTCCACCGTGTCGAGCTCGACGCCGTCGACCAGCTGCTCGAGGACCTCCGGAGCGGTCGGCTGGCGCACGAGGTCCCCAGGCACGGGACGCTGAGCCGCGTTCGCCAGCAACTCCCGGAGGACCGGGCGGGCAATGCGCCGCCGGACCGCACCGTGGAACCGCCATGGCTGGCCCGCAACCGGAAGGCGAACGGCGACGGGGAGCACGCCTCGTGACGGACGCCAAGGAAATCCCGCGGATCCTGTCGTCTCGCTGGGAACTCGCCGACGGGCACACGCTCGAGCGCTATGTCGACACGGGCGGCTACGAGGCACTCCGGCGGGCGCTGTCCGCCATGACCCCCGACGAAGTCACCGAGGAGGTCAAGGCAGCGAGCCTGCTCGGTCGCGGCGGCGCCGGCTTCCCCGCCGGCGTGAAGTGGGGCTTCTGCCCGCCCGGTGTGTTCCCCCGTTATCTGGTGGTCAACGGCGACGAATCGGAGCCGGGCACCTACAAGGACCGCATCATCATGGAGCGCGACCCTCACCTCCTCATCGAGGGCGCGCTCATCGCCTGCTATGCCATCGGTGCCACGCAGGCCTTCCTGTACGTGCGCGGGGAGATGGCGCTGGCGCAGGAACGCATCGCCCAGGCCCTCAACGACGCGTACGCCGCCGGCTACATCGGCCGCAACATCATGGGCGACGAGGACTTCTCCGTCGACGTGATCCTCCACTGGGGCGCCGGCGCCTACATCGTCGGTGAGGAGACGGCGCTCATCGAGTCGCTCGAGGGGTACCGGGGCATGCCCCGCCTGAAGCCGCCGTACTTCCCGGCCGCCAAGGGCCTCTACATGCAGCCGACCGTGGTCAATAACATCGAGACACTGGCCAACCTGCCGTGGATCGTCAGCAACGGCGGCGCCGCCTTCGCCGGGCTCGGGGCCGAGAAGAGCCTGGGCACCCGGCTGTTCGCGGTCTCGGGGCACGTCAATCGGCCTGGGGTGTACGAGGTCGAGTTCGGGACCACCACCTTCCGCGACCTGCTCTACGGCGAGCCCTACGGCGACGGCATCCGCCACGACAACCGGCTCAAGGCCTTCATCCCCGGTGGGGCGTCCGCGCCGTGGTTCTTCGAGGAGCACCTCGACCTGCCGCTCGAGGCCGGCGTGGTGGGCGCCGCCGGGTCGATGCTCGGCTCCGGCGCCATCGTTGTGATGGACGAGACCACCGACGCCGTCAAGGCCGCCTGGCGGATCGTGCGGTTCTTCGCGCGCGAGTCGTGCGGAAAGTGCACCCCCTGTCGTGAGGGCGCCACCTGGCTCGAGCGGATCCTGCGCCGGATCCTCGACGGCTACGGCCGGCCCAGCGACGTCGACAAGCTGCTCGACATCTGCGACAACATCAGCCCGCAGATCACCTGGCCGCCCAAGCAGACCACCATCTGCCCGCTCGGACCCTCCGCGGTGTCGCCCATCGCCTCGGCGGTGATGCGCTTCCGCGACGAGTTCTTCGCCTACTGCGGCGGCGGCGAGATCACGGTCCCGGTCCAGGGCAAGGCGTATCTGTCGACGCCGCCGGCAGTTGGAGCGAGCACATGACGGATGCCACCGACGCCACCCAGGAGGCGCCGCCCGGCCCGAGCGGCCGTGGGAGCGGGGAGCATGTCCTCAGCGTCACCATCGACGGCCGCACCATCGCCGCGACCAAGGACGAATTGGTGATCGATGCCGCCGAGCGCAACGGCATCTACATCCCCCGGTTCTGCTACCACCCGCGGATGAGGTCGGTCGGCATGTGCCGCATGTGCATCGTCGACATCGACACCGGTCGGGGCGCCGCCCTCCAGCCCTCGTGCATGATCGAGTGCGCCGACGGCATGATCGTGGAAACCGGCTCTCCGGCCGCCGTGAAGGCGCAGGAGGGCGTGCTCGAGTTCCTGCTCATCAACCACCCGCTCGACTGCCCGGTGTGCGACAAGGGCGGCGAGTGCCCGCTGCAGGACCAGACCATGTCGCACGGGCCGGGCGAGAGCCGCTTCGTCGAGGAGAAGCGCCACTTCGAGAAGCCCATCCCGATCAGCGACCTGGTCATGCTCGACCGCGAGCGCTGCATCCTGTGCGACCGGTGCACCCGCTTCGCCTCCGAGGTGGCCGGCGACCCGCTCATCAGCTTCCTCGATCGGGGCAACGAGACCCAGGTCAACACCTTCCCCGGGGAGCCCTTCTCCAGCTACTTCAGCGGCAATACCGTGCAGATCTGCCCGGTGGGGGCGCTGACGGCGACGCCCTATCGCTTCAAGGCCCGGCCCTGGGACCTCGAACAGGTCGAATCGACGTGCACCAGCTGCTCGGTCGGTTGCCGCGTGGTGATCCAGTCGAGCCGTAACCAGGTGGTGCGCTACCTGGGCGTCGACGTCGACGCGGTCAACTGGGGGTGGCTCTGCGACAAGGGTCGGTTCGACTTCGAGGCCGTCAACTCGTCGGAGCGGCTGGGAAGCCCGCTGGTGCGGGACGAGGGCCTGCTGCTCAAGTCCGCCACCTGGAACGACGCGCTACGGCGGGCCGCGGCATCGATCCGCGAGGGTCTGGAGCGGAGCGGGCCCGAAGGGTTCGCGGTGCTGGGCGGCGCCCGCCTCGCGAACGAGGACGCCTACGCCTGGGTGAAGCTCGCCAAGGGCGTCATCGGATCGGACAACGTCGACGCCCAGCTGGGCGACGGGCTGCCGGCCGAGGCCGTGCTCGGGCTACCACCGGCCACCATCGACGACGCCTGCCGGCCCGGCGGCGCGGTGCTGCTGCTGGGGCCTGACCCCAAGGAAGAGCTGCCGGTCCTGTTCCTCCGGCTGCGGCACGCCGTGCTCAACGACGATGTCAAGATCGTGGAGTTGGCAGCGACCGAGACCGCCACCACGGGCCTGGCGGCCCACTCGCTGCGCTATCGCCCTGGCCACGCGCTGCCCCTGGTGCGGGCGCTGTTGGCCGGTGAAGCCGAGGAAGAGGTTGCCGGAGTGACGCCGGAAGCGATCGAGGCGGCGGCATCGCTGCTGGGCGACCGGCCGGTCACGGTGGTCCTCGGTCGGGCCAACCTGGCCGAGGGCGCCAAGTCCATTGCCGTTGCAGCCAACGTCATCCACGAGGCGCACCCGCAGGCCCGTTTCCTGTCGGCGCTGCGGCGGGCCAACGTGCGCGGCGCGCTCGAGCTGGGCATGACGCCCGGTGTCCTGCCGGGCAGGGTCACGCTCCAGGCCGGCCGCAGCTGGTTCGCTGCCCACTGGCCCACGGTGCCGGAGACCAAGGG
>Ga0214469_1000191_pt1 | contig 19479 bp, 19 predicted proteins | sample RVTome_10_FD_187340 | JGI IMG/M metagenome (GOLD analysis project Ga0214469, IMG submission 187340) | Soil microbial communities from uranium-contaminated site in the Upper Colorado River Basin, Wyoming, United States - RVT153D57 HiSeq ... | reverse complement strand
GCTCTTTGGCGCCGGCGGCGGCGAAGAGCTGGCGGCCCGGCTGGGCGTGCCGCTGATCGCTCAGGTGCCGCTGGTGCCCGAGCTGCGCGCGGGCGCGGACGCGGGCACGCCCATCGTGGCCTCCGACCCCGACGGCGAGGCCGCCCGCGTGTTCGCCCGCATCGCCGAGACCATCGACGTCGAGCTGGCGCCGCGCCGCGTCTACCGGTCCGAGCTGCGCATCAGCTGACGGAGCGTCCCGTCAGACCGGGAGCGTCTCCTCGAGGAACCCCACGACCGCGTCGTTGAAGACGTCGTTGCGGTCGCCGGCGACCATGTGGCCGGCTCCGGCGACGTCCACGGACCGGGCATGGGGGACGAGCGCCTGCAGGTGGCGGGCGCCGGCCTCGGATAGGACGTCGCTCTGTCGTCCCCGGACGAGCAGGACGGGAAGGGTCAGCGCCCGGGCCGCGTCCTCCAGCCGGTCCTCGTTGCGGATCGACCGAGGCTCGTCGACGCGTCCCGGTGTCATGAACCGGGGATCCCAGTGCCAGTACCAGCGGCCGTCGTCGTGCTGGCGGACGTTCTTGCGCAGCCCCGACAGGTCCGACGGGCGCGGCCGGTGGGGGTTGTACGCGGCCACGGCGTCGGCAACGTCGTCGAGGCTGGCGAAGCCGTCAAGGTGGTCGAGCATGAACGCGCCGATGCGGGCCACGCCCTCGGGTTCGAGGCGGGGCGCGACGTCGACCAGCACCAGCGCGCTCGCTATGGGCCGACGCAAAGCGCCGGCCCTACGCGGCGTGTTTCCCGCTCTTGCAGCTTCGCTGCGGGCCGCTCGGGCCGCGGCCTCGCCGACAGGCTCGGCCTCTGGCTCGGCGGGGTCGTCGGCACCGGCAGGGTCGTCTTCGGCGATGGCGATCAGTGAGCTGATCCCCCCCAAGGAGGCGCCCACCAGCGCCGGGGCCCGGTCCTGGGCGCCGCCCGTCGCCCGCGCCACGGCCCGCACGTCGGCGGCGAAGGCATCGAGGCTGTAGTCGCCGTCCGGGGCCCAGTCGCTGGCCCCGTGGCCGCGCAGGTCCACCGTGGTGGCATGCCAGCCCTTGTCGCCCAGCAGGCGGGCGGTGCCGTCCCAGGAGTGCCGGGTCTGCCCGCCGCCGGGGAACAGCAGCACGGGTGGACCGTCGCCGGGCCCGTAGGCGTCGGCTGCCAGGTACAGTCCATGGCCGCGCAGGCGCAGGGGGGCGTCCATCGGGCCAGTCTGCCCGGACGCCCGCACGCGCTGCTCGATCACCCGGTTGCCGCCGCCACCTCCGGCGGGTGGAGGGCGGGCACCGGCCGGGGCTTGCGGTGCTCGATGATCTCGTCGACGAGCCCGTAGTCCACGGCGTCCTGGCCCCGGAGAATGAAGTCGCGATCTATGTCGGCCTGGATCCGGTCGCGGGGCTGGCCGGTCCGCTCCGCGAGCACGTCGACCATGCGCTCCCGCATGGTGACCATCTCCCGGACGGCGATCTCCATGTCGACCGACTGGCCCTGCGCGCCGCCGTGGGGCTGGTGGATCAGGATGCGGGCGTTCGGGAGCGCCGAGCGGTGGCCGGCCTCGCCGGCGGCCAGCAGCACGGCAGCCGCCGAGGCGGCCTGCCCCACGCACACGGTGTGGATGGGCGGGCCGAGGAACTGCATGGCGTCGTAGACCGCGAACAGCGCGGTCATGTCGCCGCCGGGGGAGTTGATGTAGAGGTTGACCGGGCGGTCCATGTCCTCGCCCTCGAGGTGCAGCAGTTGGGCGATGATCAGGTTGGCAACCGTCTCGTCGAGTTCGCCGCCCAGGAACACGATGCGGTCCTTGAGCAGGCGGGAGTAGATGTCATAGGCGCGCTCGCCACGATTGCTGGTCTCGATGACGGTGGGGATGAGCATGGGCCGGGCCTCCCGGATCGCAGACGCAACTGGATGGTTGCGTATTCACGTTAGGGGCGCCAACTCCGAATTCGCAACTGTAGAGTTGCGGATATGGCCGACGAGAAGCGTGACACCCCCGTGGATCCGGAGCCCGATGCCCACGGGGTGATGCGGGCGGTCGAGGTCGAGGCGGGCACCGACGAGGTGTGGTCCGCCATCAGCGACCCCCAGCTGAGGGCGCTCTGGCTCGACGACGACGATGCCCGGTCGCGTGAACTGCGGCTCGACGAGGTCGACGACGGCCGGCGCCTGGTATGGACCTGGTGGCGTCCCGACGACGAGCCCGGTGCCTCCAGGGTCGAGATCGTGCTGGCGCCGACCGTGGGCGGCACCCGGGTCGTGGTCAGCGAGACGCCGGTATCCGGATCCGTCGGTGGCGTCGAAGCGTCCGTTCCATCGGGGCCGGCCACGCTGCGGGCGGGCGACCGCTGGACCTGTCGCCTGCTCGGCCTCGAGCTGCTGTTCGTCGCGGCCGGAGTGCTCGTCCGCTGATCCGGTCATGGCCCGCGAACCGAGCGACGCCGTGTTCGCGGCGCTGGCCGACCCAACCCGGCGGTCGATCCTGCGCGCCGTGGCCGAGCGGGGCCCGGTGACGGCCACGGCGTTGTCGGACGGGCTGCCGATCAGCCGCCAGGCGGTCGCCAAGCACCTGGGCCTGCTGCGGCACGCCGGCCTGGTGGTAGCGGACCGCGCCGGTCGGGAGACCCAGTTCGTCGCCGTCGGTGCTCCCCTCGAGGACTTGGCGGCGTGGGCCGAACAAGCCGGGCGGCGCTGGGATGATCGCCTGGCCCGCCTCCGCGAGCGACTGGGTGACCAACGCTTCTTACGACCGCATGAATCGTCGGCCGGAACGCGAACGCGGACACGCGCCGGTCCAGGAGGCGTACCCTCCTAGGGATGCGCGACGCCCCGGGTCCAGCCCGGGCCCAACCCGACTCCAGCGGGGGAACCCCGATCGGACGGCGCGTGGTGCTCGGCATGCTGGGCCTCGGCGCCCTGGGCATCGCCTTCGGCGACAAGGCGCAGGCCCGCGTCGAACGACTGTTGCGGCCGCTCACCCAGAACGATCCGACCGGGCTGACCTCGTTCGTCCCGACGGCCGGCCGGTTTCGCATCTACTCGGTGGTCGGGCACTTGCCCGCACGCAGCGACGACGAGTACCGCCTCACCGTTGACGGCCTCGTCGACCGGCCGCTCGAACTGAGCCTCGACGACCTGCGCAGCCGCCCCCAGACCGATCTGGTGCGCGACTTCCAGTGCGTCACCGGTTGGCGGGTGGCCGACGTGCCATGGCGCGGGGTCAAGATGTCCAAGCTGCTGGACGAGGCCGGCGTGCAGGCTTCCGCCACCCATCTGCGCATCGAGTCGTTCGACGGCGTTTACACCGAGAGCCTCAGCCTCGAGCAGGCCCGCCGCGAGGATGTGCTCGTGGCCCACGAGATGCAGGGCGGTCCCGTCACCCGCGAGCACGGCGGCCCGGCTCGTCTCTACGTGGCCCCCATGTACGGCTACAAGTCCCTCAAGTGGTTGGAGCGGATCGAGGTCGTCAACGAGCTCGATCCCGGCTACTGGGAGGAGAGGGGCTACGACGTCGACGCGTGGATCGGGAAGTCGAACGGCCGCGATGACGAGCCGGTCTGAGCGAGCGTCCGCGCTGCGGCGACCCCCGGGCCCGAGCGGCCGGTCGCCGAAGGCGACGAGAGCGGGAGACAGCGCGTCGGAGCCCGAGCGACCCGTCGCCGGGGGCGACAAGAGCGGGAAGCGCGGTCCCGCGCACCTCGACGCAACGAACGACGAGCTGCTCGACCGGTTCACACCGGCCGAGCGGGCGCTGCACTGGGCGACCGGCGCGGCCGTCCTCATCTGCGCCATCACCGGGCTCGTCCTCTATGTGGGTGCGCTCAGCACCCTGGTGGGCCGGCGCAATTTGGTGAAGGACGTGCACGTGATCGCCGGGCTCAGCATGCCGGTGCCGTTGATCCTGGCCTATCTCGGCCGTTGGCGCGACGCCGTGCGAGCCGACATCGGCCGGCTGTCCCGCTGGACGCGCGCCGACCGCCGCTGGCTGTGGACCCGGGGCCTCGAAGGGGCCGAACAGGTGGGCAAGTTCAACGCCGGACAGAAGGCCAACGCCGCGTTCATCGCCGGCATGATCCTGGTCATGCTCGCCACGGGTTCGATCATGCGCTGGTTCGAGCCGTTCCCCCTGGAGTGGCGCACCGGCGCCACGTTCGTCCACGACTGGACCGCCATCGCCACCTGGCTGATCGTCGCCGGCCACATCGCCTTCGCCTTGGCCGACTCCGGCTCGCTCCGGGGCATGATCACCGGCCAGGTGACGCGACGCTGGGCCGAGGACCGCCATCCCCAGTGGGCCAGGGAGGCCGGCTGGGCCGATGACCCGTCGGACGACGGCAGCGGGCGTCGGCGCGTCCCACGGTCACCGCGGTGGCTGGTTCGCCCCGAGGAATACGGCACGGATCCCGGGTGGGACCGCAGTTCAACGGACGGGCCCCGCGAGGGGCGCCAGTGGCCGGGCTGACTGCTCCCCGACATCGCTTGACCGGCCACCGTCCCCATACGATGACGGCCGCTCGATTCAGGAGGAATCACGTGGACGTCCGCATCGGGGTGAGGAGCTCGCCGAAGGAGCTCGAGGTGATCCTGGCCGACGACACCGACTCGGACGCGGTGCGCGAGCACATCGACGCCGCGTTCAAGGACGGCGGCACCCTGTGGCTCACCGACCGTCGGGGCCGGCAGTTCGGTGTGCCCGTCGACAAGGTCGCCTATGTCGAGATCGGCAGCCCCGAGGTGGCACGCCGGATCGGGTTCGGCGGCTAGTGCCCACCAGTGCCGTGAACCCGGTGGGTTAGGTGGCGCCGCCGGAGCCGTCCGCCGACCTGCTGGACCGGCGGCTGCTGTTCGTGACCGGCAAGGGCGGTGTCGGCAAGACGTCGATCGCCGCCGCCCTCGGGTCGCTGGCGGCCTCGCGGGGACGGCGCACGCTGTTGTGCGAGGTCGACGCCAAGGGCAACCTGGCGGACGCCTTCGAGACCGCCCCCACCGAGTTCCGCGAGCGCGAGATCGCGCCCGGCCTGTGGGCCATGGCAATGGACACCGAGGCCTCGCTCAAGGAGTACCTCAGGCTCCAGCTCAAGCTGCCCCTGCTCGCCCGGCTGGGGCCGCTGGCGCGCACGTTCGACTTCGTGGCCAACGCCGCCCCCGGGGTCAAGGAGATCCTGACCGTCGGCAAGCTCTGCTACGAGGTGCGGGAGCGCCACTACGACCTGCTGGTGGTGGACGCGCCGGCCTCCGGGCACATCGTGGGCCAGCTCGCCGCCCCCGAAGCCATCAACGACCTGGTCAAGGTGGGCCTGGTGCGCGACCAGACCGGGTGGATGCTCGACATCCTCGGCGACGCCGCCACGACGGGGGTGGTCGTGGTGGCGACACCCGAGGAGATGCCGGTGAACGAGACCTTGGAGCTGGCGGGTCGGCTGCGGGAAGAGACCGTGGTCGACCTGGCCGGGGTGGTCGTGAACCGCGTGCTGCCCGAGCTGTTCACGCGGGGCGAGGAGAAGATCTTCAAGGAGCTGCGCCGCCCTGATCGTGCGGAAGCACTGGCGGCGGCAGTCGGCGCGCCGGGCGCGCGGGGGAGCGGGCGGCGAGGATCGGTGGAGCCGCTGCTCGACGGCGCCGACCTGGCAGTGAAGCTCCGCAGGACGAGGGCCGAGCACCTCGGCACGCTGCGCGAGGGGCTGCCGCCGGGCACGCAGCTCCTGTACGTGCCCGAGCTGTTCCAGCGCAGCCATGGGGTCCGGGCCACGCGCCAGATCGCCGAGGCCCTCGGCGCGGAGTTGGGGTACTGATGGCGGCGACCCGTGCGTCCGCGTCGGCCCGTGGGTCGGCGTCGGCCGTGGTGCCCAAGGGGGCGTCTTCGTTGGAGCCGCTGCTCGCGGCCAAGGAGATCGTCATCTGCTGCGGATCGGGCGGTGTCGGCAAGACCACGATGGCCGCGGCCGCCGCAGCCATGGCGGCCGCCCACCTCGGCGGGAAGGTGCTGGTGATCACCGTGGACCCGGCCCGGCGGCTGGCCAACGCACTCGGGCTGGAGCGGTTCGGCAACGTGGAGACGCAGATCCCGCCCGAAGAGTTCGCCGCGGCCGGCGTCGCCGAACCGCGGGGCGAGCTGTGGGCGGCGATGCTCGACACCAAGCGGTCGTGGGACGAGCTGGTGACGGCTCACGCCCCCGACGCCGCCACCCGCGACGCCATCCTCGCCAACTCCCTGTACGAGAACATCACCAGCCGGTTCGTGCAGAGCCACGACTACATCGCCATGGAGCGGCTCTACGAGATCCATGCGTCGGGTCGCTACGACCTGATCCTCGTCGACACGCCGCCGACCCGGAACGCCATCGATTTCCTGGAAGCACCGGAACGCATGGCCGACTTCTTCTCCAGCCGGCTGCTTCGCTGGCTCACGGTGCCCGCCCGGAGCCGGGTGTTCACGATGGCGTCCAAGCCCTTCTACACCGTGGCCGACCGCATCCTCGGTTCGCAGTTCCTGCAGGACATCGCCGAGTTCTTCCTGCTGTTCCAGACCATGTACGACGGCTTCGTGGAGCGGGCCCGGGCGGTGACCCGCACCTTGTCCGACAAGCGCACCACGTTCGTGGTCGTGTCGACGCTGGAGCCGTCGCCGGTCAGGGAGACCGAGTTCTTCGTCGAGGCGTTGTCGGACCGCAAGCTCCATCTCGGCGCAGTGGTGCTCAACACGGTCTTGCCCGACTGGTTCCGCGACCGGGACGCCTCCGCCGTGGCCCACCGCATGTCCGCCGATCCGGCGGGACTGGCCAAGGCCGTGACCCAGGCGCCCGGGGGCGCCGTCATCGGCGCCCCAGACCAGGTGGCGCGGGTCCTGGCCGAGGTGGGCGAGAGCTTCCTCAACTTCCAGGTCGTCGCCACCCGCGAGGCCGAGCAACGCGCCGAGCTGGCGGCAGTATCCGACGTGGTCGCCACCGTCCCCTACGCCGACCACGACATCACCGACCTCGCCGGGTTGCTCGAGCTCGGCGGCTGGCTCTGGCGGTAGCTCCCGAACCACTTGCGAGGAGTTCCTGCCGTCGGCGTACGCCATGATCGTCAGCCTCGTGGTGATCATCCTCGGCGTCGTCACGGTCACCGATGTCGACGGCGTTGCGCAATCGCTCGTGACGGTCGGCTTCCTGTCGTTCTTCTTCGTCTACCTGTTGCGCCTGCTCAGGGTCATCGACAAGCCGTTCAAGGTGGGACGCGAGCGAACCGACGACGACGTGAGCCTGTTCCTCCTCGTCGAGTTCGTCGTGCACGCCCACGCCGGCGAGGAGGGTGTCGCGGCCGAAGACGTCGAGGCGCAGGCCGACGAGGTCGAGGAGCTCATGAGCGACATGGAGGAAACAGGCCGCCGAGCTTGCGGAGGCGGAAGGCGAACCGGGCCCGACGGCGCTTGCCGAGGCCGAGGCCGGCGATCGCCCAGCGCGTTGACCGTCGGTCACCGGATCCATAGGTTGCGACGCGTGACCGCCGCCGACGCGCGGGCGACGTCCGGGGGATCGCTGGAGCCCCGGCCCCACCCCTGGAACCGTGGCTTCCACTGGGACGACCACACCGGTCCCTTCCGCGCGCTCGGTGACGACCAGGTCCGGCACTACGACCGGCACGGCTACGTCGTCGTCCCCGACCTGGTGCCGGCCGACCTGCTGGCCGACGCCACCGCGGCCATCGACCGGTTCGACGCCAGGACCGAGGCGTTCCTCCGGTCGGTGGAGGGCGAGCGCCTCTCGATCGCCGAGGCCGGCGCCATCACCTTCAGCGTGCACCTGGCGGCGCGGTCGCCGGTGCTCAGGCGGCTCGTCACCGATGCGGCATTGACGGGAATCGCGGCGGATCTGGTCGGGTCCGACGTGCGCCTCTACTGGGATCAGGCGGTCTACAAGAAGCCAGAGAAGCCCCGCCGCTTCCCGTGGCACCAGGACAACGGCTACGCGTATGTGGAGCCGCAGCAGTACCTGACGATCTGGCTGGCCCTCACCGACGCCACCACCGTCAACGGCTGCCCTCAGGTCGGTCCCGGGCTCCACCGGCGGGGAACCCTCGAGCACCATTACGTCGAGCCACTGGGGTGGGAGTGCCTCGACGAGCCCCGGTCCGCCGTCGCTGCGCCCGTGTCCGCCGGCGGTGCGGTGGTGTTCTCGTCGCTGACACCGCACCTCACCGGTCCCAACCTCACCCCAGAGGTCCGCAAGGCCTACGTCGTGCAGTACGCCCCCGACGGCGCCGTGCGACTCGAGGGTGACCCGACCGCAGGACCGCCGACGGGCCGCGTCCACTGTGACGCACCGGACCGCCAGTTCCCGGTCGTGGTCGGCGGCCGGTTGGTCGAGTAGGCGGGAGCCACCGGTGGCGGGCCGTTGGTCCGGTCCGCTGCCAGAATCATCGGCAGATGGCCACCCTCGCCGAGCTCGCCCGGTTCTTCACCCGTCTCGAGCCCGGCGCGGTCGCGCACCTCCAGCGCCTGGTGGCGAGCTGGGGTCTGCTCGCCGACTTCTGCTTCGCCGACCTGCTGCTGTTCGGCGTGGTGGGCCAGACGCGCGAGGGGGGCACCAACCGGTTTGTCGTGCTGGGCCAGGTCCGTCCGACCACGTCCCAGACCGTCTACCGGGCCGACTGGGTCGGCACCGTCCTCGAGGAGGATGACCGGCCGCTGGTGGCCCGTGCCTACCGCCTGGGGGAGATCATCGAGGGCGAGATGGTGATCTCCACGCTGAAGGAACGGGTGCGTGTGCTGTGCATCCCCATCCGCTACCGCGGGCGGGTCGTGGGTGTGCTCACCCGCGAGTCGGCGCCGGCGTTCGGCCGCCAGCCAGGCGAGCTGGAGCGAACCTACGTCGACGTGTTCAACCGCTTCGCGCGCATGATCGCCAGCGGCGACTTCCCCTTCGACGGTGACGACGCCGAGAGCGAGGAGGCACCGCGGGTGGGCGACGGCGCCATCGTCCTCGACTCCTCCGGGCGGGTCGAGTACACGTCCCCCAACGCCGTGTCCACCCTCCACCGGCTCGGCGTCCACGCCAACGCCGAGGGCTTGCGGTTCGCGGAGCTGGGGCTCGAGGAGACGGTGGTCCGCACCTCCTTCGACACCGGGACGCCGGCGACCGAGGAGCTGTCGCGCGGCGTCGACATCACCGTGCTGATCCGGGGCATCCCGTTGCTCGACCAAGGGGTCGTCACCGGCGCCGTGGTGCTGCTGCGGGACATCTCCGAGCTCCGGCGCCGGGACCTGCTACTGCTGTCGAAGGACGCGACCATCCGTGAGATCCACCACCGGGTGAAGAACAACCTGCAGACGATCTCGTCGCTGCTGCGGCTGCAAGGGCGCCGGTTGGGACCGGGTGAGGCGAAAACCGCCGTCGAGGAGTCGGTGCGGCGGATCCGCTCGATCGCGCTCGTGCACGAGATCCTGTCCCGCGAGGCCGGCGACGACGTGCCGTTCGTCGACATCGTGAAGCCGGTGGTGGGGATGGTGGCCGACAGCATGATCTCGCCGGAGCATCCCATCCGCTTCGAGGTCGACGGCGACGGCGGCATCCTCCCGGCGGGTGTCGCCACCCCGCTGGCGGTGGTGCTCAACGAGCTGCTGCAGAACGCCGTGGACCACGCCTATCCACCCGAGCTCGATCTCACCGGCACGCCCGGCCAGGTACGGGTCGAGATCGCGCGGGACGGGCGCACGTTGCGGCTCCGCGTGGCCGACGACGGTGTCGGCCTGCCCCCGGGATTCCGGCTCGACCAGTCCTCGGGCCTGGGCCTGTCGATCGTGCGGACACTGGTGACCGGGGACCTCGGCGGCGAGATCTCGATCGCCAACGGCAGGGGCGACGGCGAACGCCCGGGGACCGAGGTGGCGCTCAGCGTGGCCGTCGACGCGACACGTGAAGACGGCCTCGATCACACGCGACCGTTGTCGCTGTGATCGATCCGATGGCCTGTCACCCCCAGGTGCGGCCGCCCCAGGAACCCCAGCAGGTCTTGCGTACTACGGGATCAGGATGCGGCCCGGCGCTGGCGTGCCACCCACTGGCGGCGCAGCGCACGGCGCTCCTCTTCGGAGGTACCCCCCCAGATGCCGCTGTCCTGGTTGGTGGCCAGCGCATATTCGAGGCACTCCCGCTGGACCTCGCACTGCCGGCACACGGTCTTGGCGGTTTCGATCTGCTCGATCGCCGGACCGGTGGTGCCGACCGGGAAGAACAGGTCGGGGTCGGTGTCGCGACAAGCGCTGTACTCGCGCCAGTCGTCATTTTCGGTGGACGGGTTGATGCTACGGCTCTGCATCAGGGCCACGGGACCTCCACGGCGGATTCGGGTCACCGAGATTGTGACTAGTTTCACATGCCACCGCGATACTACACAGAGTGCGTGTGGCTGCGACGGCGCAACGATACTGGGAGTTGACGCGCCCGGCAAGGACTTTTTTCCACCGCGAAAGAAGGGTGCCCGCCGCTGGAAATACGGTCGCGGCGGGACCTCAGCGGATCTTCAGCGAGAGGCAGCCGATTCGTGACACTCGTGATCGGACACAAGGGAGCTGCCGGGCTGGCGCCGGAGAACTCGTTGGCGGCGTTCAGGCTGGCGTTGGAGGTCGGTGCCGACGGCGTCGAGCTCGACGTGCGGCGCACCGCTGACGGCGCCCTGGCCGTCCACCACGACGCGACTCTGGCAGATGGCCGGAGCGTGGTGGATCTGGCCGTCGGCGAGTTGCCCGACGGGATCGCCACCCTGCCGCCGGTGCTCGACGCCTGCGACCGGCTGGCGCTCGTCAACGTCGAGATCAAGAACTGGCCGCTCGACGGCGACTTCGACGAGTCGTTGGGAATCGTCGACAGCGTCGTCGAGGCGCTGGCGGCACGGCCGGTCACCCAGCGCGAGCGATACGTCGTGTCCTGCTTCCACCTGCCCACGGTCGACCGCGTGCGTGAGCTGGCGCCCGACCTGGTCACCGCCTGGCTGGTGGGCATCGCCGGGTCTGACGACGGCGCCCAGGTCATCGCCGAGGCCGTGGATCACGGCCACCGGGCGCTCCATCCCCACCACGCTCTCGTGACTCCCGCGCTGGTCGAGCGGGCCCACGACGAGGAGCTGGCGGTCAACGCGTGGACGTGCAACGACCCGGACCGCATCCGCTGGCTGGCCAGGGAGGCGGGCGTCGACGGCATCGTCACCGACGTCCCCGACGTGGCCCTGGCGGCGCTAGGCCGGGGGAGAGCGACGAGCTAGCGGAGGCAATGGCGAACGATCCGCCGAGCCCGAGGCAATGGCGAACGGAGACCGTGCGGCATTGCCTCGGGCCGGTCCCGGCGTTCGCTATTGCCTCGCCGTTGCGCCCGGTCAGGGAAGGACGAGATCCAGCACCGTGGGCTCGTGTCGGAAGTCGAGCTGCTCGGTGTCCCCCAGATGATCGCCGTCGACCTGGTAAGGGACCGGCCCGTAGGCCCGAACGCTGAGCGCCTCCAGGTCGGTGCGATGGTCGACCCAGCGGCTCCGCCGCAGCAGGGAGCCACTGCCCAGCGCCGAGGCGATGATGCGCATCGTCCGGGCGAACGCCATGGTGCGCAGCGTGACCGCTGCCAGGCCCCGGTCGAGCGTGGCCTCGGGCGCCAGGTCCAGCGGCCGGTTGCCGAAGTACGTGTAGGGGTTGGTGTTGAGAACGATGGTCAGGTAGGCGTCGTCGATCACCGCGCCGTCGGCATGGTGGACGGCGAAGCGGGGTCGGCTGCGGTCGTAGTGCCGGATCCAGGTGTCGAAGCCGGCGAACACGAACAGCGGATGTCCGGCGTACCGCTTGAGCCCGGCCCGCCGCTCGACCTGCTCCACGACCGCGGCGTCGAACCCCACGCCGGTGTGGAACAGGAAGTAGCGGCCGTTGACCGATCCCAGGCCCACTCGACGGATCGATCGCCGGGCCAGCGCGTCGAGCAACACGCCCGTCGCCTCGATGGGGTCGTTGGGCAGGCCGATGGTGCGGGCGAACACGTTGGTCGATCCGCCCGGCAGGGGCGCCAGCGCGCAGGCGGTGCGGGCCAGCCCGTTGGCCGCCTCGTTGAGCGTGCCGTCGCCGCCCAGCACCACGACGACGTCGACGCCGTTGGCCGCCGCCCCCTGCGCCAGGCGGGTGGCGTGGCCGCGCCGACTGGTCTCGGCCAGGGTGACGTCATGGTCCGCCGAGAGGGCCTTCTGGATCACCACGCGGCTGCGCGGCGTCACCGACGACGCCGATTCGTTGACCAGCAGGAGCAGCTTCACAGCGGCGGCGAAACTACCGCGGAGCGGCCGGGGGCGATTTGGTCGCCCCGCGAAACGGCGGGCAGCATGGCTGGCCATGAACGTGGTCGTGTGCGTGAAGCAGATCCCGGACCCCGCCGAACCCGGGAAGCTCGAGGCCGACAACACCCTCGACCGCAGCGGCAAGCTGATCCTCGACGAGTCCGACAGCTACGGCGTCGAGATGGGACTCCAGCTGGCCGACGCGTCGGGGGGTGGCGACGTCACCCTGGTCTCGATGGCCCCCAACAACGAGACCTCGGGGTTGCGGACCGCGCTGGCCATGGGGGCCGCGAAGGCGATCCTGGTCTCCGACGAGGCGCTGTCCGGCGCCGGCGCCCTCGACACCGCCAAGGTGCTGGCCAAGGCGATCGAGCGCGCCGACGCCGACCTGATTCTGACCGCCACCGAGTCGACCGACGGCTACACGGGCACCATCCCTGAGCAGGTGGCGGCCCTGCTGGGGCGGCCGTCGATCACCTTCGCCAAGCACGTCGAGGTGTCCGACGGCACGGTGAAGGTCCAGCGCCAGACCGAGCTCGGCTACGACGAGGTCGAGGCCCCGTTGCCGGCGGTCGTGTCCGTCACGGCCGGCGTCGTGGAGCCCCGCTACCCGAGCTTCAAGGGGATCATGGCCGCCAAGTCCAAGCCGGTGGATCAGCTCACGCTCGCCGACCTGGGCATCGACCCGGGCACGGTGGGATCGGCGGGTGCCGGCCAGGAGATCGTGGCCATCGACGAGGCCCCGGCGCGCGAGTCCGGGGAGATCGTCGAGGACGACGGTGAGGGCTACGCCAAGGTCATCGCCTTCCTCGAGAACCTCAAGGTCATCTAGACCTCGGCGCCGCACCGCACGGACACGTAGGGAGACGATTGACGCAATGGCTCTGAACCGCATCTGGGTCCTCGCCGAGGCCGCCGACGGCAAGGTCGCCCCCATCACGCTCGAGATGCTCACCAAGGCCCGCGAGCTGGGCGACACCGTCGAGGCGGTGTACGGCGGCGGCGACGCCGATGCCATTGCCGAGAGCCTCGGCGCGTACGGCGCCACCAAGGTCTACTCCACGGGCGACCTGGCCGGCAGCCTGCTCGGCGAGCCGGTGGCGTCGGCCATCGCCAAGCAGGTCGCCGACGGCAACGCCCCGGACCTCATCATGATCGGCACCACCTACGACGGTCGCGACGTCGCCGGCCGGCTGTCCGTGGCGCTCGACAGGCCGGTCCTGACCAACAACGTCGAGATCGCCGTCGACGGCGATGCCGTGGTCGTGACCACAGCGGTCTTCGGCGGCACCAAGCTGGTGCGCACCCGGTTCACGGCCGGCGCCCCGTACATCGCCCTGTTCCGGCCCAAGTCGTTCGCGGCCGAGCCCTCGGGGGGCGGGGCGGCCGAGGTCGCCACCATCGAGGTGACCGAGCCCGGCACCGCCAAGGTGCAGAACCGGCATGTCGAGGAGGCCACCGGCCCCAAGCTCGACGAGGCCGACATCGTCGTCTCCGGGGGGCGGGGCCTGGGCGAGGCCGGCAAGTACGAGATGATCGAGCAGCTGGCCAAGGCGCTCAAGGCGGCCCCGGGTGCGTCACGCGCCATCGTGGACGCCGGCTGGGTGCCCTACAGCTACCAGGTGGGACAGACCGGCAAGGTCGTGAAGCCGACCGTCTACATCGCCGCCGGCATCTCGGGCGCCACCCAGCACCTGGTCGGGATGAAGGGCTCGAAGAACATCATCGCCATCAACAAGGACCCCGAGGCCCCGATCTTCTCGGTCGCGGACCTCGGCATCGTCGGCGACGTCCACAAGGTCCTCCCCAAGCTCCTCGAGGCCCTGCAGAACCGCTGAGGTTTCGGTTCGCAACCGGAGGTTGCGAACCGAGTCTTTGGCCGCCGCCTGTCGGCTCCGGCAGGAGCCGCTGCCCCCACACCCCCCCGGCCTACGCGAAGGTGTCGCACTGGGAGCTCTCGCCGGATTCGAAGCCACGGTCGAACCACTGCTGGCGCTCGGCCGCCGAGCCGTGGGTCCACGTCTCGGGGTTGACCGACATGCCGGCCTGCTCCTGGATGCGATCGTCGCCCACCGCCTGCGCCGCGGCCAGGCCCTCCTCGATGTCGCCCGGCTCGAGGTCGCCGCGGGCGTAGACCGAGTGCGCCCACACGCCAGCCAGGCAGTCGGCCTGTAGCTCGAGGCTCACCGACCACTGGTTCGCCTCGGCCTGCGAACCGGCGGCCTGCTGGCGCTGGCGCACCTCGTCACTGATGCCCACGAGGTTCTGCACGTGGTGGCCCATCTCGTGGGCGATCACGTAGGCCTGCGCGAAGTCACCGGGCGCGCCGAACCGGTCGCTGAGCTCACGGAAGAAGTCGAGGTCGATGTACACCTCGGCGTCGACCGGGCAATAGAACGGCCCCACTGCCGAGGTCGCGGGACCGCATGCGGTGTCGACCTGCCCCGTGAACATGTTCAGTCGGGCGTACTGATACTGCCGCCCGGCCTGCTGGAACTCGGCAGCCCAGACGGCCTGCGTGTCCTCGGTCAGGAACTCGACGAAGTCGGCTTCCTCGGACTGCGCCTGGTTCGCGACCTGGTCGGACGACGAGCCCTCCGGCACCGCCCCCGGGAGCTGCTCGACCATGCTGCCAAGCCCCCCGCCACCTCCGCCGAGGACCGCGACCAGGATGGCGATGAGCCCCGCCAGCCCACCACCGGCCGCCAGCGGCACGCCCATCCGACGCCCCATTCCGCCCGCGCCCCGGATGTCGTCGACGTGCTCGCTCTTCGTCCGTCGCCACTTCATGGCTAAGGCGTACCCCGCCGACGTCCTCGGCGCCAGCTACATCCCACGCGTTCTAGCCTGCCGGGCCATGTGCGCCGCCACCAGCCGCCGAACCACGAGCCGCGCCGGCACCCGAGCCAGCTGGACCAACTGGGGGCGCAACCAGGTGTGCGCTCCCGCGGAGATCCGGCGGCCGGCGACGGAGGCCGAGCTGATGGACCTGGTCAAGCAGGCGGCGGCCAACGGGCAACGGGTCAAGGCGGTGGGCGCCGGCCATTCCTTCACCTCGATCGCCTGCACCGACGGCGTCATGGTCGACCTCGCGGGGTACACACGCATCCTCGACCACGACACCGCCACCGATCGGGTCACCGTCGAGGCGGGCATACCCCTCCACCGCCTGTCCGACGAGCTCGACGCCCGGGGGCTCGCGCTCGAGAACATGGGCGACATCGACCAGCAGTCCGTCTCCGGCGCCACGCAGACCGCCACCCACGGGACGGGCCTGCGCTTCCGCAACCTGTCTTCGCAGATCGTCGGCCTGCGTTTGGTCACCGCCGACGGCTCGGTGCTCGAGTGCTCGGAGTCCGAGAACGCCGATGTGCTCGACGCCGCCCGAGTGGGGCTCGGCGCGCTGGGTCTCGTGTCGACCGTGACGCTGCAGTGCGTCCCGGCGTTCCGCCTGCACGCGGTGGAGGAGCCGATGCCGGTGGAGGACGTGCTCGCCGACCTCGACGAGCTCGTGGCCACCAACGACCACTACGAGTTCTACTGGGTGCCGCACACGCGCTGGGCGCTGACCAAGCGGAACCGGCGCACCGACGAGCCCGCCCGGCCCCGCCCGCGTGCGCGTGAGTGGGTCGACGACATGGCCCTCAACAATTACGCCTTCGGGGTGCTGTGCCGGGTCGGGCGCTGGCGCCCGTCGCTCATCCCGCGGCTGGCGAGGATCATCCCCAACACCGGCCGTCTCGACTACGTGGACCGGTCGGACCGGGTGTTCACGAGCCCCCGCAAGGTGCGGTTCTGGGAGATGGAGTACGGCATCCCCCGCGAGGCGCTCCCGGAGGCGCTGAACCGGGTGCGCAAGCTGGTGGACGAGATGGGTATGGAGATCAGCTTCCCGGTGGAGGTGCGGGTGGTGGCGCCCGACGACATCCCGCTTTCGACCGCGCACGGGCGCGAGACCGGCTACATCGCCGTGCACGTCTACCGGGGCACGCCGTACGACACCTACTTCACCGGCGTGGAGCGGATCATGGACAGCTACGGAGGCCGGCCCCACTGGGGCAAGCTGCACTTCCAGCGCGCCGAGACCCTCGCCACCCGCTACCCGCGCTGGGACGACTTCCAGCGTGTCCGCTCCCGGCTCGACCCCGAGGGCCGCTTCGCCAATCCCTATCTCGACCGGGTGCTCGGCCCGGTGAATCGTTCGACCAGCGGCTGAACAGCACCCGATCGGTGCCTGGAGACGGTGGGAGCCGACCCGAAATTCCCTGCGAACCCTTGACCTCGGAGACGCCGTAAGGCACCGTGCCCGGGCGGGCCTAGCGGCAGCGGGGAGGCGAGGGTGACGGTCGACGGGTCCCGTCGTGGCGAGAATGCCATGGTCGTGGTCGCCGTCGCGCTGACCGCCATCGCCGCGGGGGTCCTCCTGGCGACCGCCGCCGGCGACGGGCGGATCGCCGACGCACCGCTCGACCTCGGCTGGCTGTGGCTGGTGGTCGCCTTCGGCGCCTGCGAGGCGTTCGCGTTGCGGGTCGAACGCCGCCAGGGCGAGCAGTACGGGTTCACCGCCGCCCAGGTCCCGCTGGCCGCCGGGCTCATCTACGCCGAGCCCACCACGCTGGTGCTCGCGAGGTTGTTGGGTGTGGCGATCGTGCTCCTCGTGTTGCGCCAACGGCGACCCGCCGAGGCGGCGTACGAGCTCAGCGCCCAGTTGGCGCAGACCGTGGGCGCGATCGTCGTGGTCCGGGGCGTGCTGGGCGACGCCGAGCTGGTGAGCACCCGGGGTGCCGTGGCCCTGGCGCTGGCATTGCTGACGTCTTACGTGGTGGCGCTGGTGGCCCTGGCGGCGCTGATCGCCACCGTGACCCAGAGCCTGCCGGGCTGGCGGGGGATGCTCGTGCTGGCGAAGAGCGACCTGGCCGCCGGGATCCTCAACGCCGCGATCGGCATCGGCCTGGCGCTCGCCCTGTGGGACCACACCTCGGTCGAGTTGCTGCTCGTCGCCATCGTGCTGGCGTGCATCACGTCCAACCGGGTCTATTCCAGGCTCTACGAGCGGCGACGCGGGCTCGAGGCGCTCCACGAGTTCACCAAGACGGTGGTGCGGTCTATCGACATGTCCCAGATCGCGTCCTCTGTGCTCGGAGGCGCGCGCTCGTTGCTCAACGCCGATGACGCGGTGCTGTTGATCGAGACCGTGGCCCCGGGCGATCCGGGCCGCCGGTTCACATTGGGTACCGGCGGCCGCGGCGAGGAATGCATCTCGCTGGTCGAGCTCCATGCCGATCTGCGCGCGGTCATCCCCGACGGGGCGCCGCGCCGGTTCGAGTTGGGGCCGCTGTCACCGGCCTGGCTCCGGGCACGCACCTCGGTGGCGGCGCTGGCCGCCCCGATCACGAGGGCCAATGGGTCGGTGTTCGGCGCGCTGGTGGTCACCCAGGCCCGGCGCAAGGCGGCGTCCCACTTCGGGGACAATCACACGCGGCTGCTGGGAGACCTGGCCGACCAGGCGTCCATGGCCATCGAGAACGGGCTGTTGTTCATGGTGCTCGAGCTGGAGGCGGCGGAGCGGGCCCACGAGGCGCTGCACGATCCGCTGACCGGCCTGCCCAACCATGCCCGCCTCAGCGACGTGCTGGAGTCGGCGCTCCAGACGGCCTACGCCGAACGGGGGCGGGTCGGGTTGATCGTGATCGACCTCGACTCGTTCACCCAGGTGGTCGACGCCTTCGGCCACCAGAGCGCCGACGGCCTGCTCGTCCAGGCCAGTGGCCGGATGCGCAGCCTGCTGCCGGACTCTGCGACCCTCGGTCGTCTGGGCAGCGAGCGGTTCGCCGTGGTACTCCCCGGCGTGGCCGACGCCGAAGAGGTGGTGGCCGCGGCTCGCCTGCTCATCGCGGGCTTCGATCCCCCGTTCCAGTCCGAGGGCGTGCTGCTGGCGCTGGGCGTCAACGTCGGTGTCGCCGTGTACCCCGAGCAGGCGATCGACGGCCATTCGCTGATGCAGCGAGCGCACATCGCGGCCGACACGGCCCGCCGCCACCGGAGCGGCTGGGAGATGTACGACCCGGTGAACGACCCCGCCACGCCGCGCCGCCTGGCGTTGGGGGCCGACCTGCGGGAGGCACTCGAGAGCGACGACCTCGACGTCTGCTTCCAGCCGAAGGTCGAGCTGGCCACCAGCATCGTGCGCGGCGCCGAGGCGCTGGTGCGCTGGAACCACCCCCGTCTCGGGCGAGTGAAGCCCGACGAGTTCATCACGATCGCCGAACACACGGGCGACATCCGCTCCCTGACGATGACGGTGATGCGCAAGGCGCTGAGGCAGTGCCGCTCCTGGCGCGACCTGGGCCTCGACCTGTCCGTGGCCGTGAACCTGTCCGCGCGCAACTTGCTCGACCTGCACCTGGTCGACGACGTCAGTGGCGCCGTCGAGGAAAGCGGTGTGCCCCCCGAGGCCCTCACCCTCGAATTGACCGAGAGCATGGTGATGAGCGAGTCGCAGCGTTCGCTCCACGTGCTGGGCGGATTGGCCGAGCTGGGCGTGTGCCTGTCGTGCGACGACTTCGGTACCGGCTACTCGTCGCTGGCCCACCTGCGGCGCCTGCCGATCGGCGAGATCAAGATCGACAAGTCGTTCATCGCGAAGATGACCGTTGACGAGAGCGACCGCGCCATCGCCCGTTCGGTGCTGGCTCTCGGGCGCGACCTGGGGCTGGTCACGGTGGCCGAAGGGGTGGAGTCGCGCGAGGGGTGGGACCTGCTGGCGTCGATGGGTTGTGACCTGGCCCAGGGTTTCATCGTCTGCCCGCCACTCACGTCCCGGCAGTTCCGCGAGTGGCTCGACCGCCGCCCGCCCGAGGAGCTCGCCGTGCTGCCGGCCGCCGCGGGTGATGGCGATGCCGAGGGCTCGGACGAGGGCTCGGGCGAAGGCTCGGGCGAGGTCGATGTCGAGGCGGAGGCCGAAACCTGATTCCCACCGCAGGAACGGTGGCCGGAGCCACCAGATCCGCGGCAGGTTTCCTCACACGAGTGGCCAGGGGTAGCGCCGGTCGGTGTGATCGATCGGGAATGCGGCACGGGAGGCCACCGAGGCGGCGCGGCGCACGAGCGCCCTGCGTTCCGCCGGGCTCAGCAGGGCCTCCAGTGCCCGTGGCGGACCTTCGTCGGCCA
>Ga0214469_1000190_pt1 | contig 19484 bp, 15 predicted proteins | sample RVTome_10_FD_187340 | JGI IMG/M metagenome (GOLD analysis project Ga0214469, IMG submission 187340) | Soil microbial communities from uranium-contaminated site in the Upper Colorado River Basin, Wyoming, United States - RVT153D57 HiSeq ... | reverse complement strand
GCTCGCGAACTGGAACAACATGCCGTCGGCCGGCTGGACGGTCGGTGACGCGCCGGCCCCGGAGCGCACCAGCGGCCGCCTCCACCGCGGGGCGTACCTGAACCGGCTGGTCGCCGCGGCGGCGGCAGCGCCGAGCTACGACGCGATCAAGGCCGTCGATCGCGCCGCCGGCACCACGGCCCAGCAGCGCGTGCTGCTCGACAAGGCGCTGCGCAACGTGCAGGGTGAGATGACCGGCCCGGCCAAGACGGTGATCGACACGATCCTGGCCTGGGACGGCAACTACGACCGCACTGACGCGGCCGGCACGGTCGACCCGGGCGTGGCGGCGTGGGAGGCGCTCAAGGACGAGGTCGTCAAGCTGCTGCCGCGCGCCGCCGCCGACTGGCTCGGCGGCCCCGGCACGTCGCACGCGTTCGACTTCGGGGGCGCGGACGGCGTGGCGTTCCGCGAGCTCACCACGCTCGGCCTCGAGGAGGCCGCGAGGAAGGCCGCGGCCGAGCTCGGCGACCCGACTACCTGGCGCGAGCCGCGGACGACGTACGACGTGAGCGTGCTCGGCCTCGCGCCGAAGCCCGCTTTGAAGTTCTACGACCGCGGCACCTGGCAGCAGGCCGTCGAGCTCGGCCCTTAGCCCGCCGGCACTGCCGGCTCGTGAACGACTGCGCCCGGCCGACCATGGCGTCGGCCACGCGCGCGCTCGGCGCCGAGGCGGCCGACGCGCTGCCGTCGGGGTTGCTGGCGACGACCTGCACGCGCAGGCGCCGCCCACGGTCGGCCTTGCGTGGCACGTAGGTCGCACGCGTGGCCCGGGAGATGCCCCGCCAGCGCCCGCGGCGCTCGCGCTGCCAGCGGTAGCTGTAGCTGAGCGGCCCGTTGCGCCAGGCGCCGGCGTGCGACGAGACCGTGGCGCCGCGCCGCGGCGAGCCGGCGACCAGCGGCGCCGACGTGGCGACCGGAGGCGCCGGCGCGAGCCCCTCGGTGCCGCCGCCGCAGGCGGGCGCGATCGCGCCGCACGGGGCGAGGAAGACGCTGTCGTAGACGTTCCAGTGCGACGCGAGGTAGCTGCCGGCGGGCGGAGCGGGGTTGAAGTAGTCGTCGCGGCCGCAGTCGTAGGCCTGCGGGATCGCGCCGCCGACGCGCGGGCAGTCGTACTGCATCGGGTGCGCGGCGCCGCTGTCCTCCGTGTAGCACATGACGTCGGCGCCCTGCCAGCAGTGGCCGTAGCGCGGAAGCTGGAAGCCGGGCGGCTGCGTGCTGTGCGGCGCCGACCACTGGACGGCGCCGAGGTTGTGGCTCATCTCGTGCAGGAAGCCCTCCGGCCACCAGCCGCGCGAGCCCGCCCCGGGCGCCGCCTGGCCGTCGCGCGAGAACAGCACGGAGGCGAAGCCGCCCGCGTTGTGGACGTTGGACGAGCCGCGCCGGTCGCCGGCCGGCCCGAGCACGTTCTCGCCGAGGCCGTAGTCGTAGCTGCCGCCGTTGAGCGTGTCGGCGAGGATCACCACGTTGCGCGGCGCGGTCGTCGCACCCAGGCGCGTCTCGACCTCGCGCACGATCGCGCTGAAGTTGTCGACGTAGAGCGAGCGCACGCCGCTCAGGCGGACGACCTGGACGTCGACGAACTGCGGCCCGCAGCTCGTCCCCATGTCGACGCGCAGCGCCTTGGCGCCGCCGCTCTGCGAGGCGAGGAAGCGCTGCACGAGCGCGATGTTGGCCTGTAGCGCGTCGCGCCACTGGGCGAAGCGGTTGGCGCGGTCGGCGGGGTGGGCGTAGACCAGCTTGAAGCGGGGCGAGGAGGCCGGCAGGGCAGCGTGCGCCGTGTCGTCGGTGGTGCGCTCGACGCCACACCAGGCGTAGGGCAGCGCGCCCGGCGCGGCGGCGGCAGCCGCGGTGGCGGCGACGTCGACCAGCGCCAGCTCCTCGCGCGTGTCGCGGTGGTTGATCGCGCCCTCGACGCCGTGCGCGGCCGCGGGGGCAGCCGGGAGCGCGCCGGCGAGCAGCGTGGCGGCGGCGACCAGCAGGCGGCGGGCAGGGCTCACGGCCCCTGTATTCGGCCGCCGTTCCGGTGCTTTGACCGTCTACGCCGCGCGAGCGAGGTCGCGCCGGGGGTCGATGCCCCAGCGCCCGGCCAGCGCGGACAGCTCGTCGCTGATCGGCCAGCGGTCGGGCAGCGGGTCGCCCTCGAAGTCGGGCGCGGCCCCCTTCAGCGCCATGCTGCCCGTGTTGTCCCCGATCGCGCGGATCTCCGCCACCTCCTCGGCGGTGAGCACGGGGCCGGGCACCGCGGCCAGCTCGGCGCGCTTGGCCTCGACCGGCCGCGCGCCGTCGCCGGGCTCCTGGATCAGCGTCGGGGCCACGCAGGCGACCGGCTCGTGCGCCAGGTTCCACGCGCACGCGAGCTGGAGCATGCTGACGGCGTGCCGGTCGGCGATCGGCCGCATCCGATCCATCCGCTCGCGGCCGCGCTCGACCCAGCCCTGGGGCCGGAACGAGCGGTGGTCCCAGCGCGGGAACGGGTGGCCCGGCAGCACGTCGTCGTGGAACAGGCCGCCGTAGTCGACCACGCGGGTGATCAGCCGCACGTGGTGCCGGCGGGCGGCATCCAGCACCAGCTCGCCGGGCCACGGCTCGAGCGGGTTGAGGATCACCATCGCCCAGTCGATCCGGTCGCCGAAGCGCTCGAAGCAGTCGATCAGGTCGAGCGTGAAGCCGTTGGCCGGCCCCGGGGCCACGCCGAGCGCCCCGGCGAGCCCGTCGTCGCGCACCGCCGCCAGCGCGTCCCAGACGGCCGCGCTCGTGTAGCCGGCGCGGTCCGGGTTGTGCAGCAGCAGCAGGTCGAAGGCGTCCACGCCGCAGCGCTCGAGACTGCGCTCGGCCGCCATCCGCACGTAGTCGGCGTAGCCGTCCGGGCCGCGCAGGCGCGGGTCGGTGAAGCGGGGGAACCCCTTCGCACCCTCGCGCTCGCCCGTGTAGAAGTCATGCCCGATCGCCCCGACCAGGCAGTAGTCCTCGCGCGCCAGGCCCGCCACCGCGCGACCCAGCAGCGAATCCGCCTCGCCGGCGCCGTAGGCGTCGGCGGTGATGACGGTGTCGATCCCGCGGCCCGGCCGGATCAGGGCGGCCAGGCGGTCGTCGTCGACGGGCTCGCCGAAGTGCATGAAGCGGCCTCCGCTCCACGTGCCGACCGCGGTGTTTCCGGGGAACCGCATCGATTCCGAGTCTAGGATGTTCAGTCCCTGACGCCGCCGCTCAAGCCGGGCCTGCAGGCGGCCGAGATCGATCATGGTGGCAATCCGTCCAGTTCTGCTCACGATCCTCATGCTCGCCCTGCTTCCGGCGAGCGCGGCAGCGGACACCGTCACCGAGATCATCGTCAAGCGCGATCGCGGCCTGTCCGGGGCCGAGCGGCGCGCCGTCCGCGCCGACGCGGACGTTCGACTCGTCGATGAGCTGCCGCTCCCGCGGACCGAGGTCGTGGCCGCCAGGCCGGGCGACGTGCTCGACGCGCTGCGCGATCTGAACGCCGACCCGGACGTCGCGTACGCCGAGCTGAACCGCCCGATCCACGCCGCCGACGTCGAGACCGAGGACCTCTGGGGCCTCGAGAGGCTGCGCCTGTTCGAGCCCGTCGAGGGCTCGGACGACGTTTCGGACCTCGGCTGGGCGCTCAGCACCGGGCTCGGGCGCACAGTGGCCGTCGTCGACTCCGGCGTCGACGACTCGCACCCGGACCTGGAGGACCGCGTGGTGCCGGGCTACGACTTCGTCGACGGGGACGCCGACGCCGACGACCCCGACGGGCACGGCACGCACGTCGCCGGCACGATCGCCGCCGAGCGCGACGGGGTGGGCGTGGCGGGCGTCGCCCACCAGGCGCGGATCCTGCCGCTACGCGTGCTCGACACCGACGGCAGCGGTCTCGTGTCGGACTTCATCCAGGCGATCGACTTCGCCGCCGCGCAGGGCGTGCGGATCGTCAACGCCAGCCTGTCCGGCGTCGGGGCGCTCGATTCCGAGCGCGAGGCGATCGAGGCCCACCCTGAGGTGCTGTTCGTGGTCGCCGCCGGCAACAGCGGCACCGACAACGACACGTCGCCCTTCGCCGAATATCCCTGCTCCTACGAGCTGCCGAACGTGCTCTGCGTCGGCGCGTCCAACGAGGACGACGAACGCGCGGTCTTCTCGCCCGACTTCGCATCGAACTTCGGCGAGACGACGGTCGACGTCTTCGCACCCGGCGTCGGCATCCGGTCGACCGTCCCGATCGCGGACGAGGAGGACGAGGAGGAAGAACAGGGGTACGCCGACCTGAGCGGCACCTCGATGGCGACCCCGCACGTGGCGGGCACCGCGGCGCTGCTCCTCAGCCAGACCCCCGAGCTCACGCCCGAGGACGTCATCGACGCCGTCGTCGGGACCGCCGTCACGAACCCGGAGCTCGACGGCCTGTCGGTCAGCGACGGGCGCACCGACGCCTACCGCGCGCTCACCGAGAACGACGCCGATGGGGACGGCGTCGCCGACGGCGACGACAACTGCCCCGTGGTGAGCAACCCCGGCCAGGAGGACGTCTGCCAGCCGGTGGGCGACGACCGCGACGGGGACGGGTTCACCGACGGCTCCGACGACTGCCCCGACGAGCCGGCGCCGTACTCCGGCGACGGGTGCCCGGGCGTCGGGCCGGACCCGGACGGAGACGGGGACGGCGTGCTCGACTACTTCGACAATTGCGACGACGACGCGAACCCGAACCAGGCCGACGCCGACGGCGACGGCGTGGGCGACGCTTGCGATCCGACGCCTCGCGGTCCGGATCCCGACGGCGACGGCGTCGGCGCGATGGACGACAACTGCCTGACGGTGCCGAACCCCAGCCAGGCCGATGCGGACGGTGACGGCAAGGGCAACGCGTGCGACTCGACGCCTCGCGGTCCGGATCCCGACGGCGACGGCGTCGGCGCGATGGACGACAACTGCCCGACGGTGCCGAACGCCAACCAGGCCGACAAGGACCGGGACGGCGTCGGCGACGCCTGCGACTGGGACCTCGACGGCGACGGGCGGGCCAACGTCGGCGCCGACAACTGCCCGACGGTCTACAACCCGAGCCAGGCCAACACCGACGGCGATGCCTACGGCGACGCCTGCGACCCGACCCCGTGGGGGCACGACGCGGACGGTGACGGGAAGCCGTCGGCCTTCGACACCTGCCCGACGGTCTACGGGACGCTCGCCAACGGTTGCCCGGCAACCGTCCCCGCGCCGCAGGCCGCCGAGGTCGCGTCGGTCTCGGCCACGGGCAAGAAGCGCGGCCGCAAGCGCAGCGCGCGGGTCGTCGTGCGCACGACGGGGGCCGCGAACGTGCGGATCACGATCGAGCGCAAGCGCGGCCGCCGCTGGGTGCGGGTCACCCGCCGGACCCGCACCACCTCGAGCGACCGCGTGGCGCTGACGGTCAAGCGGCTCAAGCGCGGCCGCCACCGCGTCCGGATCTCGATCTCGAGCGCCGCCGGTCGCGGCTCGTCCGTCACCAAGGGCTTCCGCGTCCGGTAGACATCCGCCGGTGTCCTCCTGCCGCCTCGGGGTCATCGCCTTCGGCGACTCGATCACGAACGGCGGCGGTGAGCTCCAGTGGGGCGTCGCGCTCCAGTCGTGGGCGCTGTGGCTGGCGCGCGGGCTCGGCCTGCCGTACACGCCGCACGCGAGCGACGGCGCGGTCGTGGGCGACGTGGTCGCGGCCCAGGTGCCGGCTGTCGGCGACGGCCGCTACGACCTCGGCTGCCTCTACATCGGCGTCAACGACGTACGCCGCCCCGACTGGGACCACGCGGCGTTCGCGCGCGGCCACGCGGCGGCGCTGGGCTTCCTCGCCGAGCGCTGCGACCGCGTGCTGACCGCGACGCTGCCGCTCGACCTGGGGCGCCCGCGCGCCGGGGCCAGGGTCGAGGAGGCGAACGCGGCGATCGAGGCCTCGGCGCGCGCTGCCGGCGCGCTGGTGCTCGACCTGCGCGGCTTCGGCGGCCGCAACCTCGTGATGGCCGACCACGTGCACCCGACGGCTTTCGGTCAGATCGCCATCGCCGAGCGCGCGCTCGACGTGCTCGCCGCCGACGGCCTCGCGCCGCGCGTGCGGCCCTCGTCGCTGATCCGCTACGAGACGACGCGCGTCGGCCGCCTGCGCGGCGACCTCACGTACGCGTACCGGCACGCGAAGGTCAGCGCGAAGGCCGTCGCCGCAGCTCGTCTGGGTCGACGCCGAGCTGGGTGAGCCGCCGCGGGATGTAGCGGTAGCAGAACCACAGCGCGCCGAGGAACGCCGGCCAGCCGAGGACGACGACCGCGCCCGCCAGCTCGGCCTCGCGCTCGGCGAGGATGAAGACCGTGTAGACGACGGCGCGGACCGTGAAGACGATCGCGAACGCCGCCGTGCCCTCCGCGAACGCGCGCCGCACGCGCCGGTCGCGGTGCCAGCCGGTGGGGAAGTGGTAGATCGGGGCGGCGATGAAGCCGACCAGCGGCCGGCGGAAGGCGATCGAGCCCCAGAACGCCAGCGCCAGGCCGGCGTTCTGGAACGCGCGCGGGACGAAGAAGCCCGACGCGCTGCCGGTACGCAGCGCGATGAACACCGCCAGCCCGGTGCCGAGCACCCCGCCGAACGCGTTCGTCAGCGGCTCGCGACGGACCGCGCGGAAGAGGGCGATCACGGCCGAGAGCGCGAGCGCGACGATCGCGGCGGTCTCGAGGTCGGTCAGCGCGTTGACCGTGACGAAGGCGACCGGGCCGAGGCCCGTGTCGACCAGCGCGCGCGGGTCGCGCAGGATGTCCATCGGGCTCGGTGGCTGCGCCGGCTCGGGCTGAGGCTCGGGCCGCTGAGGCTCGGGCCGCTGAGGCTCGGGCCGCTCGGCCTCGGTCATCGTCATCGCGCGGGCTTGCGGGCCGCGAGCATCAGGTTGTAGAAGAGGCGCGGGGGCAGGCGCGGCTCGAGCAGGCGGCGGTCGACCGCCTGGAGCGCGATGTAGCCGCGATACGCGTACTGGATCCAGCCCCACGGGATGTCGGCCGGGTCCGCGCTCGCCTCGAGCGTGCGGTTGAACCAGCCGAACCAGTTCGCGAGCAGCTCCTCGCCCTGCACGCGGACCCCCTCGAAGCCGGCGCCGGCGGCGTGCGCCTGCAGGTCGCCGGGCACGAAGGCGTGCACGTCGACCATCGCCTCGAGCGCATGGTCGGCATCGCCGTCGCCTCCGCCGACCGCGGCGGGGCGCGCGCGGACCGCGCGTCGCCAGGCCGGCCCCAGGCGCAACGCGGCGCGCTTCGGGAACGCCGCGATCCGGTCCCCGTGGCGCGACGGCTCGCCGGCGAAGAAGATCGTCCCGCCCGGCGCCAGGACGCGCTCGAACTCGGCGAAGGCGCGGTCGAGGTCTGGCAGGTGATGGAGCACGGCGTGCCCGAGCACGAGGTCGAAGCTCTCGTCGTCGAACGGCAGCTCGGATGCGTCGCACGAGGCGGTCTCGACGTCGAGGCCGAGCCCCGCGGCGTTGCGCTCGAGCGTCTCGAGCATGCCCGGCGAGATGTCCGTGCACGTCGCCGCGCCGACCACCCCGTCCTGGACGAGGTTGAGCGAGAAGTAGCCGGTGCCGGCCCCGATCTCGAGCGCCCGCGCGTACGGCCCCGGGCGCTCGCCGAGCAGCTTGCGCACCTTGCCCAGCACCTGGTGGCGGCCGATCTCGCCGAACGAGATGCCCCACTTGGCGTCGTAGTCGTGCGCCGCGACGTCGTGGTAGCGGCGGTTGACGTCGAGGATCTCGTCGGGGGCGGCGGGTGCAGCCATCAGCGCCCGGAGTCTAGGAGACGTCGCGCGCCGTCCGGAAACCTGGCCGCGGTGGCGCTTCATCCGCGTCCATGTCGCGGCAAAGGCGCCAGGGACCGCCGACCGCGCCGCCGTCGGGCCGTTGCCAGGTGACGAAACGTCGGCTGGGTGCGTTTCTGCATCAGCGGCTCCGATCCCGGGCCGTGGATGCAGTTCGGCCCCCATACGGTGCTCAACTGCATCCGCGCCGCGGCGATCGCTCGACGGGTGCAGCAACGCACCGCCTCACCACCCCCACCCAGCCGCAGTTCAAGGCGCCGGCGCCGCCAGGCGGCCGCGCTATCAACCACCTAAGCGCCGATCGCGGCCACCTGCAGTCGCAGCGCGGCCCGCTGCCGCGCCGGGGTCATCGCGGTCGGCATCGCCAGCGCCTGGACGGCGATCCCGTCGACCGCGGCGAACAGCAGCGACGCCCGCAGACGGCGGTCGCGCCCGCCGAGACGGTCGCCCAGCCACTCGACGATGTGCGCGTAGGCGCGCTCGAGCTCGGCGGCCAGCCGCGGGTCGGTGGGGGCGAGCCCGACGAACGCGAACCAGATCAGCGCCTCCTGCCGGCGCTCGTCGTCGAGCGGGAGGGCCTGCTCGAGCAGCTCGCCGACCGGAGCGTCGCCCGCGGCGCGGATCCGCTCGGCGGCGCGGTCAGCCGCCAGCCGGAACGCGAACAGGAGCAGTTCCTCGCGGGTGGGGAAGTAGTGGCGCAGCGCACCCGAGGACCAGCCCGCCTCGGCGGCCACGTCGCGGATCGTCACCGCATCGGGGCCGCGCGAACAGATCACCCGCCAGACCGCCGCGGCGAGCTCGCGGCGCCGCTGCTCGTGGTCGACCACCTTCGGCATCGCTGGCCATTATCGCACAACTGTGCTAAAAAGAGCCGATGCTCTACGCCGTCCTCCTCGCCTCCGAGATCGCCTTCTGGGCTCTCCTCGTGGGCGGCCTCTACGTCCGCTACGCACTCGAACGGCAGCGCCTCAGCGCCGCCATGCTCGTCGCCGCCGCCTCGACCGACCTGGTCGTGCTGGTCGCCGCCGGGCTCGACCTGGCCGGCGGCGCGGCCGCCCAGACCTCGCACATCCTCGCCGCGCTCTCGATCGCCTACTCCGTCGTCTACGCCCGCCACCTGGTCGCCATCGCAGACCGCTTCGTGCTGCGCAGGCTGGGCCGCGAGGTGACCGAGCCGGTGCGGCGCCCGAAGGCCGCGCGCGAGCGCGAGGGCTGGTACCGGCACGCGCGCATGTGGGCGGTCGGCGCCCCGCTGCTCGGCACCGGCTACCTGATCGCCGACGACGGCGAGGCGCTGGCCGGCGCCGCCGCGGTCTGGACGATGATCCTGGCGATCGACTTCCTCGTGTCGTTCTCGTACTCGCTCAAGCCCGCCGTGCGGCCTCGGTGACCTCGCGCAGGCGGCGCGCCTGAGCCGCGGTGGGGAGCCTGTCGAGCCGCCATCTCCAGGCGCCGGCCGTGCTCCCGGGCATGTTCATCCGGGCCTCCGAGCCGAGCCCGAGCACGTCCTGCACCTGCACCATCGCCACGCGCGCCGGCGAGGCGTGCGCGAGTCGGATCAGCGACCAGTGCGGCTCGCGCTCGCGCACGCCCGCGGCGTCGACCTCGGCGTCGACCTCGGCGCGGATCGCCGGCCGCAGCGAGTCGTACCAGCCGCGCACGGTGTCGTGGTCGTGCGTGCCCGTATAGACGACGCGGTCCTCGCGGTGGTGGCGCGGGCGGTGCACGGACTCGGGCTCGTCTGGCGTGAAGCCGAACTGGAGCACCACCATGCCGGGAAGGCCGAGGCCGACGCGCAGGCGCTCGACGGCGGGCGTGATGACGCCGAGGTCCTCGGCGATGAGCCGCAGGGTGCCGAGCTCCGCGGCGGCTGCCGCGAACGGGGCTCGGCCGGGCCCGCGCCGCCAGCCGCCCGAGAGCGCGTGGCGCGCGCCCTTCGGCACGGCCCAGTAGGCGACGAAGCCGCGGAAGTGGTCGATCCGCGCGAGGTCGTAGAGCTCGAACGTGCGGCGCAGGCGCTCGGTCCACCAGCGGTAGCCGCGCCGCTGGAGCGCCGGCCAGTCGTAGAGCGGGTTGCCCCACAGCTGTCCCTTGTCCGTGTAGGCGTCCGGAGGCGTGCCGGCGACGGCGTCGTCGCGGAACAGCTCCGGATGGGCGCGGTGGTCGACCGAGCCGGGCGCCACGTAGATCGGCACGTCGCCGATCAGCCGCACGCCGCGCTCCGCGGCGTACGCGCGCAGCGCGGCCCACTCGCGGTCGAAGCGCACCTGGTCGGCGACCGCGCCGGGCGGGCCGAGCCGCGCCCAGTCGTCGATCCAGAAGGCGTTGCGCTCGCGGAAGTCGAGCTCGGCCTCGCGGGGCACGGGCGCGCGCGGCTCGGCGAGCAGGCCGGGCCAGGCCGCGAACGCGGACGCCGACTTGTACGGCGAGCCGTGGCGATCGGGCGGCCCGAGCGGCAGCATCTGCCACCACGACTGGCCGGCGTCGGCGAGCCAGTCGACGAACGCGTACGCGTCGCGGCCGAGCCGGCTGGACGGCAGCGAGGTGGGGTGCAGCTGGACGCCGCTGGAGCGCGAAAGGTCCATGAGAAGTGGTTAGCCGATGCTCGGTGTGGATACTTCCCGGCTCAGATGCCCGCCCCGAAACGCAGCGAAGCGCCGGCTCGCACCCGGATCAATCGCCCCGCGCCGGCACTGGACGGCGGACGCTATCCGCCCAAGCGCTGCGTCGGCGACACGGTCACCGTATCGGCCGACATCTTCCGCGACGGCCACGAGATCATGCGCGCGGTGGTGCGCTACAAGGCGCCCGGCGGCCGACGCTGGCTGGAGGCGCCGCTGCACCCCGTCGACGCGCACATCAACGGCGTGCGCTGGGAGGGCAGCTTCGCGGTCGAGACGCCGGGCAGCTGGCAGTTCTCGATCGAGGCGTGGAACGACGTGTTCGCGACCTGGCGCGACGAGCTGCATCGCAAGATCGATGCCGGCCAGCACGACTTGGAGGGCGAGCTCTCCGAGGGCGTCGTGCTGCTCGAAGGCGCCGCAACGGCGACCAAGGACGCGGCCGACCGGGAGACGCTCGAGGCGGCGGTCGCCACGCTCCGCGACTCCGACCTGCCCGAGGCCGCGCACCACGAGGCCGCGCTCAGCCCGGAGGTGGCGGAGGCGGTCGAGCGTGCGGGCGAGCGGCACGGCGCGGAGTCGCTGCCGAAGTCGCTGCCGCTCGACGTCGACCGCGTGCGCGCCCGGTTCAGTACCTGGTACGAGCTGTTCCCGCGCTCGTGGGGCGGCCTGAAGGCGGTCGAGGAGCAGATCCCGGCGATCGCCGACCACGGCTTCGACGTCCTCTACTTCCCCCCGATCCACCCGATCGGGCGCAAGAACCGCAAGGGCCGCAACAACACGCTCGTCGCCGGGCCGGACGACCCCGGCGTGCCGTACGCGATCGGCGCTGCGGAGGGCGGACACGACGCCGTCCACCCGGAGCTGGGGACGATCGACGACCTGCGATCGCTGTGCGCCACCGCGCGCGAGCACGGCATGGACGTGTGCCTCGACATCGCGCTCAACGCGTCCGCCGACCATCCGTGGCTGACCGAGCATCCGGAGTGGTTCCAGCAGCGCCCCGACGGCACGATCAAGTACGCCGAGAACCCGCCCAAGAAGTACCAGGACATCTACAACTTCAACTGGGACACGCCGGCCTGGAGGGAGCTGTGGGACGAGTGGCGCCGGATCCTGCTCTTCTGGGTCGACGCCGGCGTGAAGGTCTTCCGGGTCGACAACCCGCACACGAAGCCGTTCCCGTTCTGGGAGTGGGTGATCAAGGAGGTCCACAGCGTCGACCGCGACGTGATCTTCCTGTCGGAGGCGTTCACGCGGCGCGCGGTCATGCGCGAGCTCGCCAAGCTCGGCTTCACGCAGTCCTACACGTACTTCACGTGGAAGAACTCGCGCTGGGAGCTGACCGAGTACGTCAACGAGCTGGCGTGGACTGAGGAGGCCGAGTACTTCCGGCCCAACTTCTTCCCCGTCACGCCCGACATCCTGCACGCCTACCTCCAGCACGGCGGCCCGCCGGCGTTCGTCGCCCGGCTCGTCCTGGCGGCGACGCTGAGCCCCAGCTACGGCATCTACTCCGGCTACGAGCACTTCGAGAACACGCCGCTGCGCGAGGGCAGCGAGGAGTACATGAACTCGGAGAAGTACGAGATCCGCGAGCGGGCGCTCGACGGGCCGCTGCTGCCGATGATCCGGCACGTCAACGAGATCCGCCGCGACAACCCGGCGCTGCAGGTGCTGTCGAACGTGTTCTGGCTCGACACCGCCAACGACAACCTGATGGCCTATGCCAAGCAGGTGCCCGGCAACACCATCATCACCGTCGTCAACCTCGACCCCCACCACGCCCAGGCGGGCGCCGTCATGATCCCCGCCCAGCTCGGCCTCGCGCCGGTCTTCCCGGTCCACGACCTGCTGACGGGCGACCACTACGACTGGCGCATCGGCTCCAACTACGTGCGGCTCGACCCGGCGAGCTCGCAGGCCCATATCTTCCGCGTCGAGTCGTGAGCCGCAACGACCCCGGGCACTGGTTCGAGGCCGAGCCGCTGTGGTTCAAGACGGCCGTCTTCTACGAGATCCACACGCGCGCCTTCTTCGACGCCGACGGCGACGGCTCCGGCGACTTCCGGGGCCTGATCGAGAAGCTCGACTACCTCCAGTGGCTGGGCATCGACTGCATCTGGCTGCTGCCGTTCTACAGGTCGCCGCTGCGCGACGGCGGCTACGACATCGCGGACTTCTTCACGATCCAGCCGGACTACGGGACCGTCGACGACGTCCGCGACTTCATCGAGGCCGCCCACCAGCGCGGGATCCGTGTGATCGCCGACCTGGTGATGAACCACACGTCGAGCGATCACCCGTGGTTCCAGGAGTCGCGCTCGTCGCCGGGCTCGCCGAAGCGCGACTGGTACGTCTGGTCGGACACCGTGCACAGGTACGAGGACGCGCGGATCATCTTCACCGACACCGAGTCGTCGAACTGGACGTGGGACGACGACGCGGGCGCCTACTTCTGGCACCGCTTCTTCTCCCACCAGCCGGACCTCAACTACGACAACCCCGAGGTCCAGGCGGCGATGCTCGAGGTCCTGCGCTTCTGGCTCGACCTCGGCATGGACGGCTTCAGGCTCGACGCCGTGCCCTACCTGTACGAGCGCGACGGCACGAACGGCGAGAACCTGCCGGAGACCCACGAGTACCTCAGGCGGGTGCGCGCGGAGATCGACGCCAAGTACCCCGACCGCGTGCTGCTGGCCGAGGCGAACCAGTGGCCGGCCGACGTGGTGCAGTACTTCGGCGACGGCGACGAGTGCCACATGGCCTTCCACTTCCCGGTCATGCCGCGGATGTTCATGGCGCTGCGGCGTGAGGAGGCGACGCCGATCTACGAGATCCTGCGCCAGACGCCCGACATCCCAGACAACTGCCAGTGGGGCCTGTTCCTGCGCAACCACGACGAGCTGACGCTCGAGATGGTCACCGACGAGGAGCGGGACTACATGTACGGCGAGTACGCCAAGGACCCGCGGATGAAGATCAACGTCGGCATCCGCCGCCGGCTCGCCCCGCTGCTCGACGGCGGGCGCGACGAGATCGAGCTGATGCACGCGATCATGTTCTCGCTGCCCGGCTCGCCGGTCCTCTACTACGGCGACGAGATCTCGATGGGCGACAACGTGTACCTGGGCGACCGCGACGGCGTGCGCACGCCGATGCAGTGGACCGGCGACCGCAACGGCGGCTTCAGCCGCGCCGACTTCGCCCAGCTCTACGCGCCGCCGCTGATGGACCCGGTCTACGGCTTCCAGGCCGTCAACGTCGAGGCCCAGCTGCGGACCCCCACCTCACTGCTGCGCTGGCTGCGGCGGTTCATCTCCCTGCGCCAGGAGCATCCGGTGTTCGGGCTCGGCACCTACGAGCCGCTGGAGCCGTCCAACAGCCGCATCTTCGCCCACGTGCGTACCTACGAAGACGACGTGATGCTGTGCGTGCACAACCTGGCGCGCTCGGCGCAGGCGGTCGAGCTGGACCTCTCCTCGTACGAGGGCCGGTCGCCGGTCGAGGTGTTCGGCCGCTCGCGCTTCCCGCAGATCGGCGAGCTGCCGTACCTGCTCACGCTCGCGCCGCGAGGCTTCTACTGGTTCCAGCTGACGGAGGACGGCAGTGCCGATTGACCTGTCCGTCCTCGACGGCGACGCGTTCCGCGACTGGATCGTCGGCCAGCGCTGGTTCGGCTCGAAGTCGCGCGACGTGTCGCAGATCGAGATCGCCGAGTGCGTGCCGCTGCGCGAGGAGTCGCCGCAGCTCGCGCTCGTGCTCGTCGAGGCGCGCTTCGGCGAGGGCACGCACGAGACGTACCAGGTGCCGCTCGGCCAGCGGCCCGCCGACGAGGGCTGGACCGCGCGCGTGATCGCCGAGGGCGCCGGCGTGACGATCTACGACGCGCTCGCCGACCCGGCCTGCGGGCGCGAGCTGCTGCACCGGATGCGCAGCGGGTCCGAGGAGACCGCCGAGGAGGGCACGCTGCGCTTCCGCTGGGCCGAGTCGGCGCCGGCCGGCCTGGGCGGGACGGTGGACGTCCGACCGATCGGGGTCGAGCAGTCGAACTCCTCGATCGTCTTCGGCGAGACGCTGATCCTGAAGGCCTTCCGGCGCGTCGAGCCGGGCGTGAACCCGGAGCTCGAGCTGCTTCGGTTCCTGTCCGAGCGCGGGTTCCGGAGCATCGCCCCGCTGGCCGGCTGGTACGAGTACGAGGGCCGGTTCATCGACGCGACGCTCGGCATCCTGCAGGAGTACCTGGCGGGGGCGCGCGACGGGTGGGAGCTGGCGCTGGAGGCACTCGGCTCCGACCCCGGGGGCTTCCTCGACCGCCTGCGGGCGCTCGGCCAGGTCACCGGCGAGCTGCACACCGTGCTGGGCTCCGACAACAGCAGACCGGAGTTCGCGCCCGACCAGCCGAGCCAGGAGGCGCTGTCGCTGCTGACCGCCGACGTCGACGAGCAGATCGAGCGGATCTTCCTCGACCTGCCCGAGACCGAGGCGGTGGCTCCGATCGCAGGCCGCGGGCAGGACGTGCGCGAGAAGCTCCAGGCGCTGTCGTACATCGGCGCCGGCGGGCGCGTGATCCGGACCCACGGCGACTACCACCTCGGGCAGACCATGCTGTCGGGCCGGGGCTGGGTGATCCTCGACTTCGAGGGCGAGCCGGCCCGGCCGCTGCCGGAGCGGCGGCTCAAGCGCTCGCCGCTGCGCGACGTCGCGGGCATGCTGCGGTCGTTCTCCTACGTCACGGCCGGCGCGCGGCTGCTGCGCGGGGTGGAGGCGCCCGAGGACTGGGAGGAGCGCGCGCGGTCGGCGTTCCTGGAGGGCTACTTCGGGCGTGTCGAGCCGTCGCTGCTGCCGCCGGGCGAGGGCCCGACGCACCAGCTGCTGTCGGTCTTCGAGCTCGAGAAGGCCGTCTACGAGCTGCGCTACGAGCTCAACAACCGCCCCGACTGGGTCGCGATCCCCGTCGCCGGCGTCCTGCGGCTGCTCGACGCCGACGAGTAGCCGCCGCCGCGGCGTCGCGGCGGCGGCGTCCCCCCTCCAGTCAGCCTGCGGGCGGGATGTTGTGGTTGGCGTGGAACACGTTGTCGGGGTCGTACGCTGCCTTCACCTCGCGCAGGCGGCGGTAGTCGGCCTCCGTGTACGCGTCGGCCGTGCGGCTCGGGTCGCCGAGGAAGTTCAGGAACGAGCCTCCGGCCGCGTGCGGTCGCAGCCGGGCGGCCACGGCCTCGAGGTCGGCCTCGATCCGGTCGGCCTGCTCGCGGTCCTCGGTCATGCCGGCGACCACGATCGAGAACGGGACGTCGCGATGGCCGATCGGGCCGGCGCCCTCCACCGGGCGGGCCATCTCGCCACCCCAGTGGCGCAGCTCGATCCCGGCCACCGACCCGTTCGCCTCGACCAGCGCGGCGATCGCCGCGTCGGGGATCTCGTGGAAGAGCTCGAAGCGCATGTCGCTGACCATCGGCGGCGGCGAGGGCAGCATCGCGGCGGCGTCGGCGAACGTGGTCGTGCGCATGCCGTCCACCAGCGGCGTCCCGGCGGCCTCGCGCAGCGGCGCGAGCTGGCGCTCGGCCTCATCGGCGCCGCCGAGGTGCATCGCGCGCAGCATCAGCACCCGCTTGCCGCGGACCGGCTCGGGGACCTGCGGCGCAGGCGGCATCTGCGCGATCATCACGGCGGTGCCGGACTCGTCGGGCTCGTCGAGCGCCCATTCGCGGTACACGGCGAACGCCTCGGCGGCCCGGGCGACGTCGAACATCGTCGTGCCGGCGTACACGCTCGAAACCGGGTGCAGGCGGAACTCGAGCGCGGTGACAACGCCGAAGTTGCCGCTGCCTCCCCGCAGCGCCCAGAAGAGGTCCGGGTGCTCGTCCGCCGACGCGCGGACGAGCTCGCCGTCCGCCGTCACGACGTGGGCGCGGACGACGCTGTCGGCGGCGTAGCCGAACGCGCGCGAGAGCCAGCCGGTCCCGCCGCCGAGCGTGTAGCCGACGACGCCGACCCCGGTCGACGTGCCGGAGAGCGGGGCGAGGCCGTGCGGGGCGGCCGCCGCGATCACGTCGCTCCACAGCGTGCCGGCGCCGACGCGGGCGACCCGGCGTCCGGCGTCGATCTCCACGCTCGACATCGCGGTGGTCCTCACCAGCACGCCGCCGTCGGTGGGAAGGACGGCGCCGTGGCCCGTGGCCTGGATCGAGAACGGGAGTCCGTGCTCGCGCGCGAAGCGGAGCGCTGCGATCACGTCCTGGGGGCCCGTGGCCTCGACGACGAGCGCGGGGTACGGGTCGTGCTTGCGCTGCCACGGCAGCCGCACGGCGTGGTAGCCGTCGTCGCCGGCGACGTACACGCGCCCGCCGACCGCCTCGCGCAGGGCGGTCGCTTCGAAGGAGGTTGCTTCAGGAGTCATATGACCGCAGGCTCCCAGCGCGGGCGCCATCCTCCCAGCGGGGCCACCTCACGGAACGGTGCGCGGGCGAGCCTCAGTAGCGGGGTACGGCTACCCGTACGCCCACGCGAGCACGATCCCCGAGTAGCCCTGGGCCGCGTGGCCGGCCAGCTCGCGCCACTCGACGGTGCTGCGCGCGAACCGCCGCTCGAGCAGCGCGCCCAGGTCGTGCTCGTCGACGTTCGCGCACGGGAACCGCTTCCCGCCGACCACGTAGTGCCGGCAGCGGCGGAGCGCCGAGGTCACGAACACGCCGCCCGGCCGCACGAGGGCGGCGATGTGGGCCATGAACGTCTCCCAGGTCGCGCGGTCGGCGGTCGCGGAGTCCGCGCAGTACGCGCTGATGACGGTCGCGTAGGGCTGCTCGACGGGGATCGGCCGTCGCGCGTCGAGCTCGAGCAGGCGCGTGACCCTGGAGCGCGTGAGCTCCTCGCGCTCGGCAACCTGCGCGGCGGTCGGGTCGGCGATCCCCTCGCACTGGAGCGTGTAGCGCACGAACGGCCGCCAGTCGTGGGCCTCGGGATCGCGGTCGAGCCAGCGCCGGATCTCGCGCAGGTTGGCCGGCAGGTAGTCGGCGAGGTGGAGCTCGGACGCGTGCGGCGCGGCGAGGAACACGTGGTGCAGCGTCGGCCCGACGCCGAACAGCAGCACCGGCCGGCCCGGCTCGGCGTTGCGCATGGCGTCGACGAAGAACGCGATCGTCTCGAGCTCGTCGGGCTCGACCTCGGAGTAGTAGTCGGCCAGGTACTCGCCCGGCACCCAGTCGTCCTCGAACGAGGCGTAGCCGCGGCCCAGGAAGGCGCGCGTGAGCCGGCCGAGCCCGTACTCGTAGGCGGCGGCCCCGAGGTTGGCGCCGGCGAGGAAGACCAGCGCGTGGTCGGCGCCGACGGAGTCGCTCACCAGCGCGGCGCCGAACGCGCCCGCGTAGTACGGCGCCTCCTTGATCAGCTCGGCCGCGACGTAGCCGGCGCCGGCCGCGATGCGGCGCGTGCGGGCGCTGCGGCGGCGGGCGACGTCGTAGAGCGCCTTCGACAGGGCGTTGGTGCTGGTGCCGGTCCGTTCGAGCAGGCGCGCGTTGGCGACCAGGTTGACGCGCAGGCCGGCGCCCCAGACGGCGTAGCTGGCGGCCAGGACGGCGAGCAGCAGCCCGTGGCTGAGGCCGCTCAGCAGCTGCGACGCGGCGAGCGCCACGCCGGCGGCGGTGGCGAACGCGTCGAGCGCGTATGTGGACACGGCGGTGGCGGTGAGGGTGACGCCCCAGCGGCTCAGCACAGGGCGCTTTACGGCGACCGACGGAGCGTTCACGGCGGGCCTCGCTTCCGGGATCGAGCGTACGTACAGTATGTACGTAGATACGTACTGTACGTATGAAATGCCGCCGGGTCAAGTACAGTCAACGCCCGTGAGCGAACGGTCGACGCTCCCGAAGCACGAGGCGCGCCGGCGCTACGTCGAGATCGGCGAGCTCGCGGTGCTCGAGCAGATCCAGCGCGACTCCGCGCTGCTGGACGCCGACGCGATCGCGGTCGGCCCGTTCGCGCGCCTGGACGCCGGCCAGGTCGCGGCGCACGACGGGAAGACGCGCGGCGCGATCACGAACCTGTTCGGCAGCCAGGCCGCCTTCCAGGCGGCGACGATGGCGCTCGCCCTCAGCGCCGGCGACTGGATCGCGGAGCTCGAGTACCCGGCCCCGGCCGACTTCGACGGCGCCGAGGCGTGGCTCGACGCGGTGCTCGCCCGCGAGTCGGCGCGCGGCCCGCTCGCGGGGGCCGTGCCGTCGGTCACCTACGGCACGCTGTGGGCGCTGTGGCTGAGCGCGGTCCCGTACGGGCTCTGGAGCGAGCGCGTCCGGCAGCCGAGCATGGAGGAGCACACGCAGTGGGTGGCGCGGCTCGAGCGCGAGATCGAGGGCGCGCTCGAGCACTTCGGCGCCGGCCTGCGGGAGGACACCAGCGCGGCCGACCTGGCCGGCGCGCTGGCGAGCCTGATCGAGGGCGTGTGGCTGAACCAGTGCCTGACCACGCGCCATCCCACCGATCCGTCGCAGCCGATCTCGGCCTTCATGCGGCGGTCCGGCCGGCTGCTGTGGCGCGGCGCGACGGAATGACGCCGCTCCGGAACCGCGTCACGCCGCTCGGCGAGCTGATGGCGACGCCCGAGCGCGGGCTCGTCTACGGCAACCGCGGCTGCCTGCACGACGCCGAGGGCCGGATCCGCCGGAACCACGCGTCGCGCCGATGGATCGCCTGCCGGCTCGAGTTCCGCGGCCGGCGTCGCGCGCCGCTCATGCAGCCGGGCCGTTACACCGAGCTGTTCTTCCTCGACGAGGCCACCGCGTTCGCTGCCGGCCACCGGCCGTGCGCCGAGTGCCGGCGCGCGGACTACGACGCGCTCATCGCGGTGTGGCGCGACCTGCACCCTGGTCAGGCGGGCGCCGACGCGATCGACGCGCAGCTCCACGCCGAGCGGCTCGAAGGCCGCTCGCGGCGCTTGCACCGCGCCGGCGAGCTTCCCGACCGCGCGTTCGTCCCGCGCTCCGGCGAGCTTCCCGACGGCG
>Ga0214469_1000189_pt1 | contig 19504 bp, 17 predicted proteins | sample RVTome_10_FD_187340 | JGI IMG/M metagenome (GOLD analysis project Ga0214469, IMG submission 187340) | Soil microbial communities from uranium-contaminated site in the Upper Colorado River Basin, Wyoming, United States - RVT153D57 HiSeq ... | reverse complement strand
GATCGACTACGGCATCGACAGCTACGAGCGAGGCGTCGGTGGGTGGCTGACGACGATCCGGGGGGCGGAGACGACCTATGAGGACATCTTCCTTCCTCTCCATGGTCACTATCAGCTGGTCAACTTCGCAATCGCGGTGGCCGCTGCCGAGGCGCTGGTCGGCCGAAAACTGGATGTGGAGGCCCTGCGCGATGCGGCGGCTGTGGCCACGATCCCCGGTCGGATGGAGCCGTTGGCGTCGTCTCCGTTCGTAATGGTCGACGCCGCGCACAATGCCGATGGTGTGGCGACATTGGTTCGCTCCGTCCAGGAGGAGTACCCCACGATCCGTTGGCAGCTTCTCTTCGGGGTGATGGGCGACAAGAACGTGGACCTGATGATCGAGCATCTCGGGCCAGTGGTGAAGGGGGTCGTGACGACCGCCGTGGACGAGAAGCGCGCCGTGCCCGCCGTCGAGTTGGCGGCGCGGGTCTCGAAAGTACTGCCGGGCGTACCCGTAGTCGCCGCGGACAACGTCGAGTACGCCCTCGATATGGCACGAGCCGAGGCCGGCGCCGACGGCGCCGTCCTCGCCACCGGCTCCATCTACCTGGTGGGCCGTCTCCGCGACCTCCTCACCTGACCCCGGCGGCTACTACTGCGAACCTAAGGTTCTGGGGCCCGCATATGACGCAATTCCGCTGAAGTTCGAGCCGCCGGGAGTCCTCGGCGACGAAGATCAGCGGTTTGGTGCCACATATGGGCCGTGGAACCTTAGGTTCAGGAATTCGTCTGGCGGGGGGCGGGCGATAGCGTTGGGCGATATGGCTGTCGAACACACCTTCATCATGGTCAAGCCGGACGGGGTCGCCCGAGGGCTCGTCGGCGAGGTCGTCTCCCGTTTCGAGAAGAAGGGGCTCCGGCTGGAGAAGATCCGGAGTCTCACGATCTCAGAGGAGATGGCTCGCACTCACTACACCGAGCACGTCGAGAAGCCCTTTTTCCCGGAACTCCTCGAGTTCATCACCTCGGGCCCTGTCGTGGCGATGGAGTGGTCCGGTGAGGGTGCGATCGCAGTGGGGAGGGCATTGATGGGGGCCACCGACCCGGCCCAGGCGACACCCGGCACCATACGCGGTGATCTCGGGCTCATCGTGACCGAGAACCTCGTTCACGGATCGGACGGCCCGGAGAGTGCCGAGCGTGAGCTCGGTATCTTCTTCGAGTGAACCCCAGGGGTCGCTTTCCTCGGTGGCAGATCAGGGCCATCGAGCCCCGTCGGCGGTCTCCCAATGCCATTGAGGTGAGGGATCACTACACTGCCGTGAGTCTGCCCGGGAGCGCTCCCCACTATGGCTGAAACCCTTCTCTCATTTGCCGGCCAGGACATGGCCATCGACCTTGGCACTGCCAACACGCTGGTCTACGTCCGTGGGGGCGGAATCGTGCTCAACGAGCCTTCCGTCGTTGCCATCAACTCACAGAACAACAAGGCACTGGCAGTGGGTATGGAGGCCAAGCGGATGATCGGGCGAACGCCCGCCAACATCACTGCCATACGCCCCCTCCGAGACGGTGTCATCGCGGACTTCGACATCACGGAGAAGATGCTCCGCTACTTCATCCAGAAAGTCCACCGCCGCAAGTGGGCTCGTCCCCGCATCGTCGTCTGCGTTCCCTCGGGCATCACACCCGTTGAGCGAAGGGCCGTCGAAGAGGCCGCCTATCACGCCGGTGCCCGCCGCGCCTACACCATCGAAGAGCCCATGGCCGCCGCCATCGGTTCGGGGCTCCCCATCGGTGAGCCGTCAGGATCGATGGTCGTCGACATCGGTGGTGGCACGACAGAGGTGGCCGTCATCTCACTGGGGGGCATCGTGGTCTCCCGCTCCATCCGTGTCGGTGGCGACGAGCTCGACACGTCGATCATCGATTGGGTGAAGAAGGAGCACAACGTACTCATCGGTGAGCGCACCGCCGAGCAGTTGAAGATCGCAGTCGGTTCGGCTTGGCCGTATTCAGAAGAGCCATCAGCCGAGATCAGAGGCCGAGACCTGGTGACCGGTCTCCCCAAGACGATCCTGCTCACCAGCCAGGAAGTCAGGGAGGCCATCGAGGAGCCCACCCAGGCAATCGTCGACGCTGTCAAGTACACCCTCGACAAGACACCGCCAGAGCTTGCGGCTGATGTCGTCGAGAGGGGAATCGTGCTCACCGGAGGAGGGGCACTGCTAGTTGGGCTGGACCATCGTCTGGCCCACGAGACGGGGATGCCCATCGTCACGGCGGCTCAGCCGCTGCAGTCGGTGGTGCTCGGCTCGGGGAAATGCCTGGAGGAGTTCGACACTCTGCACAACGTGCTCGTGTCCTCTGCCCGGCCATGATTCCCAATCCCCGTCTCAACGATGCTCAATAGGCAGCCGGGAGACCGCACCCTCCCCACTTTGATCACCTTGCTCGTCATCGGTCTCCTGTTGATGACCTTCGACATCCGCTCCGAGGGAGCCGGGGTCACTTCGACTCTCCGCACTGGGGCTCAGGGCATCGTGTCCCCTCTTCAGAAGGCCGCCGCATTCGTCGTCAACCCGATCGCCGACGCGATCGACTCGATGACCAACGTCGCTTCTCTCCGGGAGCAGAATCTGGCGCTGCAAGGAGAGATCGACGAGCTCGACGCACAGCTCGTCGCCATACAGGACGACCTCGCCCTTTTCGAGTTCTACGAGCAGCTCTACGACCTCGAAGCCACCGGTTCTGAGCTCGGCAGGACACCGGCTCAGGTGATCGGCCAACCCGACGCATTCGACGGCGCACTGATCATCGACAAGGGCAGTTCCGACGGGATCGTCGTCGGCCAACCTGTCATAGACACCAGTGGCTACGCCGTGGGGTCGGTTCTGCAGGTGAGCCCGGGTAGCGCCACCATCGTCCCGATCACCGTGGGCCCCAGTGGAGTCGCCGTGTCGGTGGGGAACCAGGTCGGTGAGGTCTTGCCTCAGGTGAACACCGCCGAAATGCGGCTCGAGCTCATCGACGCCCAGGACCCGGTATTCGTCGGTGATCGTGTGATCACCTCTTCGGGCTCGGTACGGTTCCCGGCCGGCATCCCCGTGGGCGAGGTCACCGCCGACGCCTCACCGGGAAACGACACCCTGAGCACTCAGGTCAGGCCCTATGTGGAGCCGGCCACCCTCCGTTTGGTGGTGGTTCTCGCCTGGCCACCCGACCCGATCACCCCCCTGACACCAGACACCACGACGACCACCGCCACGACATCGACAACGGTGGACGGGGATGGAGCCACATCGACCACGGAAGGCGACGGCTGATGCGGGTGCGCACCATCGTCACCGTCACCCTGGCGTTCGTGCTCGCCATCATCCTCCAGACCACGTTGTTCAGCCAGAACGAATTGTTCACCCCTGATCTGGTGATGCTCGTGGTGATCATGTTGTGTCTCACCAAGATCCGCCCCGAACTGCTCCTCGGTGTGGCCTTCGCCGCCGGTCTCGCCGTCGACCTGCTCGGCTCGGCGGTGCTCGGGCTGCGGGCGATCGTGTTCACGATCGTGGCCTATCTGGCGCTGCGGACGAGAGAGCGAGCAGACATCGGGCGCATCATCACCGGCATCTGGGCGGGCGTTCTCACCTTCGTCGGTGTCGTCCTGCTCGTGCTGATTGGTACCCTCTTCGGTCAGACCGTTCTCCTCGGAGATGGAGTCGTGGAGCGTCTCGTGCTCGTCCCGATCGCCAACCTGATCCTTGCCCTCATCTTCGCTCCGATGTTCGTCCGCGTCGTCGACCGCGACTCAACTGCATTCAGGTACGCATGAGGTTTGCAGTCCGGCTCTCACTTCTCGGCCTCGCCTTCGTCGTCATGTTCTCGGTGATCGGCCTTCGGCTGTGGTTCCTCCAGGTGGCCGAGGGAGTGGCTATCGCCCAGGCCGCCGAGGAGCAGGCATGGTTGAGCAAGACGACCCATGCCGCCCGCGGTGACATCTATGACCGAAACGGCAACCTCCTCGTCACCAACCGCCTGGTGCCGGCGGTGTACGTAGACAGGACCTTCGTCCAGGCTGAACAGCAGAGCGACCTGATACAGCGTCTCGCCGCCCTCCTCGCCATCGTTCCTGACGACCTGAACGCCCTGTACGAGGAGGCGGGCACCAACGGCCGCTTCCAGGTGGCCACCGTGGACAACGAGACGGCGCGCCGGATAACCGAGCAACTGGCGACATTGCCTGGAGTGGAGATCGTCAAGGTGCCCGAGCGGGTGTATCTGACAGGTGACACCATGGCCCATGTGATCGGGCATCTCGGGCTGCCCAACCAATCCGACCTGGACGAGCGGCCCGAGCTCGACCCGTCCGTCCGCATCGGCAAGGTCGGCGTAGAGCGCTTCTACGACGATCAGCTCCAGGGCACGTCGGGCGTGCAGGAGTATCGAGTGAGACAGGGTGCGATCATCGATCAGCGGCCCGGAACCGAGCCGGTACCTGGAGACTCCATCGAGCTGACGATCGACTCCGACTTGCAGCTGAATGTCGAGTTGGCTCTGGAAGAGGGAATCGCTCTCTCCAACGACTTCAAAGATGTCCTCCGGGCCGAAGGCGAGGACGTGTTCTCCGAGACAACGCGCGCCGCGGCCGTCGTCCTCGACCCCCAGACGTTCGAGGTCCTCGCACTCGCCTCAGTGCCCGATTTCAACCCCCAGCTGTTCGTGACCGGGCTCGACGGCGAGAAGTTCGCCGAGCTCAACGACTCGTTCGCCTTCAACAACCTCGCCGTCAGCGGTCTCTACGCACCGGCTTCGACTTTCAAGGCGATCACATACACCGCCTACGTCGAAGAGGACCTCCCGTTGCCCGAGGAAGTCGAGGGGATCGATCCTCAGGCCGGTCAGGTGGACTGCGACGGGGAGTTCGTGTTCGAGTTGAACGACGGCTCTGCTCAACGGAAGTTCGACTGGTACTACCCGGACAAGCTGGGATGGCTCGACCTCCACGGCGCGCTGGAGAACTCATGCAACAAGTTCTTCTGGTCGGTGGGGCTGGGTACATGGCTCAGCAATCGCAACACGGCCGAGGAGAACGTGATCCAGGAATGGGCCGGCAGCCTGGGTTACGGCAAGCCCACTGGCATCGACCTATCCAACGAGGCGGCGGGCATCGTGCCCACCCGCCAACTCTTCGAGGAATGGGCCGAGTACCAGCGGGAGAACCCCGACGAGCCGCCCCGTCTCGACGCCGATCGGCTGGATTCCGAGCTGGCCAGCCCGTTCTTCGGCGGTGACCTCATGGACTTCGCCATCGGTCAGGGCGCCTTCACGTCCACACCGCTCCAGGTTGCGGTGTCCTACGCGATCCTCGCCAACGGGGGAACCGTCATGGAGCCCCGGGTGGTCGACCGCATCGTGGGCAACGACGGCACCCTCGTCGAGGACATCGAGTCTCCGGTCGTAGGGACGGTGGACCTTGCCGAGTCGACGCGGGCAGACCTCCTCAGGGATCTCAACCGGGTGGTCACGACGGGGACGGCGGCGCAGGCGTTCTCCTCCTTCGGTGAGGGCCTCGAGTTGGTCGGCGGCAAGACCGGTACCGCCGAGTCGACGGCGACCCGGGACAACCACGCCTGGTTCGTCGGGGTGGCGCCGATCGACGACCCTCAGTACGTCGTGGCGGTGATCATCGAGGAGGGCGGCTCCGGAGGTGCGGTCGCCGCCCCGGTTGCGAGGCACATCCTGCAATACCTCATGGACAACGAGCCCACACCGATCGTCGTCGGAGAGGTGGCCGACTGATGACGGCGGTGCTCAATCGAATCCGTGAGGTCGGGGTCGTTCGAAAGAACAACCGCACCGACTGGATGCTCTTCGGGACGACGCTCGCCCTTTCCGGCTTCGGGCTCCTCATGATCTATTCGGCCACACGGGAGTCCGGGACCTTCTCCATGGAACGGCAGATGATCTTCGTCGCCGCCGGCCTCCTCATCTTCCTGATCAGCTCCAACATCGACTACCGGGAATACCGGGGGATCGTGCCGGCAGCCTCCATCATCATCCTGATCTTGCTGGTGGCGGTGTTCTTCTTCCCGCCAATCAACGATGTCAATCGGTGGATACCACTGGGGTTCTTCAACCTGCAGCCCGCCGAGTTCGCCAAAGTCGTGGTGGTCATCGCCTTGGCGACATTGCTCGCACCTCCAGCATCCCGTGACGAGTTGACCGGTCCGCGCAGTCTGAGTTGGGCAAAGATCGGCCAAGCCTGCTTGCTGGTGGCGGTCCCCGGCTACCTGATCCTTCGTGAGCCTGACCTGGGCACGACCTTGGTGTTCGTGTTCATCCTCTTCACGATGTTGTTCATGGCCGGTGCCAGCTGGCGGCAAATGGCCGTCCTGGCAACGGTGGTCGGGGTAGGTGTTGCCGCCGTCTTCCGGTTCGAGCTGCTCAGCGACTATCAGATGGACCGCATCCGCGTCCTGTTCTATCCCGACATCGACCCTCAGGGCATCGGCTATCAGCTCCAGCAGTCGAAGGCCGCCATCGGGTCGGGACAGCTGTTCGGCAAGGGGCTGTTCGCCAAGGACTCCTTCACCGCATTCCAGTACGTGCCGGAACAGGAGACCGACTTCATCTTCACTGCCGTTGCCGAGCAACTCGGTCTCCTGGGCGGACTTCTGGTGATCCTTGCCTTCGTGATCATCGTGTGGCGCCTGCTGGTGATCGCGAGCAACGCTCGCGACAGGTTTGGCGCCCTCATCGCGGCCGGCTTCGCCGCCATGATCGTGTTCCACGCCTTCGTGAACATCGGGATGACGATCGGGATCATGCCTGTGACCGGCCTGCCCCTCCCATTCCTCAGCCTGGGCGGCTCCTTCTACATGTCCATGACCCTGGCCCTGGGCATCGCCAACTCCATCTGGCTCATGCGCACCCCAGTTCCGGGCGAGAACCAACTCACCTGACAACGGCCGCCGACTTCGAACCTAAGGTTCCACGCGCCATATATGGGCCGAAACCGCTGATCTATGAGGTCGTGCCTGGATAGGTCGTCGAACATCAGCGGATTGGTGCCACATGTGGGCCGACGAACCTTAGGTTCGAAAGAGTGGGTAGCCTCGATCGGGTGTACCGCAGGAGCAACGAGGGGTGGGTCGAGGTCGTCTGCGGGCCGATGTTCAGCGGGAAGAGCGAGGAGTTGATCCGGCGGGTCACCCGCTCGAAGATCGCCCGAATCCCGGTCCAGGTCTTCAAGCCACGGCTGGACACCCGATACGCCGACACCGAGGTGGTCTCCCACTCGGAGTGGAAGGTCGAGGCACACCCCGTGGCTGACTCGACCGACTTGGTGCGCGCAGTCTCGGACCAGACCCGGGTGATCGGCATAGACGAGGGTCAGTTCTTCGACGAAGGGCTGGTCGAAGTGGTCGACAACCTCGCCGCCACCGGCAAACAGGTCATCGTGGCCGGATTGGACACCGATTATCTGAGGCGTCCATTCGAGCCGATCCCGTCGTTGTGCGACCGCGCAGAGTACGTCACCAAGATGCTTGCCGTCTGTCACCGGTGTGGCGGTCCCGCCCTCTACACCCAGCGGATCGTCCACTCCGACGACCTCGTCGTCCTCGGGGCCCAGGACTCCTACGAGGCCCGCTGCCGGATGTGTTACGACCCGACTGAGCCGGAGCAACCGAGGCTCGGGCTGGACGCTGTCTAGTTATTGGAACGGATTCTGTTACCCTCTGTGACGGTCGGGAGGCGTTCGAGCTTCCATCTCGGCGCCACCGCTTTCGACTTTTTCCGGTCGTGATCCCACCAGGGAAGAAACGGGACTTCACGGCCTTACACATGTCAGAGGAGTGAAAACAAATGGCTCTATTCCGCCGGAAGGGCCCAGAGATCGTCCGCAAAGCCGCCGCGGGCGGCACCGTCGAAGAGATGAAGACGGTCACGGTCAAAGGCCAGAAGGTCGAGGTGCGACGGGTGGCTTCGCCCGCTTCGACCAAACCGAAGCAGGACAAGGGTCGCCAGTCGACCAACAAGAAGGGCAAAAAGCAGCAGTCGTCTGCGAAGTCTCGAAACGACATCTCCACCTCGCGGACACGATCCCGACGCCCGGTCGACGACGAGATAATCGTCCCCATCGAGTCGGCGCGGAAGCAGATGCTCGTCAGCGCCAACAGCCATCAGACGCAGATCGTCATCCTCGAGGGTCCCGTCCTCGTGGAGCACTACGTCGCCAAAGACGATTCCAGCTCGGTGGCAGGCAACATCTATCTGGCCATCGCACGCAACGTGCTCCCCGGCATGGAGGCCGCCTTCCTCGACTTCGGGGCGTCGAAGAACGGCGTCCTGTACGCCTCCGACGTTTCCACAACGGGGCGTCGCAATGGTGGGCGCAACAGCAAGCGCATCGAAGACGTGCTCAAAGAAGGGGACAAGGTCCTCGTTCAGGTGACCAAGGATGCGATGGGCGCCAAGGGAGCTCGGCTCACCGGCATTCCCTCGCTACCTGGCCGCTACCTGGTACTCGTGCCGGACTCGGACAGCATCGGGATCAGTCGTCGTCTGCCCGACACCGATCGCAACCGTCTCCGCGACGTCATCAACAAGGTGAAGCCGGAAGGATTCGGGGTCATCGTGCGCACCGCGGCTCTGCACGCCTCTGCCGAGGAATTGGCAGCCGACATTTCACGTCTCACCAAGCAGTGGGCCGCCATCAACGAGCAGGCCGAGCAGGGCGACGCTCCACGTCTCATACATCGTGAGCCCGAGCTTTTGATCAAGGTGATCAGAGAGCACTTCACTGCGGATTTCCGGAAGCTGATGATCGACGACAAGGGCTCGTACGACACCGTCATCAACTATCTGCAGGCGACCGCCCCCGATTTGGTGAGCAAAGTCCACCTCTACGAGGACGAGATCCCGCTATTCGACCGCTATCACGTCGACGATCAGTTGAAGAAGGCTCTCGATCGCAAGGTCTTCCTGCCCTCGGGCGGCCACCTGGTGATCGATCGCACCGAGGCACTGACCGTCATCGACGTCAACACGGGGAAGTTCGTCGGTTCGAGCAACCTCGAGGAGACTGTGCTCCAGAACAACCTCGAGGCAGCCGAGGAGATCGGGCGACAGCTTCGTCTCCGTGACATCGGCGGCATCATCGTCATCGACTTCATCGACATGGAGTCGATCGAGAACCAGCAGAAGGTGCTGCGTCGTCTCAAAGAGACTCTGGCGAAGGACAAGACCCGCACCCAGGTGTTCGACGTGTCCCATCTCGGTCTGGTCGAGATGACCAGGAAGAACGTGTCGGCCGGACTGCTCGAGCAGTTCTCTCACAAGTGCGAGCACTGCTCGGGTCGTGGGGTCATCATCGAGGAGGCTTTCCGCCCCACACCCACGTCGGCGGAGGTGGTGGCGGCCGAGATCGAGGCCTGACAATCGGCTTTGCCGAGCCCGTCGAAGTAGTTACCATCTAGTCCGGTTCCCCCTTCTCCCAGAGAGGTTTTCCCATGTACGCCATCATCCGCGCCGGTGGCAAGCAAGCCAAGGTCCAGTCAGGCGACGTGCTCGAGATCGAGCGTGTCAAAGGCGATGACGACAAGCTCACATTCGAGCCCTTGCTCGTGGTCGACGACGACGGCAACGCCGTCTCCGACCGGGCCGCGCTCGCCAAAGCCTCGGTGACCGCCAAGGTGCTCGGAGAGTCGGCCGGCCCCAAAGTGGACATCTTCAAGTACAAGAACAAGTCCGGCTACCGGCGTCGCCAGGGACACCGTCAGAAGTACACCCGCATCGAGATCACCGGGATCAAGCTCCCGGCAGCAGCCAAGAAGAAGGCCGCGGCGAAGAAGAAGGACGAAGCCGCAGCCTCGGAAGAGGAGTAGAGATGTCCAAGACCAAAGCAGGCGGCTCGTCCAAGAACGGCCGTGACTCGAACGCACAGCGTCTCGGCGCCAAGGTCTTCGACGGGGAATTCGTCAACGCCGGTTCGATCATCGTCCGCCAGCGTGGCACGAGGATCCACCCCGGGGACAACGTTGGCCGCGGTAGTGATGACACCTTGTTCGCCACCGCCTCTGGCACCGTCAAGTACGCCGTCCGCAACAACCGCCGCCAAGTCTCCATCATCGGCGAGTAGCCGAGCCTTCCGGTCATGTTCGTCGACCGGGTTCGCGTGTCCCTTCGCGCCGGCAATGGCGGGGCGGGAGTGGCTGCGTTCCACAGGTCGAAGGGCCGTCCCAAGGGTCGCCCAACGGGGGGCAACGGTGGTCCCGGCGGGTCGGTGATCCTGCGAGCAGACCCGTCCGTCGCGACGTTGCTCCGATACCAGCGCAATCCCCATCATGCCGCCGGCAGTGGTACCCACGGTGAGGGTGACCTTCGCCATGGCAAAGGCGGGCAGGACACAGTCCTCGAAGTCCCACTCGGGACGGTCGTCTACGACGACGATGGCACCCTCATCGCCGACCTGGCCGAAGCCGGTCAGGAGGTCGTAGCGGTTCGCGGTGGCCGCGGAGGCCTGGGAAACGCCGCCTTCGTGAGCCCGACCAATCGGGCACCGGGCATGGCCGAGCAGGGCGAGTATGGCCGCGAGGAGTGGTTCACCCTCGAGATGAAGCTGCTCGCGGATGCGGCACTCATTGGCTTTCCCAACGCGGGCAAGTCCACGTTCATCTCCAAGGTGTCGGCGGCGAAGCCCAAGATCGCCGACTACCCGTTCACCACGCTCGAGCCCAACCTCGGCGTGGTGAGCTTCGACGGTCGGGAGTTCGTCCTCGCCGACATCCCGGGACTCATCGAGGGCGCCGCCGAAGGCAGGGGATTGGGCCACGAGTTCCTCCGCCATACCGAGCGCGCCCGAGTGCTGGTCATCCTCCTCGATCCGGCTGAGACCCAGACCGATCCGCCCGAAGATCAGTTGGACATCCTCCGCCGTGAGATCGCCGGCTACTCAGCCGAGTTGGGGAGACGGCCGTCGCTGGTGCTGATGGGTAAGAGTGATCTCGTGGGTGCGGTTGAGGCCGCGCAGAGGCTGGGAGCGATGCCGGTGTCATCGGTGACAGGAGAGGGTGTGCGTGAGGCGCTCCACAGTATCGCCGACCTCGTCGAGCAGGCAGAGAGGGAGGCTCCCGAGCGTCGTGGCTTCATCCTCCATCGCCCTCTCGGACCCACTTTCGGGATCGATCGGGAGGATGACGCATGGAGGGTGTCCGGGCCCGCCGTCGAGCGCGCCGTGGGCTTCGCCGACCTGACACTGGCCGAAGCCGCCGACATGGCGGCGCGACGCCTGGCACGTCTCGGTGTCGACGAGGCGCTCGTCGGGGCGGGGGCCATTGCCGGCGACGAGGTCCGCATCGGCGACCTCGCCTTCGAGTTCACCCCGGACCTCTCCGAAGAGGAGTAGGGCTCAGCTACGTCGAAAGCCCGTCAGCGGCGCCACAGGTCCCGGGTGAACAACACCAGGACCGGGAAGATCTCGAGACGGCCGACGATCATCAGACTCGCCAGTAGCCATTTGGCCAGAGCAGGCAGACTGGCGTAATTCGCCGCCGGCCCCACCTCACCCAGGCCGGGGCCGATGTTTCCGAGCGACGCAGCCACTGCCGATGTCGCGGTGACCAGGTCCAGCCCTTCCGACAGGTTGGCATCGATGAACGCGAGACCGAACGTGGCAGTCATGAACATGAACATGTAGAAGAGGAAGAACGACTGAACGGCCTCGATGACCGGCTCGTTCACTCTCTGTTTGCCGAAATGGGTGATGAAGACCCCACGTGGATGGACCAGCCGGCGGAGGTCGGCGAAGGCTGCCTTGGAGAGGACGCCGATGCGAAATGTCTTGATGCCACCCGCCGTCGATCCCGCCATGCCCCCCAAGAACATGAGCCCCACGATCATGATCTGAAGGGCAGGTCGCCACGTGCCGAAGTCAGCCGAAGCAAACCCGGTGGTGGTTACGAGGGAGACTGTGTTGAAGCTCGCGTCCCGAATCGCGTCTGCGGTCGACAGGTCGGCGAACAGTCCCCCGGCGACGATGACGATCGCTCCGGCGGTGATCAGTCCGTAGAGGCGAAACTCCGAGTTCCGGACGTAATCCACCGGCTTGTTCCATGCTCGGAAGTGGAGGGTGAAAGAGACACCGGCGGCGAACATGAACGCCGTGACCACCCATTTCGTGTAATCGGAGAATCCAGAGATCGAGTCGGGCTCGGTACCGAACCCGCCCGTCGACATGGTCGTGAACGAGTGGATGATCGACTGGAAGACGTCCATGTCGCCCAGGCTGAGCATGACGAATTGGACGAGGGTGAAGACCAGGTAGACGAGCCAGAGTCGTTTCGCGGTCTCCTGGAACCGTGGTGTCAGCCGGTCAGGCGTCGGGCCAGGCGACTCGGCGCGTGCCAACTGCATTCCACCCGTGCCCAGCAGAGGGAGGATGGCGACGCCCAGGACGATGACCCCCATGCCGCCGAGCCACTGGGTGAGCCCTCGCCAGAAGGAGATTCCATAGGGAAGGACCCGTGGGTCGGGGAGGATCGAGGCTCCGGTCGTCGTGAACCCAGAAGCCGTCTCGAAGACGGCATCGGTGATGGATGGGATCGCCCCGGTGAGCAAGTAGGGAAGGGCACCGAAGATGGAGAAGACGAACCACGCCAGGCCGACGGTGGCGAAGCCCTGCTTCACGGTGATGGTCTCCGGCCGTCGTACCGTTCGTCTCGTGACGTACCCCACGACAGTGGTGATCCCCGCCGACACTGCGATCCAAAGGGCAGTGTCGTACTCCGCGTAGGCCGCGGAGACGACGGCGGCGAGAGTCATGGCGACTCCGATGAACAACAGCACCGAGCCGAGCACGAAGGCGACTGTCGTCAGGAGGCTGAGCGCGGGCGGCTGGCTGCTGCGCTTGGCCCGAACGGTCATGCCGTGAAGATCGTGGAGGACTCGGCGATGTCGCGGGGGAGAGCAAAGAAGATGATGTGGTCGCCGGGCCTGACCACGGTGGACCCGTCCGGGACAAAAGTGGTCCCGTTGCGCGAGATGCCCCCGATGATGACCCCGACGGGGAGCTTCAGCTCGAGCAATGACTTGTCCACCGCTTCGGCACCCTCCTGAACCTCGATCTCGATGGCTTCGGCGTCAGTGTCAGAGAACGTCGCCACCTGCTCCACCTGACCCTGGCGAACGAAGCGGAGGATGGCCGATGCCGCCATCAGCCGTGACGAGACGGCGGCGTCGATGCCCAGACCGCTGAGGAGGCTGACGTATGCGATCCTGTTGAATCGGGATATGGCCATGCCGGCCCCGCTGGCTTTGGCGACGAGACAGCCCATGAGGTTGACCTCGTCCCATCCCGACAGAGCCAGCACCACGTCTTTGGGGCCGAGATCCAGCTCGGCGAGCACATCGGGGTCGGTGGGGTCGCCATTGATCACCAGGGCGAAAGGGTGCCGCCCGGCGACATACCGGCAACGTTCGGCGTCTTCGTCGACGACGACGACCGAGAGGCCCGCCTCGTGCATCACGTCTGCGGTGATCTCAGCGAGCCGGGTGCCACCGACGATGATCACCCGATCGATGTGGCGACGCTTGACGCCGATCAGACGGGTGGCTTCGTCGACGCGGTCCACGGTGGTCATGAGGAGGGCGTGGTCGCCGGGACGCACGACGGTGTCTCCGTGGGCAACGATCGTCCTGCCGTCCCGGACGAGGGCCGCCACGACCCAACCCCACTCCGCCTGGCGCACCCTGAGGTGACGCAGTGGGCTGGCGGTGATGGGCGCGTTGGGCGTGACGCGAGCCCCGACCATGACGAGCTTTCCCTCTGCGAACTCGATCAGCTCGCTGGCTCCGCCGAGCCCGACTATCCCTACCAGGGCCTCGGCGGCGGTGGCCGATGGGTCGATGACGAGATCGACGCCAAGACGGTCGGCACCTTCGCGAAGCTCACCATCTTCGATTCGGGCGATGGTCGTCTTGGCTCCGAGTTGGGTGCCGGTATAGCAGGCGAGGATGTTGGCGCCGTCGGAACTGGAAACGGCGATGAGCAGGTCGGTCTCCGCCGCCCCCGCCTCCTCGAGCATGTGGACACTGGCCCCGTTTCCGTGAAGGACGAGGGCGTCGATCGATTCCTGAAGCTCGGCGGCGCGTGCCTCGTTGTCCTCGATGACGATGACATCCTGGCCGCCTGAGGAGAGGCGTTCGGCGAGATAGGAGCCTACCGCTCCGGCGCCCACGATGATTATTCGCATCTAGTGGCCTTGGCTCATGCGCACAGACGCTTCAGGCTAACCCTGTCGGGCACCGTCTTCACGTCGCTTCTAGATCGAGAGGCATGGCCAATAGAATGATCAGGTTGACCCAGGAGATGAATGGAATTCGAAGGACCTGACCGGGTAGCCGAGGCCCTGGCGTCGGTGGACTATCTGGCCGACGATCGCATCGCACAGGTGGTGTACCTCGCCGAGATGCTGAGCAAGCCGGTTCTCGTAGAAGGCCCCGCCGGGGTTGGAAAGACCGAGTTGGCGAAGGCGGTGGCGGCGGTGACCGGCCGGGACCTGATCCGACTCCAGTGCTATGAGGGCCTCGACGAGGCGAAAGCGCTCTACGAGTGGAACTACAAGAAGCAGCTCCTCAGGATCCAGTCCGATGTCGACCACGACTGGGACACGATCAGTCACGACATCTTCTCGGAGGAGTTCCTGCTCACCCGACCCCTTCTCGCGGCCATTCGCTCCACCGAGCCCGTCGTCCTGCTGATCGACGAGGTCGACCGGGTCGAGGTCGAGACCGAAGCTCTCCTGCTTGAGATCCTCTCCGATTTCCAGGTCTCCATCCCCGAGTTGGGCACGATGACCGCCAACACACAGCCACTGGTCTTCCTGACGTCTAACAACACCCGTGAGCTGAGCGAGGCCTTGAAACGCAGGTGTCTCTTCCTGCACATCGACTACCCGGACACCGAGCGCGAGCAACTCATCCTCAGTGCCCGCGTCCCCGGCCTCTCCGACCATCTGGCCGGCCAGGTGGCCAAGGTGGCCCGCTCGATCCGCAGTCTGGACCTGAAGAAGTCACCGTCTGTGTCTGAGACGATCGACTGGGCTCGCACCCTCCTCGCACTGTCCGTCGAAGAGGTCGACGAGAAGGTGCTGGGCGACACGCTCCACGTGCTTCTCAAGTATCAGGCCGACATCGAGAAGGCGGCGAAAGAGCTCACCTCCTCGCCGACGCCCTGATGCTGCCCGTCATCACCGGGTTCATCGATGAGCTCCGGGAGGCGGGTGTCCCGGTCTCGATGGTGGAGGCGATCGACGCGATGAAGGCCGTCGAGGCGATCGACATCGGGCGAAGGGTTGCCCTGAGGGAGACCCTCCGCGCCACTCTCATCAAGAACCTCCGTCACGAGCGGGCGTTCGACACCGCATTCGACATCTACTTCTCCACGATCCCCCTGCCCGGGGAGGGGGAGGCGGAGAATGGCCCGACGTCCGGTGACCCCGGTGATGCGTCGGGAGGGCAGGGCGCCGGGGCCGGGGCTGGTGAGTTCGATCAGGAAGCCCTGTTCAATGCGCTGCTAGACGCTCTGGCTGGGATGGACGCCGAAGCCCTGCGCCGGGGGGTGCGCGAGGCGGTCGATCGTCTCGCAGGAATGGAGCCCGGCCGGCCCGTGGGCGGCACCTATTACCTGTACCGAACGTTGCGCCGGCTCGACCTGGCCGAGCTGGAAGAGCAGCTTCTCCAGGCATTGTCGGGCGACGAGGAGCTCTCAGAGCTCGAGGAACGTCTCCTCCGTGAGGAAGTGGAAGCGCTCATCAGTCAGCTCCGCGAGGAGGTGCAGGAGGAGATCAGACGGCGTCTCGTCGCCGACCGGGGTCGTGAAGCTGTGGCCCGAACCCTTCGCCGCCCTCTGATCGAGGACATCGACCTCATGCATGCCACGAGCAGCGACCTGGCCGACATGGAGGCCGCAATCGGCCCCCTGACCCGCAAGTTGGCCGCCCGCCTCGCCCGGCGTCGAAAGAAGCGCACCGGCCGCCTCGACTTTCGCCGAACGGTGCGCAAGTCGCTGGCGACCGGTGGGGTGCCCGCCGACCCCCAGTTCAAGCATCCCCGGCCTCATCGGCCCGAAGTGTGGCTGTTGTGCGACATCTCTGGCTCGATGGCCACCTTCTCCAGATTCACGCTGCAATTCACTCATGCGATGTCGACCCATTTCTCCAAGCTGAGATCGTTTGCCTTCGTGGACACGATCGACGAGGTCACCGACTTCTTCGGGCCCGGAATCGACTTCGGCTCCGCGGTGTCCCGGATAACGACCGAGGCCGAAGTCGTGTGGCTCGACGGGCACTCGGACTACGGGAACTCTCTCGAGACCTTCTACAACCGGTACGGGCCCCAGATCAGCCCCCGCACCACAGTCATCATCACCGGCGATGCCCGCAACAACTACCGACCGCCACGGGACGGTGTCCTGGCCGATGTCGCCAGGGCATCGCGTGCGCTGGTTTGGCTGAACCCGGAGCCGATCGCCTATTGGGACACAGGCGATTCGGCGATGTCGCACTACGCACGTCATTGCACGTCGGTTCACGAGGTGAGGACCCTGCGCCAGCTCGAGGAGTTCGTGGAGACCCTCACACTGCCGTCAGGACGAAGTCTCCAGAATGCCTAAACCAGCCCTCTCGAGGTGCCGATACCGGAGATGGCCTCAATGGGGCTTCAATACGAGGTGAAACAAATGGGCTCACGCATTCTGATTGTTGAGGACAGCGCAGTCATCCGACGGCTGATAGAGGTCTGTCTACGCGCTGCCGATCTCGAGATCATCACCCGCGACGACGGCCGCACCGGCCTCACCGCGGTCAGCTCGGAGTCTCCCGATCTGGTCGTTCTCGACATCGGCCTGCCCGGGATGGACGGATGGGAAGTCCTCGACCGCATCAGGAAGGACCCGACGACCAAGTCGATCCCGGTGGTCGTGCTCACGGCGCACGCCGAGGAGGAGTCGCGACGCCGGGCCAACGAGGGTGGCGCAGACGCTTTCGTGACCAAGCCATTCCAGCCAAACGACTTTCGATCGACTGTCCTTTCTCTTCTCGAATAGTCGGCCCCAAGTAGCCGACCGTCTTTGCTGAGTTGTCTCAGCTGCTCGGTCGCTTGCCCAGTTCGTCGGGCATGTGAGTCCTCCGGCTTTGCCGGGATGCGCCATCTAACCTCTCGCCGGTGACTACCGAAGCCCTCATCCCATCGTTCATCGGCGCGCCCGTGCAACGCCGCGAAGATCCCGCACTGGTGTCGGGCACCGCCCGTTACGTCGACGACATCACGCCCACGGGGACTCTCCACCTGGTCATCGTCCGATCGCCTTTTGCCCATGCGGAAGTCACCGAGATCGACATCTCCGCCGCAGTAGACGCCCCCGGGGTCTGGGCGGTCATCACGCCCGATGACGTGGCCGACGTCGCCATGCCCCCCACACCTCGTCCCGATCGCAACGTGCCCCGTCGCTACCCACTCGTCCAAGGACGTGCCCTGATGCCGGGCGATCCTGTCGTCGCCGTGGTGGCCGACACCGCAGCGGCGGCCCGTGATGCCGCCGACCTCGTGTTTGTCGACTACGACCCTCTCGATGTGGTGGGCGACGTGGATGAGGCGATCGAGGCCCCGCCGATGCACAGCGGCCTCTCCGCCGAGAGCAACATCGCCTACGACCGCTCCAAGGGCGATCGGGCGGCATTCGAGTCGGTCGAAGGGCCGATAAAGCTGAGCGGGATGGTCGATCATCCCCGGGTCGTGCCGGCTCCGATGGAGAACAGGGTGATCCTCGCCGAGTGGAAAGAGGACGGCCTCACCGTCCACCTGTCCACCCAGGCGCCACAGCTGATGCAAGAGCAGATCGCAGCCGACTTCGGCCTGCCCCAGGCCGTGGTGCGGGTCATCACGCCGTTCGTCGGTGGCGGGTTCGGCTGCAAGTTCGACCTGGCCGAAGAGGAGTACCTGGCGATCATCGCCGCCAAGATGACTGGACGCCCGGTCAAGTGGTCCGAGACCAGGAGAGAGCACCTCCTCACCATCGGCCACGGACGGGCCCAGCGTCACCGCTACGAGGTGGTGGCCGACCGGGATGGCAAGATCGCGGCGCTGTGGATCGACAGCCTCGTCGATCTGGGATGCAGGCACCGCTATCTGTCCTTCATGGAGATCACCCCCCGAATAGGGACGGGGACCTACGACATCCCCGTGTACGGCTGGAGGATGCGGGGCGTCTGGACGAACCGGGCTCCTCGGGGGATCTATCGCGGGGCGGGACGACCCGAGGCCACCCTGACTGTCGAGCGTGTGGTGGACGCGGTGGCGAAGGCAGCTGGAATCGACCCCGCCGAGGTGCGCCGTCGCAATTTCATCCAACCCGGCCAGTTCCCCTACGCGTCTTCGGGCGGCAAGGAGTTGGGCGGCTATGTGTTCGACACGGGGGAGTACGAGCGAGCACTCGACGAGATGCTCCGGGTCGCCGACTACGACGGGTTGCGCAGGGAGCAGGAGACAGCTCGCCAGGAGGGGCGAATACTCGGCGTGGGGATGGCGGCATATGTGGAGGTCTGTGGATTCGAGGATTGGGGCGCCGCCCGGATCCAGGTCCATGCCGATGGCTCGGTCACCTGTTATGTCGAGACTCTCGACCAGGGTCAGGGCCACCGGACCTCGTTCGCCCAACTGGTGGCAGCGGTTCTCGGCCTCGACATCTCCAGGGTTCGCATCGAGCAGGGGGACACATCGACGTCGCCGTACGGGTGGGGGACCTCGGGCTCCAGGTCGATCGCCCAAGGTGGGTCGGCCAGCCATGCCGTGGCAGAGAAGGTGGCGTCAAAGGCAGCCAAGATCGCCGGTCATCTCCTCGAGGCCTCGGCGGCCGACATCGTGCTCGCAGAGGGCAAGGCAACGGTACGAGGCACCGACGTTTCGGTGACCTGGGAGGAGGTCGTCTCGGCGGCCTTCCGCGGCAACGTCCCCGAAGACCTGACGCCCGGCCTGGACGAGGAGATCCATCTCAAGTCCGGAGGCCTCAACTACCCCTTTGGCATGCACCTCGCCGTGGTGGAGATCGACCCCGAGTCGGGCTCGGTTCGTCTCGATCGGATGTGGGCCGTCGACGATGCCGGTGTCATCATCAACCCGATGCTCGCCGATGGGCAGCGCCATGGAGGGCTCGCCCAGGGCATCGGCCAGGCCATGTGGGAGAAGGTCGTCTATGACGCCGACGGCAACCTGACCACCAGCTCGTTCGTGGACTACCTGATCCCGACCGCTTCGACTCTCCCCAGCTTCGGTCTTGGTGCCACGGTCACCCCCACTCCAACCAACCCCTTGGGGGCGAAAGGGATCGGTGAGGCCGGGGCGATCGGATCCACCCCGGCTGTCCTCAACGCAGTGTCCGACGCCCTCGGTGGCGCCGACGTTCAGGTACCGGTCACCCCCGAGCAGATCTGGAGAGCCCTCAACCGTGACGTGTGACCGTTGTGTGCGG
>Ga0214469_1000188_pt1 | contig 19521 bp, 24 predicted proteins | sample RVTome_10_FD_187340 | JGI IMG/M metagenome (GOLD analysis project Ga0214469, IMG submission 187340) | Soil microbial communities from uranium-contaminated site in the Upper Colorado River Basin, Wyoming, United States - RVT153D57 HiSeq ... | reverse complement strand
CGGGAAGGCGTCGCCGGTGTATCACGACTCGGCTTCTATCTACGCAGGGCTGCCCAACCCGTTCGAGGCAGGCCGGTATCACTCCCTGGCGGTCATGGAGGACGATCTGCCCGACGACCTGGTGGTCACCTCGTTCACCTCGGACGGGGTGATCATGGGCATCCGACATCGTTCCCTGCCGGTGGAGGGTGTCCAGTTCCACCCGGAGAGCATGCTCACCCCCCACGGCGACCTTCTGCTTCGCAACTTCCTCGACCTGGGAGGCTCACCTCGATGAAGGATCTCCTCGACGATCTGCTCCGCGGCACCGACATGACCATCGCCCAGGCCGAGGCCCTGGTGCACGAGCTCACCGGTGGCGAGGTGGAGCCGGCTACCGCCGGCGCCGTGCTCGCCGCCCTTCGGGCAAAAGGGGAGACCGCGGAGGAGGTGCGCGGATTCGCCCGGGCGATGAGGAGCCTGGCCACCGACCCGGCGATCGACGTGACCGGTGCGGTCGACGTGGTGGGGACCGGCGGGGACGGTTCGCAAAGCCTCAATCTGTCCACCGGCTCCGCCCTGGTTGCCGCGGCCAGCGGTGTTCCGGTGGTGAAACACGGGAATCGATCGATGACCAGTCAGAGTGGGAGTGCCGACGTCCTCCAAGAGTTGGGCCTCCCCATGCCGCTGAACGAGGATCAAGCCCGGCGTCTGTTCCAGCGGACCGGCTTCACATTCCTCTTCGCCCCTCACTTCCACCCGGCGATGGCGGCGGTGGGGCCGGTGCGCCGGGCTCTCGGAGTGCGCACCGTCTTCAACATCCTGGGGCCCCTCACCAACCCGGCCGCACCCCGGCACATGGTGATCGGCGCCTTCGACCCGGCCGCGGCTCGGCTCATGGCCGGCGCCCTGTCCGGACTCGGCATCGAGCGGGCCTTCGTCGTGCACGGCGCAGAGGGCTGGGACGAGCCGTCACCGCTGGGCGAGTTCCTCCTCCTCGACGTCACTCCGGGCAGGGTCGAGGAATCGATGCGCCTGCCCTCGGAGCTCGGTATGGCCGAGTGCAGCCGCGAAGACCTCGCCGGCGGCACACCGGCCCACAACGCGGCCCGGATACTCGATGTGTTCCAGGGCGAACGCAGCCCACACCGCGACGCGATCGTGCTCGGCGCCGCCCTCGCCCTCGAGGTCACCGGCTTCGCCTCCAACCCGTCGACGGCGGTGGAGCTGGCCGGGGCGTCGATCGACGACGGCAGGGCGCTGGCGTTGACCAAGGCATTGGGCGAGTTCGGGGCCGCGGAGGCGGAGGATTGAGCCGCTTTCTCGAGACCATGGCGCAGCGGTCCCGGGACCGGGTCGAGACCGCGGCGCGGGGTCTCCCCGTCGACGAGCTGCGTGATTCGGCCCTGTCGGCGCCCGGTCCTCGCCCCCTCGGCGATTTCGGTGCGAGCTTCGATCTGATCGCCGAGGTGAAACCGCGTTCGCCCTCCGAAGGTGTCTTTCCCGAACGTGCCCCCGGGACGGCTGCTGAAGGCTACGAGCGAGGGGGCGCAGCCGCGATCTCGGTCCTGACCGAGCCGTCCGAGTTCGGTGGATCGCTCGACCAGTTGCGGACAGTGAGCGCGATGGTGTCGGTCCCGGTCATGGCCAAGGATTTCATCGTCGACCCGTACCAGGTCTATCAGGCGCGTCAGTCGGGGGCCGACGGCATCCTGGTCATCGCCCGCATCCTCGACGACGACGCCGCGGCCGGGATCCTCGACGCAGCCGCCGATCTGGGGATGTTCTCCCTGCTCGAGGCCTTCGATGGTGTCGACCTGGCCCGTCTTCCCGCTCTAGCCGCCGGACGGCCCGATGTCCTGGTCGGGGTCAACTGCAGGGATCTCGAAACCCTGGACATCGTGCCGGAACGACACGAGGAGCTGGCCGGCCAACTCCCCCCGGGGCCGGTCGCCGTGGCCGAGAGTGCGATCGGCGGCCCGGTCGACGTGGAACGGGTGGCCTCTCTCGGCTACGGGGCCGCCCTGGTCGGGTCGGCGTTGATGAGGTCGGGCGATCCCACCGGGTTGGTCCGGGGCATGGTCGACGCCGGTCGGCGCGCGGTGGCGGTGACGTCGTGAGCCTCTTCGTGAAACTGTGCGGGATCATGACCGAGCCCGATCTGGAGGCCGCTGTCGAAGCCGGAGCCGATGCGGTCGGATTCGTGCTCACCCCTTCGCCGAGACGGATCTCTTTGTCGCAGGCCGCGCACCTGAACCGGCTGCTCCCCGAGGACGTGCTCGGGGTGGCCGTGTTCCACGAGCCTTCGCCCCAGCTGCTGAGACGCACCGAGGAGCAGGTCGGTCCCGCCCTGTTCCAATCGGAGGCGAGCACCCTGGTCGGTCTCCCCCCCGACCGATTGCTCCCGGTGGTTGTCGACGGCGACGACTTGGGGAGGAGGATCCACGAGACCGCAGGCGCAACGACCAGGGAGTGGGTGTTGGTCGACAGCGCGGCCCGCGGCGGGACCGGCCGGCCGGTCGACTGGAGGCGGCTGGCTCAACTCGCCACATCGGCGAAGATGATCCTGGCCGGGGGATTGGACGAGGAGAACGTGGCCGACGTGGTGGCGGAAATCAAACCCTTCGGGGTCGACGTGAGCTCGGGGATCGAGACGGCGCCCGGACAGAAGGACCCCGAGCGGATGCTGTCGTTCGTGGCGGCGGCCCGCGGCGCCCTGCCCTCGGCGCGAGGGCAAACGTGAGTCCCGGCGTCCGGCAACGTGGCCGTTTCGGGCCCTACGGCGGACGTTACGTGCCTGAGATCCTGGTGCCGGCGTTGTCCCGGTTGGAGGACACGGCCCGTCTCCTCCTCGACGATCCCGGCTTCATCAACATGTACGAGGAGGAGCTGACCTCCTGGGTGGGCCGACCCACGGCCCTGACTCATGCCTCCCGTCTCGGGGAGAAATGGGGCGGCGGGATCTGGTTGAAGCGCGAGGATCTGGCCCACACCGGCGCCCACAAGATCAACAACGCCATCGGTCAAGCCCTCCTCGCCCGCGAGATGGGAGCGGAGAGGGTCATCGCCGAGACCGGTGCGGGGCAGCACGGGGTGGCCACCGCCGCCGCCTGCGCCCGACTCGGGCTCGACTGCACCGTGTACATGGGTTCGGTCGACATCGAGCGGCAGGCCCCGAACGTGGAGCGGATGCGGCTGCTCGGGGCCCGGGTCGAGCCGGTCACCTCGGGTGACGCAACCCTGAGAGCCGCCATCAACGAGGCCCTCCGCGACTGGGTGACCCGTCCGGAGACGACCTATTACCTCCTCGGCTCCGCGGTCGGTCCCCACCCCTACCCGTGGCTGGTCAGGGAGCTGCAGTCGGTGATCGGGCGGGAGGCTCGTCACCAGATGCTGGAACGGGCCGGCCGCCTCCCCGATGCGGCCGTGGCTTGTGTGGGTGGAGGCTCCAATGCCATCGGGTTGTTCCATCCCCTTCTCGACGACCCGATCGAGCTGATCGGGGTCGAGGCCGGGGGCACGTCGACAGACCTGGGCCACAATGCGGCGACCATCGGGCTGGGAAGTCCGGGGGTCCTCCATGGCAGCTTCTCCTTCCTCCTCCAGGACGCCGACGGGCAGATCCAGGAGACGCACTCGGTATCGGCCGGGCTGGACTACCCCGGAGTCGGCCCCGAGCACGCCTGGCTGGCCGAGACCGGCCGGGCACGGTACGAGAGCGCCACCGACGACGAGGCCCTTTCCGCCTTGGACGAGTTGGGGCGATGCGAGGGGATCCTGCCCGCACTCGAGCCGAGCCACGCCCTGGTCGGAGCCCGGCGATGGCTGGCAGCCAACCCGGGGACGACGGTCCTCGTCGGGTTGTCAGGTCGAGGGGACAAGGACATCGACATTCTCCGCGGGTTGGGCCGATGAGCGGGGCCGCGGCTGCCCTGGAGCGGAGACTGCTGGACGCCGGGACGGCCATCGTCCCCTATCTGACCGGTGGCTATCCCACCATGACCGGCTTCCGGGATGCCCTCGATGCTTTGGCCGCCGGGGCGATCGCGGTCGAGATCGGCATCCCATTCTCCGATCCCATGGCCGACGGCGCCACCATCCAGGAGTCGAGCCGGGTCGCACTCGAAGCGGGGGCGACGCTCGATTCGATCCTCGCTGCCGTGGAGAAGCTCGCCCCTCTCGAGGCCGATCTGGTGGTCATGAGCTATCTCAACCCTCTCCTCGCCTACGGCTTCGAAAGACTCATTCCTCGACTCGCCGGTGCCGGCGTCGCCGCCCTGGTGGTGCCGGACCTGCCCTTCGAAGAGTCGAGCGAGCTCGGCTCGACGGCCGGTGAGCACGGCATCGGCTTGGTCCACCTGGTGAGCCCGGTGACCGGCGAGGCCAGGCTCGAGGCCCTGGGGCGCGCATCGGAGGGGTTCACCTATGCGGTGACCATGACCGGCACCACCGGTGGCAGCATCGGGTCGGGCGAAGATGTCACCGGATACCTCGACCGGGTCCGGGCCGTCTCCCGGGCCCCGGTGCTGGCCGGGTTCGGAGTGCGCACGGCCGAGCAGGTTCGGGCCCTCGCCCCCCATTGCGACGGAGTGATAGTGGGAAGCGCCCTGGTCGAGGTGTTGGCATCGGGCGCAGATCCCGTATCGTTCGTGTCCGGACTCCGCCAATGATCGCCATTCTCTCCAACGAATGCACCCTGGGCGAGAAGGCCGCCATCCTCCGATTCATCGAAGGCCACGGTCTTCGGGTCCACGTGGGCGAGGCGGGCGCGACGACGATCGTGAGCATCATCGGCGACCCTGAGCCGGGAATCGCCGAGACGATCGCGGGACTGGCCGGGGTCGAGTCGGTGAGCCTCGATGCACCTCGTTACCCGTTCGTCGCCCGCGAGGCACGCACCGAACCGAGCGCCGTCAAGGTCGGGGATGTGGTCATCGGGGCACGCGGTGTGGTGGTGATCGCCGGGCCGTGCTCGGTGGAGTCCGAAGAACAACTCCTCACCATTGCCCGTGCCGTCGGCAAGGAGGGAGCGGCCCTGCTTCGCGGCGGCGCCTTCAAGCCCCGGACTTCTCCCTACAGCTTCCAGGGTCTGGGCGAGAAGGGGCTGGAGATGTTGGCCGCGGCCCGGGAGGAGACGGGGCTGGGGGTGGTCTCCGAGGTGGTCGCTCCCGAGGACATCCCCCTCATGAACCGCTATGTGGACATGCTCCAGGTGGGGGCCAGGAACATGCAGAACTTCCGGCTGCTCTCCGCGGTCGGCGAGCAGCCCACGCCGGTGTTGCTCAAACGCGGCCTGATGTCGACGATCGAGGAGCTGCTCCTCGCCGCCGAGTACATCGTCGGTGCGGGCAACCCCAGGGTGGTTCTCTGTGAGCGGGGCATCCGCTCCTTCGAGACAGCCACCCGGGGCACGCTCGACATCAGCGCGGTGCCGGTGCTCAAGGAGCGGTCACATCTCCCGGTCGTGGTCGACCCGAGTCACGCCGCCGGCAAGCGCTCCCTGGTCCCGAGCCTGGCGGCCGCCGGCGTGGCGGCCGGAGCCGATGGTCTTCTCATCGAGGTCCACGACCGTCCCGAGCAGGCGCTCAGCGACGGCCCGCAGAGTCTCACCCTCGAAGGCTTCGCCGAGACCATGGAAACCGTGGCGAGGATCTCCGAAGCAGTCGACCGCCCACTGCTCCGCATGTGAGAAGACCCGGTGCCAGGCACCGGGTCTTCATCTCTGGTCCAAGTACCAAATACCAAGTGAGACATCAGCCTTCGGCTGATGTCTCCCTGAACATCTCCCCGATGGCGGCGACGCTGCCCAGGACTCCACTGGTGTCCAGGGGGAGGAAGATCTTGGTCGCCTGCCCGTTGGCCACCTGCTGCAAAGCCTCCAGATATCTGATCGCGATCAGGTCGGGAGTTGGATCGCCGTTGTGGATGGCGGCGAACACCCGCTCGATGGCCTGGCCCTCACCCTCGGCGACGGTGAGCAATTGGAACTTCTCGGCGTCGGCGACCCGTCTGATCGCCTCGGCCTGGCCGTCGGCCTCCAGGATCTGGCTCTCCTTGACACCCTCGGCGCGAAGGATGGCCGCGCGCTTCAGACCCTCCGCCTCGGTGACCGCGGCACGCCGCTCGCGCTCCGCCTTCATCTGCTGGTGCATGGCGTTGGTGACGTCGGCTGGTGGCTCGATCCGCTGCAACTCGACCCGGACCACCCGAACACCCCACTTGTCGGTGGCGTCGTCCAGGATCTGGCGCAACTTGGCGTTTATCACCTCGCGAGAGGTCAGCGCGGCGTCGAGGTCGAGATCGCCGACCACGTTCCTCAGGTTGGTCTGGGCCAGCTTGGTGGCCGCCAGGATGAAGTTGCCCACGTTGTACTGCAGCTTCACCGGGTCGGTGGCCTCGTAGTAGATGACGGCGTCGACCGTCACCACCACGTTGTCCTTGGTGATGACCTCCTGGGGCGGGACATCGACGACCTGTTCCCTCATGTCGACCTTGGTCAGCCGCTTGACGAAGGGCAGGACCCATCTCAGACCCGAGTCAACCGTTCGCTGATAGCGGCCCAGGAACTCGATCAGACCCTTTTCGAAGGGCCGCACCACCCTGAACCCGGCGGCGGCGATGAGGATCAACACCAACGCCAGAACGGCGAAGAGGATGATTACTGCTTCCATTGTCTCTCCTTTTCGACAAACCCTGTCTGGCCGGCAATCACGTCTGCGTCTCCAGGGGCTCGACCACGAGACGTGCTCCTCGGACTTCGGTGACGACGACCTTCTGGCCGGCCGGCACTGCTTGAGGAGCGATGGCCCGCCACTCCTCCGACTCCACCTTCACCATCCCGGTCCCGGTGGCCAGGTCGATGTCCTCGATCACGATGCCGTCGAGCCCGACCCAGCGGTTCGCCCCGACCCGGGGCTGTTCACCCTCGTCCTGGCGCGTGATGAACCGTCGCAGATAGGCCAGCGAGAATACCGAGACCCCGAAGAACACCAGCCATTGGGCGAGAACTGCGGCGCCGGCCCAGGCCAGGATGGCTGCGGCGGCAGCCCCTATGGCAAAGGGGAGGAGGAAGAACCCGGCGGTGAAGATCTCACCGATAGCCATCACCACGGCGAAGATGGTCCACAACCATCGCCAAACCTCTATGTCCACGTTGTTACCTCCTTGTCCGGCGACGGCCACGGCTGCGACCACCGCGCCCATTCCAACCCCGTAGAGAATCAGCTCTCGTCTCGTCTTTCGCGTCGCTGCCGCCTGCCCGGTCTGCACCTGGCTCCATGTGGCGGTGGAATGCCGGCGGTCGCGATAGGCCGCTGCCCAATTCTCGGCGAAGGTCGCCGGGTCGTCGCCGACCACATCACTCACCCTACGGCCATCTGCCGTGGCCAGGGCGAGATGTTGCTCCAACTCCGCTCGCATCTCGGTCACCAGCCCGCGCGGGACACCGGTCTCGAGCCAATATCGCTCGATGCTGCTCACGAGGGCGTCGGGATCAGCCACGGTCCGTTCCTTGCAGCACGCGGTCTACCGAATCCCTGAATTCGCTCCAGTCGTGTCGCCACTGGTCGAGGGAGACCCGACCCCGCGCCGACATCCGGTAGTACTTGCGGGCAGGACCCTCGCTGCTCTGAACCAGATAGCTCTCGATCATGCCCTGCTTCTGCAGCCGGGAGAGGAGGGGGTAGATGGAGCCTTCACTGGCCAGGTTCAGCCCCCTGTTTCGAAGCTTGTTCACCATCTCGTAGCCGTACGACGCTTCCTCGTCGATGATCGACATGAGACACATGTCGAGGACGCCATGCAGGAGCTGAGTTGCCCGATCCTGCCCGGTACTTTTTGGTACCATGCGATACATACTACCGGGTGGGGCTTAGAAGTCAACACGGCAAGCGAGTGCGGTTAGCGGGCTTTGACCCCGTCCCGTATCTCCCGGAGCAGAGCCACTTCCTCGCTCGGTCCCGCCTCCTCTTCCTTCCGCATCCGGTTGTATGCCTTGATCACGAGGAACATGACGAAGGCGACGATGAGGAAGTTGGCGATGGCCACCAGGAAGGCACCGACCCGAATGTCCGCCGGGGCCCAGTCGGCGAGGTTCTCCAGGGTGAAGATCTTGGCGATCAGGGGGTTGACGATGTCTTCGGTCAGACTCGTGACCACCGCGGCGAAGGCAAGACCGATCACGAAGGCGACGGCGATTTCGATCAGGTTCCCCCGATTGATGAAGTCCTTGAACTCCCGGATCACGACCAGCTCCTCTATCGATTGGCTTCGACTCTATTGGAAGGGGTCGCCGACCTGGCTCGCGTGTTTCCTCGGTCGACATCCGGCTGGGAGCTGAGCCGGTGAGCTTCGTCCATCCGAGGACGGCGATGCTCCGGGATGAGAGCCTCCCCGAGGTGGCCGCTCTCCTCGTCTCGCCCACCCCGGAGCCGATCGAGGTAGCGGTGGCCCAGGCCGGAGGCCGGGTCGAGGACGGGGATCTGCTCGGTGTGACCTGGTGGCCGGGGATCAGCATCACCACCCGACATCGCATCTCGGTCAGGGGTGGTGAGCTGGAAGGCACCTCGACCTTCGTGTCTGTCGCCGGTCGTATCCCCGACAATGCCCTGATCGTCGAAGGAGGGCAAGGCAGGGTCGGGGTGTGGAAGATTCCCCACGACCCGAACCTCCCTGGTCTGGCCGCCGCCCTGGACCGGGAAAGAGCTTCTCGCCTCCTCGAGGACCTGGGCGGTTCGCCGGGGGCGGTGGGCACCCGACTCGTCGCCTATCGCCCGGGGCGAAGGGCTGTGGTCTCGGTCTCGGGCGCAGAGGAGGGCCTCTATCTCAAGCTGGTGCGACCGGAGAGGGTGGAGGCGTTGCATCGCGTCCACCAGGAGCTGGTTACCGCCCTTCCGGTGCCGGCCAGCCTCGGCTACTCCCGTGACCTCGGGCTGATCGCCTTGCAGTCGGTCCCAGGTCGGACCCTGCGGGCCGTTCTGGAGGATCCGGGCCTCGGGATTCCCCCACCGGTTGAAATCGTCGACATGAGCCGGCGTCTTCCTCGCCCCGCCGCCCATCGCCAGGCCCCCTCGGCCATCGCCAGGCTGGAGGAGATCGGGACTCTGTTGTCGGCGATATCGCCCGAGCTGAATGGAGAGATCGGCGAGATCGTCGCAGCGATCGGTCCTGAATCGCGTCCTGCCGACACTCCTTGCCACGGCGACTACTACGAGGCCCAGCTCCTTGTCGAGGACGGTGCCCTGGTGGGGCTGCTCGATGTGGACACCTTCGGCTGGGGCCGTGCCGGCGACGACGCGTCCACCATGCTCGGCCACCTCGCCGTGTGGGCGGGAATGAGTCGTCAACCCGAACGCGTGCGGGGCCTCGGCTCCTCGCTGGTCGAGCTGTGGGACGGGCTGGTCGATCCCGCCGATCTGCGCCGGAGGACGGCTGCAGTGATCCTCTCCCTGGCCACCGGTCCGTTTCGGGTGCAGAGCGCCGACTGGCCCGAGGAGACGGCACAAAGGGTGTCGCTCGCCTCGATGTGGGCGGCCGGCGCCCACTGAGCTGGATGAGAGGATTCTCATCCCTGTCTCAGGATGGTCTAACCCTGGAAGGAGATGGTGTCATCACGACCCCGACATGGAGGCAACATGCAGACCAAGGATCAAGGCAAGACTCCCAAGGACTGGAAGGTGATCGCCGCGGTGGCGACTGCTTCGGCCCTCGGGCTCAGTGGACTGGCGTTGGCAGACTCGGAATCGGGAACCGAGACCCCCGACCCGATCAACCTCGTGGACCGGACCCCGATCACCGAGGTGACCGTGGCCAAGACCACGTCGACCACGCTGGCCGATCTCGGAGTGAGGGTGGTCAGCGCAGACAGCGTCAGCTCGCCGTTCGACGAGCCGGCACCGACGACCACCATCACCGAATCGGTCGCATCGGCCGCATCGGTTGCCTCACCCGAGCCCGCCCCGAGCGTGGTAGCGGACTCCCCGGACGTCGCCTCCCCCGACGTCGCCCCGACGGCGAGCCCGGACGACTCGGTCGACTCTGCCGGGAGCGTGGACAACTCGGCGGACTCCTGAACGGACGAGCGAGGCGACCGGCCCAAGGCGGGTCGCCTCGTCCCTAGCCTCAGACCCAATGAGACACCGTCATCGCTGGCTGGCCGGGGCCATGGCAGGCATCGTCGCAGTGGCGGCGGCGGTTTCGTTCGCCCCGAAGCCGATCCCGGCGGTTCCTCCTCCCGTGCGTCTGGAGGGGGCTCCCACCACGCGAAGCGACCCTTTTCAGAGCGAGTTGGTGATCGTTCCCGCTCCGTCGGTCGACCTCGGGAGCGAGGATCCCGTGATGACCACCTCAACGGTTGCGGCGGAGAGCGCGCCTCCGCCGGGAACCGAGGCACCGACCCCGGGCGCCGTTGCCGACGACTCTGTCGATGATCCCGACGACCCAGGTGACTCGGCCGGCTCGATGGACGACTCGGCCGACTCGCCCGATGACTGAGAGCCGTGTCCGCCGATGGGCTCCATCGGCTCGGATGAGGATCCTCGGCTGGTATGTCGCCCTGCTTTCCGTCGCCCTGGTGCCGGCCCTGCTCATCCAGCGCTCCTTTCTCCTCGATCAGGTCGTCAGCGGGGCCGATCAGGCCCTGGACCAGGAGGTGAGCGAGCTGAGACAGCTTGCGGGAGGGGTCGATCCGGAGACCGGCGAGCCCTTCGCCGGCGATGTGGCCGCGATCTTCGATACCTATCTGGAGCGGAATGTCGCCCTCGGCGATGAGGCGATCGTAACGGTCGTCGACAGCGAGCCATACAAGAGCGACCTGTCGGGGGCAGCTTTCCAGGGGACCGAGCTGCTCGACCACTGGTCATCATTGCAGACCCCGGAACGGGATCAGGTCGACTCGGAGATGGGGCCCATCCGGTACCTCGCCGTGACCCTCGCCTCGGGTGACACAGTGGGTGGGGTATTCGTTGTCGCGATCGCCCTCGAGGATCAGTTGGAGAGTGTCGACGACGTGATCCAGGTCGGCGCCCTCGTGCTCGGCTCGATCCTTCTGATCTCGTCCGCCGTCGCCTGGATCGCAGCCGGCGAGGTGCTGCGCCCCCTGAGACTGCTCTCCGAGACGGCGAGATCGATCACCGAGTCCGACCTGTCGGGCAGGATCCCGGTCGAGGGCGACGACGAGATCGCCGGGCTGGCCAGCACCTTCAACGACATGCTCGACCGTCTCGAGGATGCGTTTGCCACCCAGCGACGGTTCGCCGACGATGCCGGCCACGAGCTGAGGACCCCGATCACGGTGATCCGGGGCCAGCTCGAGGTCCTCGGCGACGATCCGGACGAGAGGGCCGCCACCATCCGGCTGGTCACCGGGGAGTTGGATCGCATGTCACGTGTGGTGGAGGACCTGCTGGTTCTGACCAAGGCGGAGCAGCCCGAGTTCATCCAGCCGCATCCGATCGATCTATCCGAGTTCGTCGGCGAGCTCGCGGTGAAAGCCTCCGCGCTGTCGACGCGACCGGTCACCGTGACCGCAAAGGATCATGCGGTGGTGCTCGGCGACCGGGAGCGGCTCACCCAGGCCGTGATGAATCTGGCCCGCAATGCCGTTGAGCACACTCCGGAGACGGCCACGGTGTCCCTCGGTGGCCGGGTCAACGGTTCGTGGGCCCGGATCTGGGTCGCGGACACCGGTCCCGGGATACCGGTCTCGGATCGGCCTCGGCTCTTCGAGAGGTTCGCCCGGGGTGAGCCGGGGCGAAGACGGACCGGCGGCGCCGGTCTGGGGCTGTCGATCGTCAAGGCGATCGCTGAGGGGCACGGGGGAACCGTGGAGCTGGAGACCGGCGACGACGGGACTACGTTCACCATCGTCATCCCGGTCGCCGGGCTCGATAGCGCGGAGCAGACGTGAGCAGGATCCTGATTGCAGAGGACGAGCCGGGTATCGCCTCGTTTCTGCGCAAGGGTCTCGAGGCGGCCGGGTACACGACCCTGGTGGTGGAGGACGGCAACACCGCGGCGGCTGCCGCTCGGGACGGCAACTTCGAACTGATGATCCTCGATCTCGGGCTCCCGGGGAAGGACGGGAAGGAGGCGCTAACCGAGATCCGGGCTCGTGGTGAGCGTTTGCCGGTGATCATCCTCACTGCCCGCAGCGAGATCGCCGACACGGTGGCCGGGCTGGAGGGTGGCGCCGATGACTACATGACCAAGCCGTTCTCATTCGAGGAGCTGCTGGCCAGGGTCAAGGTCCGGTTACGCGACCCGGGGATCCCGGAGGCAGACGAGCTCACGGCCGGGGATGTGGCCCTCGAGTTGAAGACCCGGAAGGCCAGGGTGGGCGGGAGGGAGGTGGAGCTGTCGGCTAGGGAGTTCATCCTGGCCGAGACCTTTCTACGCCACCCGGGGCAGGTCCTTTCCCGGGAGCAGCTTCTCTCCAACGTCTGGGGCTACGACTTCGACCCCGGGTCCAACGTGGTGGATGTCTACGTTGGATACCTGCGGAGGAAGCTGGGGAAAGACGTCATCGAGACGGTGCGGGGGATGGGCTACCGCCTCGTCGTCGACCGACCGGAGTAGGCGATGGCCCACCAGGCAACGGCCAGGGCCGAGCCGATGTGCCAGACGCCGTGAGGCTGCAGGATCGACTCGGGGTCGCACAGCGGCGCCCCGGTGGCGCCTAGCCGGCCGTATACCGCCACGACAGCCAGAACGAGGAGCGGCGCCAGGGCCGGGCGTGATCGGTCATGTCTGAGGACGGTGAGCAGGGCGAGGGACGTCATGACGGCTGCGACCGGGTCCGCGATGACCGGGACCATGGCGAAGGCGATGGCCAGGACAACCAGAGCGGGGAAACGGGAGTATCGCTCCCAGCGGGAGCCTATCCCGGCCACGATGGCGATCAGCCAGGCCAGAGTGACGTCGTGCGCCCATTCGCTGCCCGGCGGCATCGGACCGTGGAAGAGGAACGACCCCACCCCGGTGACGGCGAGGCCGATCCCGACCCATCTCCGGTCGGATCTCGCCACGATCAGCGCCGCCCCGGCGACGAGGAAGGCGAATGTGGTCAGACTGTTGACCGGCTGACCGAGAAACCCGGAGCCGATGAGCTCGCAGTCGGCCGCCGCGCCCATTGGCGCAACGGTACCCGGCCGACCCTAGAAGAAGCGTGGCCCGAGACTGACCACGTTGGATATGGCCTTGTCTCCGTTCACCCGGTCCGGCGTCAACTGGGCGCGCCCCCGACCGTTGCCCGGGATCTCCAACTCCACGACCAGGGCCTTGCCCGCCACCGCGGTTCCCTTGAGCGTCTCCAGGGTGCCCTTCCAGCCGCCCATGTCGGGATCGGCAGACAGGTTGGCCGTGCCGGTGGTGAGCAGGATGCCATCGCCGCCCAGGACCCGCACCGGACCTTGAAACGTGTCCGCCATCACTTCTCCTCCCCGATGACCTGTCGCACCTGCGATCTGAGCACGAGCTCGTGCCGGTAAGAGCGGTGCGCCTCCTCGAGTTTGCGCTCCATCTCCTCCTCGAGATCGTCGAGCTTGTCTCGCAGTCTGTCCACCTTGCGCTTCAGGGTGCGGTTCTCCTCCTGCAGGGCCAGCACGCGTCGCACCCCCTCGAGATTGAGACCCTGACTGGTCAGCTCCTGGATGAGCTGGAGACGCTCGATGTCCTCCTGGGAGTAGCGACGGGTCCCCCCCGGGGTCCGGAACGGCTCGAGCAGCCCCTTGCGCTCGTAGATGCGAAGGGTTTGCGGATGCATCCCGGCCAGCTCTGCCGCCACCGAGATGACGAACACGGCCCTTCCTGTTTCGCTCATTTCGACCTCATGTTCTCAGATGGGGCCGCACGTCCTCGGTTTCCATGGCGGCCAGGTCCTCGAGGAGCTTCTTCTCCTCCTTCGAAACCTTGGACGGCACGGCCACCTGGACCGTGACCAGCAGATCGCCGGTGCGCCCCCGCTCCGGGGTGACCCCCTTGCCCCGGACCCGGAAGGTCTTGCCCGAGGGGGTCCCTGCCGGCACCTTGAGCTTGACCCCGCCGTTCAGGGTCGGCACCTCGAGCTTGGTGCCCAGCACGGCCTCGGTGTAGGTGATCGGGACGTTGAGGGTGAGGTCGTTTCCCTTCCGCCCGAAGGTACGGCTCGTCGCGACCCGCACCTTGACCAGGAGGTCGCCGTTGGGGCCCCCGTTGCGACCGGGCCCGCCCTTGCCCGGGATGCGCAGGGTGTTCCCGTCCTGGACCCCGGCCGGGATGCGCACCTTGATGTCACGCGTCCTCGTCTCCGATCCGGTGCCGCGACAGACCCGGCACGGTGTCTCGACGAGTCGCCCCGCCCCGCGGCACTGTGGGCATGGCTGCGAGACTGAGAAGAAACCCTGGTTCTGGGCCACCACCCCGCGGCCGCCGCAGGTCGGGCAGGTCGTGACCGTCGTGCCCGGCTCGGCGCCGCTGCCGCCACAGTGCGAGCAGGTGGCTGCCCCCCGCACGCTGACCGTCGTGGTCAGGCCCTTCACCGCGTCGTCGAAGGAGATGGTCAGGTCGGCGCGTGCGTCCGCTCCCCGGGATTGCCCGGCTCCCCCCGACGACCCAAAGCCGAAAACGTCGCCGAGTCCACCAAAGCCACCGAGCAGGTCGGAGAGGTCCTCCACCCTCACCTGCTGGCCACCGAAGCCGCCGAACCCACCACCGGGGCTGCCGTACCCGGCGAAGCCCCCGGTCTCGACCATGCGCCGCACCTGGTCGTATTCTTTGCGCTGCTCGGGGTCGGACAGCGTGGCGTAGGCCTCGGAGATCTCCTTGAACCTCTCCTCGGCCGATTCGTCACCCGGGTTGGCGTCCGGGTGGTAGGTCTGTGCCAGCTTGCGATACGACTTCTTGATCTCCTCGGCGCTTGCCTCGGGTGAGACGTCGAGGATCTGGTAGAAGTCCTTGTCGACCCAGTCTCGGTTCACTTTCGATCTTCCAACATCACCATGGCCGGTCTGAGGACGCGATCCTTGAGCCGGTATCCGCGGCGCAACTCTTCGGACACGACCAGTTCGGTTGCGCCACCGGGCGCCCCGACCGGCTCGTGGATCTCGGGATCGAAAGGCTCACCGATGGTGGGCACCACTTCGAGACCCTCCTGCTCCAGCACCTTGAGCAGCTGTTCCCGCATGTTGATCACGCCGGAGAGGAGTTGTCTCTCGGTCTCCGAGTCAGCCGATGTGGACAGGGCGGCGTCGAAAGAGTCGAGGACAGGCATCAGCTCGCGCACGACCCGCTCTGCGGCACGATCGAGCGTGGCCGCCTGTTCCCTCGTGGTTCGCTTTCGATAGTTGTCGAAGTCGGCTGCGACCCGCTTCAGGTCGTCGAGATAGGCGGTCGCCTCGTCGCGTGACTGCTCGAGACGCTCGAGTAGCACCTCGATCGCCTCATCCTTGTCTTCGGGCAGGTCGACGCCGAGGGCGGCCGCCTCGGTACTGCCGCTCGCCTCGACGATCTCCGCCTCCACGACTTCAGGCTCCTGCTCACTCATGGCTTACCTGCGTCGAGAGATGATGACGAGTCTCACGACTCGTCATCATCCTCGATGATCTCGGCCTCGACCACGTCGTCGTCCCCTGCCTCGGATTGATCCGCCCCGGGCTCGGCCTGCTCGGCGGCCTGCTGGTAGAGCCGGGTCGCCATCGCCTGGCTGGCCTGGATCACCTCGTCCATCTTCGATCGCAGCTCACCGGTCTCGGCGCTCTCGTTCTCCAGGGCCAGCTTCAGCCCGGCCAGGGCCGTCTCCACGCCCGACTTCTCGTCTTCGGTCATGTTCTCGGCCTGCTCCTCGACGAGTTTCTCGGTCTGATGGACCAACTGGTCGGCCTGGTTGCGGGTCTCCACCGCCTCACGACGTCTGGCGTCCTCCTCGGCATAGGCCTCCGCGTCCTTGACCATGCGGTCGATGTCGTCCTGGGCCAGGGCCGAGCCACCGGTGATGGTCATCGACTGCTCCTTGCCCGTGGCCTGGTCCTTGGCGCTCACATTGACGATCCCGTTGGCGTCGATGTCGAAGGTGACATCGATTTGAGGGACGCCCATCGGAGCCGGCGGGATGCCGGTGAGGCGGAACCTACCCAGGCTCTTGTTGTCCGCAGACATGGCCCGTTCCCCTTGGAGTACGACGATCTCCACGTCGGATTGGTTGTCCTCCGCGGTGGTGAAGATCTCGGAGCGCTTGGTGGGGATGGTGGTGTTGCGCTCGATCATCCGGGTCATCACCCCACCCTTGGTCTCGATGCCGAGGGTCAGCGGGGTGACGTCGAGGAGGAGGATGTCCTTTACATCGCCCTTGAGCACGCCGGCCTGGATGGCGGCGCCGGCAGCGACCACCTCGTCGGGGTTGACCCCGCGATGGGCATCTTTGCCGGTGAGCTCCTTGACCAGCTCCTGGACGGCGGGCATCCGGGTCGAGCCACCGACGAGCACCACATGCTCGATCGCGCTGACCGGAAGGCCGGAGTCCTTGAGCGCCTGCTCGAATGGCCGCTTGGTGCGCTCGAGCAGCTCCTCGGACAGCTTCTGGAACTCGGAGCGGGTCAGCTTGCGCTGGAGATGCAGCGGGCCTTCCGAGGTGGCGGTGATGAACGGCAGGTTGACCTCGGTCTCGGAGACGGTGGAAAGCTCGATCTTGGCCTTCTCGGCTGCCTCCTTGAGACGTTGGAGGGCCATGCGATCCTTGCCCAGGTCGACGCCATGGTCGTTCTTGAAGCCCTCGACGAGCCAGTCGATGACCTTCTGATCCCAGTCGTCGCCACCTAGATGGGTGTCACCCGAGGTCGACTTGACCTCGAAGACGCCGTCCCCGATCTCGAGCACCGAGACGTCGAAGGTCCCCCCACCGAGGTCGAAGACGAGGATGGTCTGGTCCGACTCCTTGTCGAGGCCGTAGGCGAGTGAGGCGGCGGTCGGCTCGTTGATGATGCGGAGGACGTTGAGACCGGCGATCTGGCCGGCCTCTTTGGTTGCCTGGCGCTGGGCATCGTTGAAGTAGGCAGGGACGGTGATCACCGCATCGGTGACCTTGTCCCCGAGATAGGACTCTGCGTCCCGCTTCAGCTTCATGAGGATTCGGGCCGAGATCTCCTGAGCGGTCAGGTTCTTGCCGTCGACCTCGATCGACCAGTCGGTGCCCATGTGACGTTTGACCGAGCGAACGGTCTGATCGGGGTTGGTGATGGCCTGACGCTTGGCCACCTCTCCGACCAGGACCTCGCCGTCCTTGAACGAGACCACCGACGGAGTGGTCCGACCCCCTTCGACGTTGGGGATGATGGTGGGGTCGCCCCCTTCGAGCACCGCGATGACGCTATTGGTGGTGCCCAGATCGATGCCTACTGCGCGTGCCATGAAAGTCCCTCCGATTCAAGATTGAGTCTGACGTAATGCTACAACCTGAGTCGGGTAGTGTCATATTCCGGCTTGGTACGGCTTTTACGCCTTCTGACCAAGTACCAGGTACCAACTAGCCCAACGACTTGATGTACTCGACCAGATCGTTGATCTCGGCCTCGGTGAGGGTCTCGGAGTAGGTCGTGGGCATCACCGGCTCGAATCCGGACACCACCTGGGATTGCGGGTCGACGATGGAGTTGAACAGATAGGCGTCGTCGGCGAGCACGGACTCACCGCTCTCCAGCGGCCGGCTCGCCCCGGCCAGACCCTTGAAGGTGGGGCCGGTGCCTGCGGTGCCATCAATGGCGTGACAGGCGAGACACCCCGATTCGGCGGCCAGCGTCTCCCCGCGGGCGGCCGCTTCGCCGTCGAATGCGACCGGGGTTGTCGACCCGGAGCCCTCTGCGCCGATCGGCTGGCCGCTGAACAGCCACAGACCGACCCCGACGACGACGGTGATCCCGAGCGCCAGCAGAGCTTCGCCCCAACGTGTCATTGCGTCGCAACCGTATACATGGGCGGGCCCAATCCTATGGTTTGCCGGTCGTGAGCGAGATCACCAGACGGCAACTCATCGCAGGAGATTTCGGGGCAGCGGCCGTGTCCGCATCCAGCACCGCTCCCGGCACGGTCGACGACCTGGTCCCGACCACGTCTTCGACCACGACCACGACCATCCCGCCCACACCACCGCCGACCCGGTCACCCCTGCTTCTCGTCGGCGCCGCCCTGGCCGCTCTGGCCACACTTCTCGTTGCCTGGCGAGCGAGGCGAATGACGGATGGATAGCGTGAGAGTCCCCGACCAGGGTTACATGAGCCGATCGTGAACCAGGAGAACGAGAATTGGGTTGCGGGACCGCCGAGGAGGAGACATGACCGGCATCGATGTCGCCCTGCTCTTGTTACGGCTCTGGGCCGGGGCGGTGATCCTCGCCCACGGGGTGAATCACGGGAGGAGCCAGGAGGGCACGGCCAGGTGGTTTGCATCCAAGGGGTTCAGATCGCCCCAGCTCAACGCCCGGGTCTCCGCACTGAGTGAGATCGCGGTCGGTCTCGGGCTGATCGCGGGGTTTCTCACCACGCTCTCGGCGATGGTGGTCGTGTCGACGATGTTCGTCGCCTTCTGGTCGATTCATCGTTTCGCCGGCTTCTTCGTCTTTCATCGCCCCGACGAGGGATGGGAGTATGTGGCCACCCTGGCCGTGATCGCGACGGGGCTGGCCGTTGCCGGTCCCGGACGATTCTCGGTCGATCGAGCGCTCGGGCTCGCCGAGAACCTCGACGAGTGGGTCGGGTTGGCTGCAATCGGCGCCGGGCTGCTCGCTGCCGCCGGGCAACTGGCGGTCTTCTGGCGGAAGCCCGCCGACCCTGGGGCCACAGAATGAGAGTCGGCCCGATCCCCGACGATTTCCAGTTCGCCCGGGATCAACTGCATCAGATCGCCTTCTATGCGATCTCCCCGGCTCGATACGCCCGCGTGGGCAAGATGGGACTGCGGGCCACGACCGACGGGTTCGGCACCCCCGAGTACGAGGGGCGGGTGTCCCGGGTGGAGGGCAGCCTGCTGGTTCACGAACAGGGCGGGAACATCGCGACCCAACCCATCACCACGATTCGCTCCGCCGCCGTCTTCTTCGGCGTGGACTACGACGTGGACTGGTTCACCGAGTTCAGGGACCCGTTGCCGGCGATGGACCCGGACCGGCCCCTCAAGATCGAGGAGACGCCGGCATCGGCCCTGGGCGACTGGTTCAGATTCGGCTTCGAGGTCCTGGAGGAGCTGCGTGGCCACGGGACAGACGATGACGATGTCTCCGAGGTTCAACTGTGGCCTGAGCATTTCGACGCGGCGACCGAGATGGGAAGCGCCGAGCAGGGTCGGCGGGCCAGCTACGGGGCATCGCCCGGAGACAGCGGCCATCTCGAGCCCTATCTCTACGTGGCGGCGTGGTCGGAGGTCGATCGGTCGAATCCCTATTGGAACGATCGCCATTTCAAAGGGGCCAGTCTTCCCTTCACCGCCCTGCTCGAGGCGGAGGACCAGATCCGGGTCGCCCTCGATTTCCTCCTCACCGGGCACCGGATACTGCATTCCTGACCGCACCGGCAGGTCGGATTA